>Ga0157299_10000022_pt1 | contig 10591 bp, 8 predicted proteins | sample NitcycUS058202B2_FD_108402 | JGI IMG/M metagenome (GOLD analysis project Ga0157299, IMG submission 108402) | Soil microbial communities from Arlington Agricultural Research Station in Wisconsin, USA - Nitrogen cycling UWRJ-S058-202B-2 | ecosystem: Environmental > Terrestrial > Soil >... | reverse complement strand
GGTTTTGTCGTGCCCGATGGAACCAAACTCGTGAAGAAGGAAGTCGACGAGCTCGAAACACTCGCGAAAGCGAGTGGCGCGGGTGGTCTCATCAGCCTGCGACGTGAAGGTGAGCGACTGAGCGGGCTGGCTGCGAAATTTCTCGGCGAGAACGTGGAGCGCGCAATTATTCGTGATGCCCTCCTGTCGGAGGGCGGTCTGCTACTCGCCCTCGTAGGAAAGACATCGGACATCAACGGCATTCTGGGGAGATTGCGTGTGGACGCAGCGCGCCGCACCGGCGCCGACCAGGCGGGCGGATTTCACATGCTGTGGGTGAACGAGTTTCCGCTCTTCGAGCGCGACCCCGACACCGGCGCATACTCACCGTGTCACCATTTGTTCTCAATGCCTTTCGAAGAAGACGTGAAGTATCTCGAGAGCGATCCGCTCAAGGTCCGCGCACATCTCTATGATCTGGTGTGCAACGGCATGGAGCTCGCGTCCGGCAGCATCCGCATTCACAATCGCGCGCTGCAGGAACGCGTCATGGCCGTGACCGGCATCACGAAGGAAGACGCGGCGCGGCGCTTCGGCTTCCTGCTGGATGCGCTCGAGTTCGGGGCGCCACCGCACGGCGGTATCGCGCCCGGTGTGGACCGGCTCATCATGACGCTGGTGGGCGCGCCGTCGATCCGCGACGTGATCGCGTTTCCCAAGACGCAGAAGGCCACGTCCCTCATGGACGACGCTCCCTCGCCGGTCGAGCCCAACCAGATCCGTGACCTGCACATTGCCCTGATCCCGGTGGAGGATGGGAAAAGCTGACTTCCCGACGACCCTATTGACAGTCCGCGGTGGGCATTGTTAGGGTACCGGTGGTAACCGTTCGTCCCTAATCCCCATCAGAACACACGATTGAAAAGGAGTTCAGGCGTGCGAAATGGACGCCGCGTCCGGCTCACATGGGCCGCGACTGTGATCATATCCATGTGTTTCTTCGGCTGTGCCAAGGCACCGAACTGCAAGGTGTCGCCGGTGGAGCTGGAAGAGCTGCGCGAGGACATCGCCCAGCTTCAGAAGGATTTGAAGACGGCGCGTGACCGCGAGGCTCAGCTCGCGGCGGATCTGGCCACCAAGCAGGCCGATCTCGAAACCAAGCGCGGAAAACCGGCCGAGCTGCGTGCCCAGCTCGACCAGGTGAAGAAGGGCGCCGGCAAGACCGAAAAGGCCAAGGAAGCGGCCAAGACGCCCGCTGCCAAGCCGGCTCCGGCCGCGACCAAGACGCCGCCCGCCGCCGCGCCGGCCACCAAGGCTCCGGCGCCAACCCCCGCGCCCAAGGACACCACGAAGACATCGGCACCCAAGAAGGGGAACCCCTAGAATGCGCAACCTGATCAAGCCGGCGGCCATGCTTGCGGTACTCGCGCTCGTGGTCGTCGCGGCCGGATGCAGCAAGACCACCGGTCGCAAGGTCAACGTGCAGGCCGGCGAGTACTACACGGAAGCCCAGCTCGACTCGCTCTCCAACGGCGACAAGTCGAAATATTGCAGCGCGCTCGAAGCCGAGAAGGCCCGCCTCAAGGCCGAGGTCGAAACCAATCAGAAGGACATCCAGACGACGCGCAAGAGCGTCGACGGGCTGCGCGGCCAGATCACTCCGGCCGAGAAGGAAATCCTTCGTCTCGAGGCCGAGATCCGCACGCTGACCTCGCAGATCAACCAGTACCAGGCGCTGCCCAGGGAATACCAGGTTGTGGCCAACGACTGTCTCTCGGTCATCTCGAACCGCGACGACATCTACGCCGATGCCTACAAGTGGCCGCGCATCTACCGCGCCAACCTCGACAAGATCGAAGACCCGGTATGGATCTATCCCGGCATGAAGCTCGCCATCCCGCGCGAGCTGCCCACCGAGTACAAGACGATGCCGTACGAAACCCTCGAAACCATTGCTGGTTACTGGGAAGTGTACGGGGACCCGGCGCAGTGGACGCGCCTCTACGAGGCCAACAAGGACAAGGTCAAGGATCCCTACGACATCCCGCCGGGCACCGTCATTACCATCCCGCGCTAACGCTTGGCCTTCCCCTCGCCGGTGGCATATAGTTTCTGCCGGAGGTGGTTGACCACTTGAAGACCAGGCGGCGGGTACTTTCGTTTAACGGCGTCGACCCGCTCAAACTCTTCGGCCCCCGCGACGCGCATCTCGCCCTCGTCGAACGCTACTTCCCGGGCGTGGTCGTCGTGCGTGGCGACGATATCATCCTCAACGGCACCAACGAGCAGCTCGACCGGCTCACCAGTTTTTTTCGCGAAGCCATCGACATTGCGCGCGGGGGCCGTGCTCTCTCCGAGCAGGACATCGGCTACATCCTGAAGACAAATCACGACACGCTTGAAAAAGACGTGACGCCGTCGGTCGAATTCGCCGGGCTCGAGCGCGACGTGATCGTGTCGACGCGCAAGGGGCTGTCGATTTCACCGCGCACGCCGGGGCAGAAGCGCTACGTCGACGCCATTCGCACCCACGACATCGTGTTCGGCATCGGACCCGCCGGCACCGGCAAGACCTATCTCGCCGTTGCCTCCGCGGTGGCCGCTCTGCGCATGGGTGCCATCGAGCGCATTTTCCTGGTGCGTCCCGTCGTGGAAGCGGGCGAGAGCCTCGGCTTCCTGCCCGGTGATTTCCAGGCCAAGCTCGATCCCTACGTGCGTCCCATTGTGGATGCGCTGGCCGACATGCTCACTGTCGACCGCACCTCGAAGCTCATGGAGAACGGCACCATCGAAATTGCGCCGCTCGCGTACATGCGCGGTCGCACGCTCAACGATGCGTACGTCATTCTGGATGAGGCGCAGAACACAACCGAGATGCAGATGAAGATGTTCCTCACCCGTCTCGGCCGCAACGCGCGCGCCATCGTCAACGGCGACGTGACGCAGGTCGATCTCGACCCGCCGTCGCGCTCGGGGCTGGTGGCGGCACAGAAGATCCTCAAGAATGTCGACGGTATCGCCTTCGTGACTCTCACCCAGGACGACGTGGTTCGTCACCGGCTCGTGCAGCGCATCATCAATGCGTTCGAGGCGCGTGACCGCGACGAGCAGAAGTCATGAAGCGGCTCTGGTCGCGGCCTCGCCCTCGTCACGAATCCACTTCCGCCGCCGCGGCGCGAACGCGCCGTGTTCCGCTGCTCCACATCCTGTTCGCCATCGCCTTTACGCTGGCCGTGGTGGCGCTGTTGCCGCCCTTGCGCAGCCACGTGGAGCCCGCGTTCCGCTCGGGCGAGGTCGCCGATCGCGACGTGGTGGCGCCCTTCGCATTCCGCGTTCCGCTCTCCGGTGAGGAAGTGCGTGTGGCGCGCGCCCGCGCCGCGCTCGCCGTGCTACCCGTGTTCGAACGCCGTCGCGACGTCGAGCGCGACCTCACCAACGGACTCTCGGCGCTCCTCGACACGGTTGCCACCTCGGTCTATGCCAAGGACCTGAGCGAGGACGAGCGCGTGGCGCGCGCCGCGCAGTGGCTGCCCGGTGTTCCGCGCGAGACGCTGCGGCCCGCGCTCTCGCCGCAGGGATTTTCGTCGCTGCGCGTGGGCGTGCGCGATTTTCAGCGTGACCTGTTCATGCGCGGTCTGGTCGACAACGCCGCCATTCTGCGCCGCAACGACTATCACGAAGTGGTGGTGGTGGATGGCGAAGGCGAGCTGCGCCGTCCCACCGACGGGCTCGTCGATCAGGGCAAGCTCGAAGAGGTGGTGCGCGCCGAAGCGCGCGTGCGTTTCCCCGATGATGCCGCGCGCTCGCGCATCTTCTTCGAGCTCGTGCGCGGACACGCGCTGGCCAATCTCGTGTTCGACGTGGATGAAACCGCACGCCGCCGCGAGCTGGCATCGTCGTCGGTGAAGAGCTACTACGATGTGGGCAAGAACGAGCGCGTCGTGGGACGCAACGAGCGCATCACCGACGAGCAGGAAACCGTGCTGCGCGCGATGGAGTCGGAGCGCGTCGATCGCGACCCGGCGCGCACACCCATGGCGCTGGCGCGCGCCCACGCGGCGGAAGCTCTGCGCGTGCTCATTCTGTGCGTGTTGTTCGCCGTGTACCTGCGCGTGTTTCACTCCAGCGCCTACGGATCGGCGTCACGGCTGGCCGCGGTGCTGGCGGTGTTCACCGCATACCTGATCGGTCTGGCCGCGATGGCGCGTTTCGGATGGAGCCCGTACCTGGCGCCGGTGGCGTTCGTATCGGTGACGCTGGCGGCGCTGTTCGACTACCGGCTGGGTTTGATTGCCGGCGCGTTCGCGGCGGCGCTGCTCGCCCTTGCGACCGGCGCCGGAGCGGGCGCCGCGTTCGTGGGCTGGATCGCGGGCGCCGCCGGTGTGGCCGGCATCGAGCGCATGCGCGCGCGCAGCCGCGGCTACTCCGTGTTCGTGTTCGTGGCGGGCGCGTACGCGCTGGGAATTGCGGCGGTCGAAGGCGGGACGGCGCCGTGGCGCGGGCTCGCCACCAGTGCCATGTGGGGCGCCGTCAACGGGCTCTTCACCGGGCTCGCCACCGTGTTTCTGCTGCCCGTCTTCGAGCAGCTGTTCAATTGCGCGTCGCGCTTTACGCTGCTCGAGCTCACCGATCTCAACAAGCCCATCCTGAAACGGCTCAACATGGAGGCGCACGGGACCTATCACCACTCCATGCTGCTCGGCAACCTGGTGGATGCCATCGCCACCGAGATCGGCGCCGACGCGCTGCGCGCGCGCGTCATGGCGTACTATCACGACATCGGCAAGATCTTCAAACCCGAGTACTTCGCCGAGAACCAGGAACCGGGTTTCAACCGGCACGAAAAAATCACGCCGCAGATGAGCGCGCTCATTCTCATGTCGCACGTGAAGGACGGAGTGGAGCTGGCGCGCCAGGAGAAACTTCCCGAGGTGATCGTGGACGGCATTCGTGAGCACCACGGCACCACGGTGATGGCGTTCTTCTATCGCAAGGCGCTCGACACCGATTCGCACGCGAGTGTGAATCGCGACGACTTCCGTTATCCCGGGCCGCGCCCGCGCTCGCGCGAAACCGCCATCCTCATGTGCGCGGATACGGTGGAGGCGGCGGCACGCTCGCTCAAGGATCCGTCGCCCGCGCACATTCGCGCCCTGGTGACACGGCTGGTCGATCTGCGTGCGCAGGAGGGCGAGCTCGACGACAGCGGCATCACGCTGCACGATCTGGGAGTGATCAAGGAGCGCCTGATCACGATGCTCACCACCGTGTATCAGCGTCGCGTCGCGTATCCGGGACAGGACGTCGTCGCACACGAGCCCGAAGACGAAACCACAACCGGTGAAACTCTCGCTGAATCGGGATAGCACCGCGCTGCCGGCGTGGATGAACGCGGCGTGGCGTCGCAGAGCGGCGCGCGCCGTGGAAACCATTGCGCCGCGCGCGGGCACGGTCAATGTGATCGTCACCAATGATCGTGTCATCCGGCGCCTGAATCGTTCCTATCGCGGCAAGGACAAGGCCACGGACGTGCTCTCGTTTTCATATCTTGAAGACGGAACGGAAAGCGGGGGAGTGGCCGGCGACGTTTTCGTTTCACACCAGACGCTCGCGCGCGACGCGCGCCGCCTGGATGTGACGCCGCAACATCTGGCGCTGCGCATCGTGGTGCACGGATTTCTGCACGTGGTCGGTTATGACCACGAGAATGACACGGATGCGTCGCGCATGGAGCGCCGCGAACGCGCCCTCCTGCGACGCGTGCTTCCGGAGCGCGCCGTGCGCTCCCTGTTTTGAGCGGGTAACAAAGCATGACCTGGACCGTCGTTTTCTATTCGTTTTCGGTGGCGTTTCTCGCCGCCTGTTCGGCCGCGCTCACAGCGCTGGGCGTCATGTCCGTGCGCGGTTCCGACAACAGTGACGAGGAAGGTGCGCGCGACTGGCTGGTGGCGCGCGCCGTCGACGATCCGGTGCACACCGGTGTCGCGCTCGGCATTGCGCGCGCGGTGGCGCTCTTGCTGGTGGTGATTTCGGCGGAGGAGCTGGTGCACGCGGCGGGTCCGGTGGGCTCGGGCGTGTTCGCCGCGGCCTCGGTGCTCCTGCCCGCGTTCGCGGCGCGGGCGCTGGCGCTCGAAGGAGCGGAGACGCTCCTGCGCGTGGTTCGCCCCATCATCGTTCCCACCGTGTTCCTGTTGCGACCGCTCGCGGTGGTGGCGGTGCGGCTGCTCGGGCGCACGTCGCCCGCGCTTCCGCGTTTGTTCGCGCTCGAGGTGATTCCGCTTCCCGAAAAGATCGGGCTCCTGGGAAGCCGCGGCGATCACGCGGCCGAGGAGAATCTCATCATGTCGAGCATCGCCGACTTCGGCGACACGCGTGTGCGCGATGTCATGGTTCCGCGCATCGACATCATTGCGCTCGATGTGGCGATGGATCGCGACGAGCTCGTCACCCACATCGTCGACGCGGGGCACTCGCGCATCCCCGTGTACGAGCGTTCCATCGACCGCATCATCGGCGTCCTGCACACGCAGGATCTGCTGGTGAAGGTGCTGCAGGACGAAGAGTTTTCCATCCGCGCGCTGGCGCGCGAAGCGTTCTTCGTGCCCGAGAGCAAGCTCATCACCGAGCTCCTCTCCGAATTCAAGGTGCGCCGCCAGCACCTCGCCGTCGTGGTGGACGAGTACGGCGGCACGGCGGGAATCGTCACGCTCGAAGATGTGATCGAGGAGCTGGTGGGCGAGATCCACGACGAATTCGACAGCGAGGAAGAACCGGTGCGCCGTCTCGACCGCGACTCGGCCCTGGTGATCGCGCGCATCCATATCGAAGAGCTCAACGAGATTCTCGGCATCGCGCTTCCCGATGATGTGGCGGACACACTGAGCGGTCTCTTGTATCACTTCATCGGTCGCGTGCCGCGCGTGGGTGATCGCTGGTCGTACGGACCGCTGTCATTCGAGATCCAGTCGGTGGAGCGCCAGCGCATCGTGCGCGTGCTTCTAAGCGGTCTCGCTTCCATCGGCGAGCCGGCCGCCGAGGAGAGTTGATCTGCGCCATGTTGCTGAAAGACAGTGGCATCATTCTCTCGATCTCGCGCAGCGGCGAGACCAGCTTGAGCGCGGTGATCCTGGGCCGCAGCGCCGGCAAGCTGCGTCTGCTCGCCAAGGGTGCGCTGAGTGCAAAGCATCCCTCGCGCGGGGCGCTCGAGCCCGGGAACGAAGTCGAAGTGCTCTACTACCACCGCGAAGGACAGAGCACATGTTACTTGAAGGAAGTTTCACTTCTGCGCGCGCCCGCCGCCGGACGCGATTCACTCCCGCACATGGCGGCCAATCTGGCCGCGCTCGAGTTGTTGAATCAGGTGTGCGTCCCCAACGCCAGCATCGACTCCGAGCTGGTTGAGACCACGTCCGCGTTTCTGGCTTCGCCGCCGGGGAACGATCCGTTGTTCGTCTTTCTCGCGTTCCAGATCAAGCTGCTCGCGGCGCTGGGAGTTTCACCCGACACGGTCGACTGCGTGCGCTGTGGCGAACGGCCCAACGGCGGCATCTACAGTCCGCGCGACGGGGTAAGCTTCTGCGCCGAGCACGGCACCCAGGTGCCGGAAGCGGTGAAGCTCTCGCCCGAAATCGTGAACGCGGCGGAGCAGTGTGCCGCCGAATCGTTCGATGTGCTCTCGCACGAAGCGGTCGCGCGCGGAGTCAGAAAAGAGTTGGGGCGTTTGGTGCACTGGACCTATACTTACCACGTTCAGGGGTATCACCTGCCTCGTTCGTTGAATCTCATTTAAAGCATTGCGGTAACCCACGAAGGAAACTGTGGCCACGCGAAAACCAAAACGCGCGACGCGCACACCATCGTCTGCGCCGAGCAAGCAGGAAATCATCACGCGCCTCTCCGAGTTCTGGGCCCGGCAGGGATGCGTGCTCGTACAGCCGTACAATTCCGAAGTGGGAGCGGGAACGCTGAACCCGGCCACGTTCCTGCGCGTGCTCGGACCCGAGCCGTGGCGCGCCGCGTACGTCGAGCCGTCCAAGCGCCCGCGCGACGGACGCTACGGCGCCAATCCCAACCGCGTGCAGCAATTTCTCCAGTACCAGGTGGTCTTGAAGCCGTCGCCGCCCAACGTGCTCGAGCTCTACCTCGAAAGCCTGCGCGCGATCGGCATCGATCCCAAACGTCACGACATCCGTCTGGTGGAGGACGACTGGGAAGCGCCCACGCTGGGCGCCTCGGGGCTGGGCTGGGAAGTGTGGCTCGACGGCATGGAGATCACACAGTTCACATACTTCCAGATGGCGGGCTCGCTCGATCTGGAGCCCATCACGGCCGAGATCACATACGGACTCCTGCGCCTGTGTCTCTATCTGCAGCACGTGGAGTCGGTGCTCGACGTGCACTGGGGGCAGGGAATCAAGTGGGGCGAAATGAACCTGCAGGCCGAGCAGGAATTCTCCGCGTTTCACTTCGAGCATTCCAACAGCGAGATGTACTTCCGCATGTTCCAGGATTTCGAGCGTGAAGCGGCGAAGATGATCGAAGCCGGTCTCGTGCTGCCCGCGTACGACTACGTCGTGAAACTCTCGCACGTGTTCAATCTGCTGGACGCGCGCGGCGCCATCAGCGTGACCGAGCGCACCGGTTATATCGGCCGGATCCGCACGCTGGCGCGCAAGGTCGCGGTGCGGTACATCGAGAAGCGCGAAGCGCTCGGATTTCCGTTGACCCGCGCGCCAGGTGGTATTGCGCAAACAAAGCCGCGCAAGAAGGCGCGCGCATGAGTGATTTCGTCCTCGAAATTGGCGTCGAGAACATTCCTGCGTCGTACATTCCTCCCGCCATCGCGCAGCTCGAGGCCGACGCCGCCGCGCTCTTCGCGCGCACGCGTCTTGTTTATAAGAGCATTTACACCACCGGAACGCCGCGCCGCCTCGTGCTCGTGGTGAGCGGGCTGGCGCCCAGACAGTCGGAGGGCGAGGACGTCGTCACCGGGCCGCCGGCATCGCGCGCCTTTGGAGAAGACGGAAAACCCACGCAGGCCGCGGAAGGATTTGCGCGCGCGCAGGGCACCACCGTCGAAAAGCTCGAGCGCATTGCAACCGCGAAGGGTGAATACCTCGGCGTGCGCAAGAAGCTCGCGCGCGCCGCGACGCCGGCCGTGCTGCGCGCCGAGCTGCCGGCATTGGTGACGGGACTCAAGTTCCCGAAGACCATGAAGTGGGAAGCGAGCGGAACACGTTTTCCGCGACCGCTGCGCTGGATGGTTGCGCTGTACGGAAAAGATGTGGTGGGTTTCCGCGTGGCCGATGTCGAGAGCGGCCGTGTCACATGGGCGCGACCGTGGATGCGCGGCGAATCGGCGAGCGTCGCGGATGCGTCGCGCTATTTCGCCACCGTGAAGAAGCTCGGCATCGTTCTCGATCACAACCAGCGCGCGGAGAAGATCCGCACCCAGGCCGCGCGCGCCACCGCGGCAAGAGGGTGGAAGCTCGTCGAAGACACCGATCTCGTCACCGAGCTCTCCTTCATGGCGGAGGATCCGCGTCTCGTCACCGGTTCGTTCGACACGCGCTACCTCGATCTCCCGCCGGAAGTGATCGTGGTGGCCATGAAATCGCACCAGCGCTACCTCGCCGCCACCGACAGGAAGGGCCGGCTGGTTCCTCACTTCTTCACGTTCACCGACGGACCCGTGCTGGGTGCGCAGGAAGTGGTGCGCGGCAACGAGCGCGTGCTGCGCGCGCGCCTCGAGGACGCCGAGTTCTACTGGCACGAAGATCTGAAGCGTGGCATCGAGGGTCTGGCCGCCGAGCTCAATCGCATCACCTTCATAGAAGGGTTGGGCAGCCTCGGTGACAAATGGCACCGCGTGCTCGAAGTGATGCGCAGCGTGAACGCGCAGCTTGCGCTGAACGCGAATCTCGACGACGCCACGTTGACGCGCGTCGCGCATCTCGCCAAGGCCGACCTCGCCAGCACCATGATCCGGGATGGAAAAGAATTCACCGCGCTGCAGGGAGTGATCGGCTCGCACTACGCGCGCGCCTGCGGCGAGACGAGTGATGTCGCGACCGCGATCGGCGAACAGTACCTGCCGCGTGCAGCCAGCGACGCATTGCCATCGACGCTGCCGGGGCGCGTGCTGGCACTCGCCGACCGTGTCGATACGCTGGCGGGGTGTTTCCTCGCTGGACTCAAGCCCACCGGGTCGCAGGATCCCTATGCGCTGCGCCGCGGCGGCAACGGCGCGGTGCGCCTTGCGGCCGAGCTCGGGGTATCGCTAGAACGTTTGATCGACATCGCCGGCAAAGCCTACGCGCCCATCCTCGGCGCCGACGATCTGTACGAGCGCTGGACGACGAAACGGACCGGCGCCGAGGTGATGGAGTTCATGCGCGGGCGCGTGGAGGCCTATCTCAAGGATGCCGGCGTCCCCTACGACGTCGCCGACGCCGTCCTGGCGGTGGCGTGGGACCGGCCCCACGTCGCCATGGCACGCGCCCGCGACCTCGTTCGTCTGCGCGGCGACGCGCGCTTCGAGCGGCTCATTACCGGTGTCAAGCGCGTGGGTAACATTCTTCCCAAAGAGCGCCGGCGCACGGGAGTGGACTGG
>Ga0157299_10000021_pt1 | contig 10893 bp, 10 predicted proteins | sample NitcycUS058202B2_FD_108402 | JGI IMG/M metagenome (GOLD analysis project Ga0157299, IMG submission 108402) | Soil microbial communities from Arlington Agricultural Research Station in Wisconsin, USA - Nitrogen cycling UWRJ-S058-202B-2 | ecosystem: Environmental > Terrestrial > Soil >... | reverse complement strand
TGGATACAACCGGCTTACCTGCAGCAAGAAACTCCGGTGTTTTTGTTGGACTAATATATTTTGTGGCGTCATTTAATTCAAAAGGCATCATGGCAACATCCCATCCTGCGAGATAAGAAGGCAATTCCTTATAATCCCGCATCCCGATAAAATGAATGTTATTATTTACAGGTAATGTAGCCGGATCGATCTTAGCGGTCGGTCCAATGACTATAAAATGCCAGGCAGGACGTTGCGCTGCTGCCGATCTTAAAAGTTCGATATTGAATCGTTCATCAACAACTCCATAAAATCCAATTCGCGGATGAGGAATATCAGCCTGGTCAGCGGGATCTTTTACAAATTTTCTTGCTTGTATAAAGTGTTTTATATCAATACCGCTGGGAACCCCAAAAATGTTGGAATGAAATTTCTTTTTGGCTTCAAACAAATGCATACCACCTGTAAATACAAGATCGGCTTTTGCAAAAAGTTTTTGCTCCCAATCTTTCAATTCCGGGGAAGCAAATTTGAAAGATGAAAGTTCATCCATGCAATCGTACACAAGTAATGCCGGTTTTAAATGATCGCTAAATGCCAGGGATAAAGGAGTATAATACCAGGTCACATAAGTCTTAATATTCATCGAAACCATGAACATGTCAAGCAAATGGCGTATTGCATTATTGGTATTAATTGTATCGCTGGTAATATGAGGTGTTACAACACAGGTCCCGCTAATGGGGTCATCATAAATTTCATTGTACTGTGAGGGAGCGTCATATACAGGCTCTTCGAAAAAGAACACCCGGCGTTCTTTAGCAAACCGACTCATCAAATGCTGGGGCCGCTGATAAACGAAATTCCAACGTAAATGAGAGAAACAGATCAGGTCAATATTTTTTTTCGAAGGTGGTGTCATATTTCTTTTCTAGTTTATTATAAAGAATTATGCCACAACATTCTTCATCAGAATTCGCTGATTAAAAGCGGGTAAAAGTTAAATGTTTGTAGAAAAAAACTTGGACAAACATTATTTGTACAATTGTGATTATTACGTGTAGAAATTTATTCTCATTTATTTTATAGAAGACCAAACATTAAACAGTTTTTATTTTTATAAATGATACAAAATTCTAATAACATAAAAATTTTGGATGCAATAAACAAAAAGCATTTAATGCATGCAAGAAATTTAATTACTGAATTTGTGAAATGGCATTTTCAACGTCATTTGGACGACAAAGAACTTATTAATGAGTATTTCGATTCAAAGGCTTTTAAAGAAGAATTAAAGTCATTGCCCGGTAAATATGCAAAGCCTGGAGGAAGACTTTTGTTGGCTTTATATAATGATCAACCAGCGGGTTGTGTAGCGTTACGGCAATTAGATGATCGATCATGTGAAATGAAAAGAATGTTTGTTTATCCTGAATTTCATGGCAAGAGAATAGGTTGGGCGTTGGCTAAAGCAATCATTGATGAAGCAAAAAAGATCGGGTATTCATCTATGAAACTTGATACAAGCATGCGGCAAGTGGAGGCTCAAAAATTATATCAAAGCTTTGGATTTAAAAATACCGAACCATATTATGATCTTCCCGAAAAGTTAAAGAACTGGTTAGTGTTTATGGAATTGAAGCTATAGCCCATTTGTAGAATATCTAAAAGTAGAAGTCTCTTTTTCGTAACTTCAGCCTGATAAAATTTACTCCTATGGCTGCTTTTACACTTCAGATCAATGGTAAGGAATATAAAGCCGATGTAGCTGCGGATACGCCGCTATTATGGGTGTTGCGGGATCATCTTGGATTAGTAGGAACTAAGTATGGTTGCGGTATTGCACAATGCGGCGCATGCACCGTTCATATTGATGGCAATCCTGTCCGTTCTTGCACTTTACCCGTTTCAGCAATTAAGTCTGCAAAAGTTACGACGATAGAGGGCTTGTCGAAAAATGGAGATCATCCCGTGCAGGTAGCATGGGATGAAGTGGATGTTCCTCAATGCGGTTATTGCCAGGCCGGGCAAATAATGACTGCTGCCGCATTGTTGAAACGAAATCCCAAACCCACACAGCAACAAATTGATGATGCAATGCATGGCAATCTTTGTCGTTGCGGTGCATATCATCGCATTCGTGAAGCAATCCAATCTGCCAGCAAAAAACTTTAATCTATGTCAACTCTTAATAAATCAAGCAGAAGAGATTTTTTAAAAATAACTTCTTTGACCGGAGGCGGTCTTGTTCTTGGATTCAGTTGGTTTGGAACAGAAGCAGCTCCGGTTGTATTAAATAAAGCAGCAGCTGCCGGTGATTTAACCTTCAATAGTTATTTATCAATTGCCACTGATGGAACTATCACCATTTATTCTCCCAATCCTGAACTCGGACAAAACGTAATGACATCTTTCCCAATGATAGTTGCTGAAGAGCTTGATGCAGATTGGAATAAAGTAAAAGCCGTGCAGGCTCCACTAGATAAAAGATTTGACAGGCAGTCAACGGGGGGAAGCGGCGCTATCCCGCATTCCTGGAAAAGATTAAGAACTGCCGGAGCAACAGCCAGGTATTTATTGATCGCTGCTGCTGCAAAAAAATGGAATGTAGATGCAAGTGAATGTACTGCTTCAAATAGTTTTGTTATTCATAGCAAAACAGGTAACAAATTAAGTTATGGTGAACTTGCCGAAGAAGCTTCAAAGATCTCTGTGCCAGCCGACGTTCCATTAAAGAATAGAAAAGATTTTAAAATTATTGGTACTGCTGTTAAAAATGTTGAGAATAAAAACATTATTACAGGTAAAGGAATTTTTGGTTTGGATTTTTATCGGGACGGGATGGTGTTTGCAATGATCCAGCGTCCTCCTGCATTCGGTACAAAAATTAAATCTGTAAATGATACGGTAGCTAAGGCAATGCCCGGAATAATGGATGTGGTTACATTTAAAAATAATGTTGCCGTTGTTGGTAGATCCACCTGGGAAGTGATGAAAGCTAAGAAGACATTGAAAATTGAGTATGAAAAGGACGGGAATATTGAAAGCACTTCTGATCACAACCAACTATTCGCTTCAATGCTTAATAGCGATAAGGCACAGGTAAGAAGAAAAGATGGTGATGTAGAAACAGCATTTAAAAGTGCTGCAAAGATTGTCACAAGCGAATATCAATGTCCATTTCTTCCGCACAACGCAATGGAGCCAATGAATTTTTTTGCTGATGTTCGTCCGGATGCTGTTGAACTGATCGGAGCAACACAAACTCCCGCAAGTGCCCGCACACAGGTATCAAAGCTTTTGAATATTCCTGAAGACAAGATCACAGTAACCATAACAAGATTAGGCGGGGGCTTTGGCAGAAGACTGCAGGCAGATTATGTAACTGAAGCTGCAGAATTATCAAGCATAATTAAAAAGCCGGTAAAACTTATTTGGTCACGGGAAGATGATATGGGCGGCGGTAGCTACCGTCCTTCTGTTCGTTATCGTTTTGAAGCTGCCTTGGATGCATCAGGAAATTTGATTGGTTATAAATTACGTGGTGCAGCCATCAATGCCGGTAATTCGGTAAGAGAAAATAATTTTCCTTCTGGTGCAGTCGATAATCTATTAATTGATTCTGTTAATCATCAGTCGCCGATCACTACTGGAGCATGGCGTGCCCCAATCACAAACTTTCTCGCCTTTGCTGAACAAAGCTTTATTGATGAAGTGGCATTGGCTGCAGGAAAAGATCCTGTGCAATTCAGGCTTGATCTTTTACAGAAAGCAAGAACAAAACCTGTTGGCACTATTAATTATAATATCGACAGGATGGAAACAGTGATCAGGACGGCTGCGGAAAGATCTGGTTGGGGTACAAAGAAAAATGTATCGCAGGGTTTCAGTGTTTATTTTTCTCATGCGAGTTATGTGGCACAAGTAGCCGAAGTAATAATGAAAGATGGAAAACCGGTTGTGAAAAAAATATATGCAGTCTCCGATTGCGGTGAAGTGATCAATAAAAGCGGTGCCTTACAACAAGTGATGGGTGCCATTGTTGACGGATACGGTCATGCAATGTTTGGAAAAATAAGTTTTAAAGATGGCATTCCTGAACAAACTAATTTTCATCAATTCCGGATGATACGTATGAAAGAAATTCCGGAAGTAGATGCACATTTTATTGATAATGGAATTGATCCGACAGGATTAGGCGAGCCCGCCTTACCTCCTACCGGTGGCGCTGTTGCCAATGCAATTTTTAAAGCTTCGGGTATTCGTATAAAGAATCAACCGTTTATTGAAGAGAAGCTGTTTAATCCAGCTTGATCAGATTATTGCTCGAATAAATTTTCACTGATGATCAACTGCAAACAACAATCAAACTTCTGAACTCATATGTTAAAGAAGGCATCAAAGTTATTGTTGTTCATTCTTCTTATGGTTCAGATCGGATGCACCTCACCGAAAAAAACTGCGATGGCGTTGTTTCATACACAAGAGGGCTATGTCGATGGCGGTGGTGATGTCCGCTTGTTCTATCGGTTACTTGGTGCTGGTCCGGATACACTGGTTGTGATTCATGGCGGACCGGGATTCACAATGGATTATTTTCTTGACGATCTTTCTCCACTCGCTGCCAGGCACACGCTGCTTTTTTACGATCAACGTGGTACGGGCAGATCGACATTAGTTAGCGATTCAGTCTCACTGGATGCGCAACGATTTGTTGAAGATCTTGAAGCCATACGCAAGCATTTCAATATTGAACGTCTTTCATTACTCGGACATTCGTGGGGCTCTGCAATCACGGCACTATATTCAACCCGGTATCCTAATCACGTTGAAAAAATGATCATTGTTGGAGCCCTTCCGTTACAGCAGTATCAACTAACCGACGCATTTCGCCAACTGGAAGCCAGTAGAGATACTAGTACGCTTCGACGGATGCGGGAGTTACGTGAAGCTCGCATTGCTGATCCAGGTAACTCAGATGTGTGCCGGGCCTACTACGTTCTTTGGTTTGAAGCCTTTTTCGGAAATCATAACGCCGCAACCCGCAGCAAAGGTGATTTTTGCGCCGGCACATTTGATTCTCGTCGTAACAAGATAAATAGCGTCGATAGGTTTACAATGGCATCACTTGGACAGTGGGATTGGCGATCATCTTTAAGCCAGGTGCTGGTTCCGGTTCTCGTGATTCATGGTACAAAAGACCCTTTGCCATTAGAAGGCGCTAAAGCCTGGGCATCGGTTCTCCCAAATGGTCGTCTCATGGCGCTTGAAGGAATTGGACATTTTCCATATCTCGAAGTACCAGACCAATTCTTTGAAGCGGTCAATCAATTCCTTAGCAAAAAATAATTTTGGATGATGAGTTAAGAATGATCTAACGGATCACGGACTTCCCGCCGCTAACGCAAAGCCCCAAAACGTTGACTCTTTTGATTTCTATGGTGTGACTTTTGTTCTGTCATTTTCTAAACCAGATAAAATGAAAATGACTAACAACTATCCTTTATATGAATCCTGCATTAAAGCCTGCCTTCGTTGCGCAGATGCTTGTAATCATTGTGCAAGCTCATGTACACAGGAAAAAGATATTCACATGATGGCAAGATGCATCCAGTTAGATATGGAATGTGCCACGATTTGTTATGCGTCAGCTCAATTGATGAGCCTGGGAAGTGAAATGGCAAAAGCTATTTGCCAGGTTTGTGCAGATATGTGCTGGCAATGTCATGAAGAATGTTTCAAACACCAGACAGATCACTGCCAGGAATGTGCAAGAGTTTGTAAAATATGTGCTGAAGAATGTCAAAAGCTGGCAGCTTAAATTAAATTCAAATTTCAACAACAACTGAATTATTGGTTACACCAAGTTGTGCTAAATATCCTTGTACTGCGTCCATCATTGGCGGCGGACCGCAGACATAAAACGTTTTATCAAAGCTTTCAATATTCTGTTTTAAAAAATCCCTGCTAATAAATCCATGCGAATAGCCCTCTATCTTTTCATCAGATAAAATATTAATGAAAGAGTCGCCCAACATCTTTTTAAATTCATTCTCGTGAATTATATCGGCTTTTGTTTTATTGGCAAAAATTAATTTATTGCCACCGATCTTATTTGTTACTTGTAAATATCTGAAGATGCTGAGAAAAGGTGTAACACCAGCTCCTCCAGCAATAAACACACCTTCTTCCTTATAAGAAATGGCACCCCATACATCATGTAAGATCAATTCATCAGATGGTTTTAATTTTAATAGTTCGTTTGTAACTCCGTTTCGTGATGGATATGTTTTGATGGTGAACTCAAGAAATTTTGCATCAGGCAGGCTCGTAAATGTAAAAGGTCTTTTTTCTTCTTTCCATTTTTCCTTATTGATAGCAACCTCTGTTGCCTGTCCCGGTGTAAAATTATAATCAACCGGTCTTTCAGTTATGATTTGAAGCACATCATGAGTGACATTCTTTATTGACTGAATTTTTACAATATGATGCTCCATTCTTAGTCATTTTTTAAAAATACTCAATCCAAATACCTGAGAAACTCTTCTTTCGTTCCCGTATCTAAAAATTTACCCCTGTATTCCGCTGTTATAGTACTGCTATCCATATCTTTTATTCCTCTTGAAGAAACGCATAAATGAACAGCATCAATCATCACAGCCACATCTTCTGTGCCAAGAACCTTACTTAGTTCATTTGCTATTTGAATAGTCAATCTTTCCTGTACCTGTGGTCGTTGGGAATAATATTGTACAATGCGATTGATCTTTGACAACCCGATAACCTTACCTTTTGATATATAAGCAATATGTGCTTTCCCGATTATTGGAACAAAGTGATGCTCGCAGGTAGAGTAAAGGGAAATATTTTTTTCAACAAGCATTTGTTTATAGCTGTACTTATTTTCAAACAAGGTTGCAGATGGTTTATTGGCGGGATCCAATCCGCTGAATATTTCCTTTACAAACATCTTTGCTACTCTTTCCGGTGTATTTTTCAAACTATCATCCTGCAGATCTAAACCCAGTGTATTCATTATTCCCCTGAAATGTCCGGAAATTATTTTTATTTTTTCTTCATCTGGCAATTCAAAAGCATCTATTCTTAAAGGTGTGTCGTCGGAACTAATAGCATGCAATTTGTTTGATCCGGTTTCTGATTCAGGTAAAGAATATTCGCCCTCCGTAATTTTATGGAGTGCTCCAATTTGTTTCATAGATTTTTATTGTTACTCATTTTTATGCTGAAGCTCGCGTCTAATTAATAACTTGTTTAGTTATTAGAGTGTTCACTATAAAAAAGGTTACAGAATGTTATGAAACAAATCGAAAGATCTTATAATTAGCATTCAGGCAAACTGAGCGGAACATTTATTGCCAAACCACCATCAGCGGTTTCTTTATATTTTGTATCCATATCCTTTGCGGTATCCCACATTGTTTTTATCACTGCATCTAAAGAAACTTTTGCATAATCAGGTGAACCTTGTAATGCAAGTTGTGATGCCGTGATCGCTTTTATGGCTCCCATCGTATTTCTTTCTATACATGGTATCTGGACTAATCCTGCAATGGGATCACAAGTAAGACCAAGATGATGTTCCATTGCAATTTCAGATGCCATCAACGCCTGTTTTTGTGTACCGCCCATGCATTCAGTCAAAGCAGCTGCTGCCATAGCAGACGACACACCGATCTCTGCCTGGCATCCGCCCATTGCTGCAGATAAAGTGGCGCCTTTTTTAAATATGCTTCCAACTTCAGAAGCAGTTAATAAAAAGCGAATGATCTTATCATCATTATTACCGTCACCAAAAACAATATAATAATGCATTACTGAAGGGATCACCCCGGCTGCGCCATTTGTTGGCGCTGTTACTACCCTGCCAAAAGATGCATTTTCCTCATTTACTGCCAATGCAAAACAACTCACCCAGTCCAATATATATTTAAATGAATTACCTCCGGCCCTTATTGTAGCGATCCAACTTTGATAATCATGGTACTTTTTACCCCCTAATAATTTTTTATTTAATTCAGCAGCACGACGTCTCACATTTAAACCACCCGGCAATATTCCTTCTGTATGACAACCGCGATAAATACATTCACTCATCACTTTCCAGATATTTAATAACCCTTCACGGGTTTGTTTTTCCGATCGCCATGCATTTTCATTTTCCATCACCACTTCATTAATCGACATCCCTGTTTTCATACACCAATGCAAAAGATCATTCGAAGTATTTATTGGAAACGGCAATTGAATATCACCGGCCGAAGATTTTTTCTCTCCTTCTTTTACAACGAAGCCACCACCAACACTGTAATAAGTCTCTGATACGGCTTCTCCATTCTTACAATCCGCCAGGAATGTAACTGCATTGGGATGGTATGGTAAGGATTCACTAAACAAAAATTCTATATCTTCTCTTGGATCGAATTGTACTTCGTGCAAACCGCCCAGCAACAATTCTTTCATTGCTGCTATATCGGCAATGCGGCTATTGATAGATTGCACATCAAATGTTACCGGGTCTTCACCGCAAAGACCTAATTGTATCGCTATATCTGTTCCATGCCCTTTACCCGTTTTTGCCAGCGAACCATAAAGCAACACACGAACAGCACTGACCTGTTGTAATAAATTTCTATCTGAAAGGGATTGAGTAAATTTTTGTGCTGCACGCCAGGGCCCTAAAGTGTGAGAACTGGAAGGCCCTACTCCTATTTTTAAAATATCAAATACTGATATGGCTTCGTGTGACAAATTGTAAGATTAAGGTTGAGATTTAGATTCAGACTTTGCCCGGCTCAAAAGTTCACGGTATTTCTGTTCATGTTTTTCCCATTTCACTTTCACTGAAAATACCGAAACAAACACCACAATGGCCAATACGGCTATTATTAAAACTAATATCAGTGATTTGAATGATGGATAGGTTTTTGTGATCGATTCAACTCTTTTGTCCCAGCCAGAAGTAAAATTTAGAAACATGGCTACGGCGAATAATACCCCAAATGGCAACCCGATCGCTATTTGTTTGAAAAACTTTTTTTGCTTGTTGCGGTTCTCTTCCCAGTATTTGATGAAATCCTGCTCTTCTTTTGAAAACATGAGCAAAATTACAAACCGATGGCAGCAACTTGCCATAGCGATGTAAAATAATTATCTTGTACCCTGTTAAAATCAAATATCTTGAAAATATCGCCACTACTAGCCCAATTCCTCCTAAGCAACAAACAACTCAGCCTTGCCGGTCTCGGAAGATTTATTCTCGATGATTCTGGTGGAATAATTTTTCAGCATGACGCTTATGTTAAAGAAGATGCCGAATTAGTAAGCTTTATTGCTGAGAATACAGGCAAAATGAAAAGTCTTGTTGCGAGTGACCTTGATTCAAACCTTGAACTTGCCCGCCAGTTCCTGAATATCGGAAAACCTTATTTATTTGAAGGCATTGGCACACTTTCTAAAAACAAATCCGGCACTATTGAATTTGTTCAGAGCAACACTTCGACAGAGAAAAATAAAGAAAATACAAGTAATGGTCGGGACAAAACATCAACAACGGAAAACTCATTTACTGACTATGAAGAAATGTTTTCTCCGAAAAAACCAAAAACACCAGCTACGAAGAGAATAGTGACCTGGCTGATTGCAATTGCAGGACTTTCGCTGGCTGTATTTGGCGGATATATTGTCTATACAAAGACAAAGAATAAGAAAGAACCAATTGTAAAAAACGAAGAGATCAAACCGGTTTTTACTCCTGACACGTTATCAAAAACGAAAGACACAACGTCGATAATAGCAAAGCCTGTTGATACTTCCGGCATGTATCGTTTTGTAATTGAAAAAGCAGCAAGGCAAAGGGCTTTTTCGCGGTACAATTATTTAAAAGAAAATCTCATTGACGTAAAAATGGATACCAGGGATTCCATTCTATTTAATCTATATTTTTTATTACCCGCCACCCCCGCAGACACTGCCCGGAAAAGAGACTCACTTCAACGTTTATATAGCACGAGGGGCAAAGCGGTTGTGGAACTCAATTAATTTTTTAAAAAACACATGCTAGTTATTGATTTTCTGATAAATTATCCTTAACCTTGCTTCCCTCTTGAGAAACCTCCGGCACCTTTCATTATTTACTATCTCCTTATTCTGAAATTCTCCGTTCCCCAAAAACTTTCCGCATCCTTTTTATTTCTATTCTGATTAGTAAACAACTGCTATATGAAAATTGCACAGCACTTTCGTGCTTTCCTCGAAAGATATAATTATTTGCTTTTGCCTCAAATTGGGAAATTTGAAGTGGTAGGAGAAAATCCGTCGGGAGAAAATGGTCATTCCAAATGGATCAATTTTTCGGCTGATCAAAATCAAACAACCGATTTGGAACTGGTGGATTTTATCTCAAAAAACATGAAAGTAGAGAGCAATATTACCGCTTCCGATCTCACTTGTTTTATTAGCTCAATAAAAGAAATGCTGATCCTCGGTTTTGAAGTTGAGATCCCGGGCATCGGCTACCTGCATTTTGAACCAAATAATATTTTAAAATTCTCAGGAAAAAATATTTATAAAAAAACTATCCAAAAAGGATGGAAAAGAATTCCGGCTGGCATGTCTGCATCATTCTGGCTTTAATTGCTGCTTGCTATGTGAACACCAGGGCTGTTGCGAAAGTGGCAGCCCTTTTTAATTTCAAAAGGAATTATTTCCCTGGCTGCAATGCTACTATTAAGCTTTGTTGCATCGCACTCTTGTACACTTATCTCCCTATTCGGCAATCTTGAAATAGATGATAACCTTTTTAGAGGCCCGATCCCGATTCAATCGGGATGTAGGAGCTTTAAAAAAAGAAAGGTCATCATTTCTGATAACCTTTTTAGAGGTCCGATCCCGATT
>Ga0157299_10000020_pt1 | contig 11317 bp, 8 predicted proteins | sample NitcycUS058202B2_FD_108402 | JGI IMG/M metagenome (GOLD analysis project Ga0157299, IMG submission 108402) | Soil microbial communities from Arlington Agricultural Research Station in Wisconsin, USA - Nitrogen cycling UWRJ-S058-202B-2 | ecosystem: Environmental > Terrestrial > Soil >... | reverse complement strand
TGCATGGGTTGAACCCTGGCTATGCGAAGCAATAATAATCGGTCTGCCATGATTATAGTTTTTTAAATAGTACTCAAATGCGGTTTTTATATCTGCATATGCGGTCGCAAACGCATTTATAGAAGCCAACGTATCGCTTGTGAAATAAGCACTGATATGTGCTTCACGAAAACGAGGCGCATAAATTCTTGCATGCTGATTAAAAACGCTTGCCTGGAATAAAATGCTGGAATAATCTGTTTTGGCATTTAGATAGGCATCATCGATATCGGCATTTAAATTACTGTCTTTTAATTCCATCGTGTACATGGTGGGATGCAAAAAGAAAACATCAACAAGAGTATCTCTTTTTTCCTTTCTAAGCGGCTTAGGTATGCTGTCTGATGGGTCCCACTTTAAAGGGTGGGCCGCCCAATAATTCAAATTCGAAAAGTCTGGTTTTTTATCATCGCTCTTAAATTGGTAGCGATTTTTATAGGCTTGATATTTATCGGAACAGGAAGAAAAGAGTAACAAAAGAATAAGGCCGCTAACGAAATAGTGGATGCAAGTTGGTCTAAAAAACTTCGATTTTTGATCTCTCATCATCATAATGACCCGATTATCAAAGTCAAAATATTTTTTTTTGAAATAATATCCAAAGGATAGAGGTATGAAAATAAGCTAATTAAGCTTAAAATTTATACAAATAGCCGTACGCAACCATAAAAAAACGAGTACTATGTTTTGTATAGTACCAAACATCACCTTATCTTTGGTTTGGCAAAGCAAAATCAGGATGAAATCAAAGCTCAAATACATTGTTTTATCAATAGTGCTAACAGGAATGTTTAACCTTATAAATGCACAATCTGCCAAAGATTCTTTATATAAAGAAATTGCCCATATGGATAGTGTCGTGTTCAATGCTTTTAACACAAGAGATGTCGAGAGGTTTAAATCGTTATTTACTGAAGACCTGGAATTCTATCATGATAAAGGAGGCCTTACAAATTATGAACACACGATCAATTTCATGAAAGAAGTTGCAAAAAATAATAATGGATTAAGAAGGGATTTAGTAAAAGAAAGTCTTGAAGTTTATCCGATACCGGGTTATGGTGCTATGGAGATCGGGCTGCATACTTTTTGTCATTTGGAAAATGGTAAACAAGATTGCGGCACTTTTAAGTTTGTTCATATATGGCAAAAGAAAAACGGCGAATGGAAAATTACTAGAGTCGTGAGCTATGATCATTAATTGTTTTAACGAACCTAAATATTAATAAGAAAAAGACGATTTATGAATATTGAAAACACACAGAGCCAGATGAGGAAAGGGATCCTGGAATTCTGTATACTTTCCATCATACGTCGGGGTGAGGCTTATCCAAGTGATATTGTTGAAGAGATGAAAGCGGCCAATCTCCATATCTTAGAAGGAACTTTATATCCCTTGCTTACCAGGCTAAAAAATGCAGAGATGCTTACTTATCGTTGGGTAGAAAGTAATTCGGGGCCTCCCCGCAAATATTTTTCTCTTACTGAAAAGGGGGAAGCATTTTATAAAGAGCTCCAGCAAACCTGGCAAGAGCTTGCCAACGGAGTAAATGCATTAACATCCAATCACCAACCAACCAACTTATAACTTCAACCACAAATTTTTTGCAATGAAAAAGATTATTAACATAAACCTGAGTGGCAGAGTGGTACCGATAGAAGATTCTGCCTACGAGAAATTACAGGAATATATTGAAAGTCTTCGCCGATACTTTGCCAATGAGGAAGGTCGTGATGAGATCATCAATGATATTGAAAGCCGCATTGCCGAGTTAATGAGTGAAAAAGTTCGTAAAGGCGCGGATAGTATTACGGATGTGGATGTAAATGAAATTGCCAACTCCATGGGCCGTCCTGAGGATTTTGAAGGCGAAGAAATAAAAGAACAATCCTATGCTTCTTCAGCCTCCTCTGCAGGATCGAGCCAACAATCTACACCAACGCAAGCTCCGCCAAAAGCAAAGCGTGGATTGTACAGGGATACAAGCGATAAGTTCATTGGCGGGGTTTGTAGTGGTATCGCAGCTTACCTCAATGTCGATCCTGCAATTGTAAGGATATTATTTGCCATTATTACATTCGGCGGATTTGGTTTAGGCTTTATGGCATATATCATTCTCTGGATCGTATTGCCAGCGAAAGATGTGGAAGGATATGCTGGTAAAAGATTATTCCGTAATCCTGAGGGCAGAATGATCGGTGGTGTATGCAGCGGGCTTGGCGCTTATTTTAATAAAAGCGCGGTGGGTATCAGGCTGATATTTCTTGCACCTATATTATTAAACTTATTGATAAATATGCTGGATGGTTTTGGATCAAGAGGCGGGTTTATATTTTTTCCAAATATTATTGCCGGATCATTGACCAGCACATTTATTATTGCTTATATTATTTTATGGATTGTACTGCCTGAAGCAAGAAGCGCCTACGAGAAAATGGAAATGCGGGGTGAAAAAGTAGACGTAAATACAATTAAACAAAACGTACAGGATAGAGCGAAAGATTTTAGTGAAGAAGTAAAATCAGCGGCACAAAATATTTCAACCAGGGCGAAAGAATTTTCAGAAACAAGAGGGAAAGCATTTGCTACCGAAGTGAAGCAAGCCGCAAAGCCAATCGGAAGTGGTATCGGCCATGCAATAGGTGTGTTGTTTAAAGTTTTCTTTTTATTCATTGCCGGCGCCATTGCATTTGGATTGTTTGTTGCGTTGATGGCAATAATTTTCGGAGGGGTAGCATGGTGGCCAGTGAATGATTATTTATGGACAAATAGCTGGCAGCCTGTATTTGCATGGGGCACATTGATCCTGTTTCTTGGAATTCCATTAATCGGTTTTATTGTTTGGCTGATCAGGAGAATTATCGGTATAAGATCAAAAAGCAGTTATCTGGGCTGGGTATTTGGCGGATTATGGGCATTGGGTTGGGTGTCTGTTATTTTGCTCGTGTCAACTGTTGTAAGGGAGACACGCTATTTTGAAGATGCTGACCCGGTAACTATTCCAATTTCACAGCCTGCCAATAAAATGACAGTATTGGTTTCTCAACCAGTACTTGAATTCACTGACAAGGCCTGGTGGGTTGATACTGATTCAGAGGGATGGAATATAAGTGAAGATTCTTTGAAACTTTCATTGGTTGATTTTACCGTAGAAAAAAGTGCTGATGCTGATTATCATGTAATACTGGTTAAAAAGAGTATGGGCAGAAATGTAACTGATGCAAAAACAAGAGCCGGGCAAATTCAGTATAGTATTTCAAGCAATGACAGCATACTGGATATCGGGAACGGGTTTGCAATCAGCAAGAACAGCAAATACCGCGGTCAAATGATAGAATTAAAAATACAAGTACCGGTTGGTAAAAAATTAAGATTTGACGAATCAATAACAGACAAGCTTAATCCTGTTGAAGTAAGAATGAGAGACAGGAGAAGCAGGCTTCGCCGTGCCAGGATCGACATTGATTATAATGATTGGTTTGAATATAGAACAAATGTTGACTATGTGATGACAGATAAAGGAACTCTTGTGGATCCCAACAAGCCGGCCGGGGCACCCTCTTCTTCTAAAAGCCAAACCGGTGACTATCGTTATGAAGATGCACAACCATCAACAACAAACAGCCTGGAAGAACAACGAAGAAAAGTACAGGAAGAGCAACAGAAGCTAAAAGATATGGAAGAAGAAAAAAATAAAAAGAAAAAAGATTCAATTAGCGGTAACACTAAAAAAGAAAGCCTCGATGATGAAGACGACAATGAAGATGTTGCGGGTTCACCCATATTTTCTCTGGTTCAAATATTTAATTAAAGTCGGTTGAAGTTGGAATTCTTCCCGATCATGATCGGGAAGAGAAAAGTCGAGTCCCGCTTTAGCGGGACTTTTTTATTTTCAGTAACGTTATCTTTGCCCACCATAAATAAGATTATGAAGAATACACCTTTTACAAATAAACATATAGCTCTTGGTGCTAAGATGGCAGAGTTTGCCGGTTATAACATGCCTATTTCTTACACAGGCATAAACGATGAGCATGCTGCCGTAAGAAAAAATGCAGGAGTGTTTGATGTTAGTCATATGGGAGAATTTATTTTAAAAGGCGAAAATGCGCTGGATCTTATTCAACGTGTCACTTCAAATGATGCTTCAAAGCTTGCGAATGGAAAAGCGCAGTACAGTTGTTTGCCGAATGATAAAGCCGGTATTGTGGATGACTTGCTTGTTTATTGTATCGAAGAAAACAAAGTGTATATGCTGGTAGTGAATGCAAGCAACATTGAAAAAGACTGGAACTGGATAAGCAAGCACAACACAAAAGGAGCGGAGATGCATAACATTTCAGATAAAACCTGCTTGCTTGCAATACAGGGTCCGAATGCAACAAAGATCTTACAGCCACTGACTGAAATGGATATTCTGAATTTAAAGTATTACACATTTGTAAAAGGAAGATTTGCCGCCGTAGATAATGTGGTCGTAAGCGCAACCGGTTATACAGGTGCAGGTGGCGTTGAAATTTATTTTGAAGATAAAGACGGGGCTCCTGATAAAATTTGGGATGCAATTTTTCAAATTGGCGGTCCACAGGGATTGAAACCTATCGGGCTTGGTGCAAGAGATACACTGCGACTCGAAATGGGTTTTTGTTTATATGGAAATGATATTGATGATACCACATCACCATTAGAGGCTGGCCTTGGATGGATCACTAAATTCACAAAGGAGTTTACGGCTAAAAATATTTTAGAAAAACAAAAAGCAGAAGGGATAAAAAGAAAGCTTGTAGGATTTGAAATGATCGATAAAGGTATTCCCCGTCATAATTATGAAATAAAAGACACTTCCGGAAATAAGATCGGCTATGTGACATCGGGGACACAATCTCCTTCTTTGCAAAAAGCAATCGGAATGGGATATGTAACGGTGGAAAACGCAGCGATCGATTCGGATATTTTTGTTGCGGTAAGAGATAAATCGCTGAAGGCAAAAGTGGTGAAACTGCCCTTCAGTTGATAAAAGGAGCTAATCCCGGTTTGATTTTTGTGTAAAGCGGACTATCTTACTATACTCTTGCTATGCCGACAATTCATCTAACCTCATTTATTGCTGCCCCGGCAGATATAGTGTTTGATCTCAACAGGAATATCAGCCTGCATAAAATTTCAATGGAGCAGTTTAAGGAAGAAGCGATATCGGGTACCACCTCAGGCTTGATTAATAAAGAAGATACGGTAACATGGAAAGGAAAACATCTTTTTAAAACCAGGTTCTTTACATCAAAGATCACAGAGATGAAACCCTTTGAAACATTTACCGATAAAATGATCAAAGGCGATTTTAAATTTTTTGAGCACCAGCATTTTTTTAAACCTGTTGATAATGGAACTATTGTTATTGATATTATCAATTATGAAACGCCTTATGGCTGGATAGGCGAGCTGGTAAATAAATTTTATTTGAATTCTTATCTGGAGAAGTTGATCAATCATCGCAACGTTGTGATAAAGCAATATGCCGAAACTGATAAGTGGAGAGCATTGTTGAGTAACCGGCGATGATTACGGTAATCGGTTTATCGAAATGGAAAATCATCTGGCATTATAAACCTCTCCAATATTTTTCTCAATTACCTCGAGTGGCTCAGCAGAAAAACTCAGAAATACTGAGTGGAATTTTTTAATAGTTGCATCTGTTACGTGCAGCTTTGTTTTAAATTCTTCAATTTTCATAGCGCCGATCTTATACGAAAGTGACTGTCCCGGCCAATAGATGGCCCGTGTTATTTCACGGTAAGCTATATCACCCTGACCCTTTATATTTTCATTCCAGAATTCAATTGCCTTCTCCATGCTCCATCCATAATAGTGAATACCAACATCCAGCATTAGTCTTACTGAACGAACAAGATCCCACTCCCATTTGCTTAATTCTTCCTCTGGAGTTTGATATTGTCCGAGCTCCTTGCCTAAATTTTCAGCATAGCTGGCCCATCCTTCAAAATTGCCGGAATAAGAAACGTTATGAGTAAATGCAGGTTTGTTTATCCTGTTTTTTAGTTCAATAGAGTGTTGATAATGATGGCCCGGTATTCCCTCATGAATAATTAAAAAACCCATAGTCCTGACATTTAGCCTGCCGTCCCAGAAATTATAAACGAAAAGATTCTGCCCGTTTAAATAGACACCTGGTGATGCTTTTGAGATTTGTTTTGCGACGCAGTTATAGAAAATTTTGATACTGTAATGTTTTCAAAAAATTTATGCAAGTTGTTGCGAATCACTGCTTCTTTTTCTTTAAATTTTTTTTCGATCTTATTTGTTTTGGTCAAATAAAACTTTTCACTTTTCAAATAAGTATAAAAATCGTCATCTCTGTATTCATACCCCATTTGCTTTTGAATTCTACTAATTTCAGTATTTGCTTTCTTAACTTCTGCTTCACCATATTTGAAAATATCATCCGGGTCTATTTCGACACTCGTATACAATTTTGCATAATATCGATACCAATCCTTATTATCTTTTAACGTATACAATCCTTTGTTTGGAATAGTATCGTTTTGCTGCTTAAAATTCACTTCGAGAGAGAATCTTCTTAGTTGGAGCGAGATAATATATTGTATGTGGTCTAAATTGATCTTGTCGTTAATTGATAGATTACTTCGGTCGAATTTCTTAAATACGCTATCGTATTTTTCATAAAATTTCTTAAACAACACAAGATGATCGATAGGTGCAATATTGGCAAAATTCTCCAGATAATTATATCCATATCGGGGTATATTTAATTGTACTCGTTCCTCTTCATAATTAGAAAATTCTTTATCAAGACTATCAATTTGATAGCTTGTACTCAGGAGCACATATAAAATTAAAAGCGAAAGTTTTGTCATCAGAATTTGATAAATGTAAAATACAGCTTTTAAAATTTAATATCATCACATTATAACAACAGGCTTTTGCCAATGTTTGACAGAAACTTACTCCAATAGTAAAGATGCTGGAACATTATTCCAATACCACTTTCGTAGTAGGTTTTTAAACACTTATTTTTGCTCAATTCAATGCTTATTAATGAATAAAATCAAGCCCACTCTTTTTACCTCCCTTTCACCAGCGTTATTAAACCTATATGAAATAAGTAGCGCTACCGTTGTAATTATCGATGTGCTTCGGGCTACTTCTACTATTGCAACAGCATTATACAACGGCGCTAAATCAGTAATTCCAGTTGATAGTGTTAGTCGTTGTATTGAAATTGGAAAACAAATCCATGGTATTACTGCGGGAGAAAGAGATGGAAAAGTTGCCGAAGGCCTTGTTCATGGTAATTCGCCCTTTGAATATCCAAGAGATTTTATTGAAGGAAAAACGCTGGTCCTTACTACGACAAATGGTACAAGACTTTTGCAAATGGCATTGGATAAAGGCGCCAAAGAAATTATTACCGGCTCATTCCCCAATCTTTCAGCGGTATGTGATCATCTTACTGAAAGGAAACAAAATGTAATTCTTGGTTGTGCGGCCTGGAAGGATAGAGTGAATATGGAAGATATGTTGTTTGCAGGAGCAGTTATTTCAAAGATCCGAAAATCTTTTTTCATCAACTGCGATTCATCAAATCTTGCAGAGACGATCTATAAAAAAGCAGAAAAAGATCTTTTTGGTTTCATGAAAAAAAATGAAGCGTCACATTATCACCGGTTAATGGGTTTTGGCCTGGAAAAAGATATTCGCTATTGCTTAACTGCAGACGTATCAAACGTATTACCCATATATGATAATGGAAAATTGGTTGTGAAGTAAGATCAAAAAAGTCCGGCTGTTTACAGAAAAAACAAACCTATAAAGATACTCCTTTTCATTCTTATTTTTTGCCGATCATAAAATAATTTATTTATCTCTTAATCGCTGGAAATCAGAAATACATTCCTTTATTTTTGCAGATTACCCTTTTTTGAACGAGAGGGTTCTATTTAAAATCTAAAGTCACTTGGCCCTACCACATCTTCTCAAATATGTTTATACCCATGGAACTGATGAAGTGATCCGTCGTGGAAAAAAAATACACGCAATCGGATTTGTCGAACTGGTGGAGTATGATAATCTTTTCGGATCTGCAGTGTTTCGTGTAAAGGATGATAGCTATTCCACTTTTTATAAAGTTTATATTCAGAAAATAAATGACCCGCAACATGTATCCATGCGTTGCGCCTGTCCTTATAATCTTGGAGATATTTGCCGGCATGAAGCAGCCTCCTTATTTCAGCTACAGGAAATGCTGGATAAGAATCTGCTGAAAACAGGAATGTCAAAATATGATCAGCGTCATACAGTTGCCAAGATGAAACATATTGATCTGAAAACACTCCGGCTCCTTTCATCTCAAACAACTTACCAGGATGCAGAACAATATTTGCGAACCGATAAGGCTAATATAGAATCAGCAAAAGATGAGACAGTAAAGGCAACAGTTGAACTGGATGGAAAGGCTTATAAGGTCATTATTAAAAAGAATGAAGAAAGAAATTTCGATACAAGTTCTGACTATGAAGACGTAGATCATCCCCTGAACCTGCCAAAAATGATCGTGTTCTTACAATTATTGAATTCACATGGGCCATATTATTTTGATAGCATTCGCAACTGGGATAAAGAAAAAAATAAATTACTGGAGGCCTATGGCTATTCTTTAAGCGATGACCTTAAAGGAAAGTTTGAATTTTCTTATAAGGATGGAAAACCTTTTTTGCGGGTACTTGATACAAGTATTAAAAGAGTGAATGCACCGGCGACCACCTCAATGCCAAAGCCAGTTGAAGTGCAGGAAGAGGTTTTTACTGAAGCCTTACCAAAACCCGAAACACCGGTTATCACTCACCGGCTTGGAATGGTCATTAATTTCAATAAAAAAAATTATCCTTATTTCACTATTGATGCAATAAGTGGTGAAGCTGACGAAAATGCGGATGTGTTTTCCGGTAAAGTTGAAAAGCTTGATCTTTCAAAATATGTGGAGGCTGAAAATTTTAATGAAGATGATAAGCAAATGCTCAATGCAATAAGAAAATTGCAGGAACAGGAGATCAGCAAATATATCAGCCGCAATTCACCATTCTCCGGTATTTGGGAAAATATCATTCACCAGGAAGAAGATGATTTGCCGGAAGATACCCGTGTATTAGTACGAGAATACCTTTTTCCAAAACTGAAAAAACTTTTCTTATCAGTAGCTGGCAAAGGATTGATATTTCAACTTGCAAAAAGTAAGACCTTCCGCACATCAAACCTTCAGCAAATCAATATTACATCGGATGATATAAAACCATCATTTGAGGTAATAAAAAATAATGGAACTATTGAAATAAAAGCAACTGTGAAAGCGGGGGGCCTGTTGCTTGACCTTAAAGACAACGAAGCAGGGACGCCACTTTTTTATTTATACAATCATCAATTGTTTGTTTGGAAAGATCAGCATACATGTGAAGTGGCAGAGAACTTTTTCCCGGCCGGTTCGATGAAAACAAATTTTTCGGATTGGAGTAATGTTTTACAGCAGCAGGTATTGCCACTTACAAAAGAGTTCAAAGTAAATTTTGATAAATCTCTTTTACAGGAAATTAAGGATGGTAAACCTGATATAAGTCTTTATCTCGCAGAAAAAGGGGATTATCTTTTATTCCAACCCATTTTTTCTTATAAAGGATTTGCAACAACTGCAAAGGAAAGAGATGAAGTGGTAGTACCAGCAGGAGATAAAGTAATTATTGTACACCGTAACCGCCCGGCAGAGCAGGAATTCATTGCTAAAATGCAAAACCTGCATAGCAATTTTATTTACCAGGAAGATTCACAGGCATTGGCATTGAAAGGGATCGATGTTTTGAAAAACAATTGGTTCTTTTTATTTGTGGATGCAATGAATGATATGAAAACGCCGGTGTTTGGTTTTGATGCGTTAAAAAATTTCCGTTTCAATACGGCAAGGCCTTCTACAAAAATATTTATCAATAGTAATACTGATTGGTTTGATGCAAGGATCGATATTGTTTTTGGCGATCAGCAGGTCAGTGTGGCAGAAGTGAAAAGAGCATTAGCGAATAAACAACAATTTGTTCAGCTGGGCGACGGCACCTTGGGAATTCTTCCGGAAGAGTGGTTGAAAAAATATTCATTGTTGTTCCGTGTTGGTGAGGGAAAAACAAATCAACTCAAGCTAAGTCGCTATCACATGAGTGTGATCGATGAGTTGTATGAGAACAGGGACGAAAATGAATTGGTGCTGAAGCTGGAAGAAAAATATGAGAACCTGAAAGAGTTCAATACGATAAAAGAGATCGATCTGCCGGAGCAATTGCAAGGAATTCTTCGTCCTTACCAGGTATCCGGTTATCATTGGCTCAATTATTTAAGCGAGGTAAAATGGGGCGGCATTCTGGCAGATGATATGGGTTTGGGTAAAACCGTGCAGGCTCTCTCCTTCATGCAACATTACAAAAATGAACATGGAAAATTGCAGGCAATGGTCGTTTGCCCAACAACACTTATTTATAATTGGGAAAACGAAATAAAAAAATTCACGCCGAAACTTTCTTATTACATACATCATGGTGCCGCAAGATCAAGAGACAAAGAAAAATTTGCGAACTGCGATGTGATCATTACCACGTATGGCACATTACGCAGCGATATAAAATTATTAATGACGATCGAGCTGGATTACTTGTTGCTGGATGAAAGCCAGGCAATAAAAAATCCTTTGAGTAAAGTAACAAGGGCGGCTTCTTTGTTGCATGCAAAAAACAGGTTGTGCATGAGTGGTACGCCGTTGCAGAATAATACTTTTGACATTTTCGCACAAATGAATTTCCTGAATCCCGGTATGCTGGGCAGCATGGAATTTTTCAGGCAGGAGTTTGCAATACCGATCGATAAATTTGGCGAGCCCGATAGAAAAGAGCATTTGAAAAAAATTCTTTACCCATTTATTCTTCGTCGTACAAAAGAACAGGTGGCCAAAGATCTTCCGGATAAAACAGAAACAATCCTTTATTGTGAAATGGAAGATGAGCAGCGGAGTATTTATGAAGCATATAGAAATGATTACCGCAATCAAATTTTGGGAACAATAGAAACCCAGGGCATACAAAGATCCCAGCTTACGATTCTGCAGGGATTGATGAAACTGCGGCAGATCTGTGATTCGCCTGCCATATTAAATGAGACGGATAAATATGAAAATCATTCTATCAAGCTGGATGAATTGTCAAGAGAGAT
>Ga0157299_10000019_pt1 | contig 11400 bp, 9 predicted proteins | sample NitcycUS058202B2_FD_108402 | JGI IMG/M metagenome (GOLD analysis project Ga0157299, IMG submission 108402) | Soil microbial communities from Arlington Agricultural Research Station in Wisconsin, USA - Nitrogen cycling UWRJ-S058-202B-2 | ecosystem: Environmental > Terrestrial > Soil >... | reverse complement strand
GATCACAGTTGAAGACCTTCAGAAAGCTGCCAGGAAATTTTTGACATTGAATAATATGGTGAAAGCAGTTCTTTACCCTGAGAGTTCAAAGATCACTCCGGGAGTAAAGACGGTGAAGCCGTTTTGATACACTTATTTTCGATGGAAACCCCGGTTGATACATTGCCGGGGTTTTTTATGTACGTAAATTAGAAGAAGCAAGAATGGAATGAAATCATTTTCACATATACTACTTCTATCTTTCTATTTACTGCTTACATTAACCAGTTGTAAAAAAAACAATGATGATGATAAGCTTGTAACTTATGAGTTTACAGAAGAAGATAAAAAATGGCTTATTTATCAACCGAATCAAATAGTATCCTTTAAAAAAGGTAATGATAGATTACAGTTTAGTGTTGAACAAATACCTGAATCCTCTTTCCCCGGAGGTCCGTCATGCCTGACTTGCACTTTTACTTATGAAAAAAAAAGTATTGGAACAAGATTAAGAGCTTTGAACGATACAGCTCTTTTTATAATAGCATTTACCAAAACAATTCCCCCAACTGCCGATCCTTATAACCCACCACCTGCTTCACAAGGATATTTATCGACAGAAATTAATTTTTTCTGGAAAAACCCCGGTTCTACATTTTGGTATTTAAATAACCCAAATTTTCAGGGATTAAATCAAAGTTCTTTTGCTTTTGAATCAACTACCATAAACGGGCAAGTTTATAATAAAGTACTCAAATATGAGCAGGCAACATTTTATGGAATGGGGAAGATAAAATACTTCTACTACGACAAAACAGGTGGATTATTAAAGTTTGCTACTCATGATGGAGACGAGTGGATAAGAGAGTAACTTATCTTGTTTAAATGTTTATTGTTTCAACCACTCATCGAAAATTTTCCTTTAGTCCCCGTTTTTAAGTAAGTTTATTTTTTTAAACATCACATGCAATGAGAAAAACTATTCTGCTCAGTGCCTTCGGCACTTTGATCTGTTTATTTACAACTGCTCAAAAACTAAGTCTCGAACAATTTAAAAACTGGAAACCACGCAATATCGGCCCTGCCGGCATGAGTGGCCGCATCACTACTGTTGATGTCGTGACCGATAAGCCAAACATCATTTATCTAGGCGCTGCGTCGGGCGGTGTATGGAAAACTGAGAACAGCGGTAATTCGTGGACACCGGTGTTTGATGAACAGCCAACTCAAAATATTGGCTCGGTTGCTATTCAACAATCAAATCCAAATATTGTATGGGTAGGAACCGGTGAAGGCAACCCAAGAAATTCATTGAATATTGGTGAGGGAATTTTTAAAACCCTGGACGCCGGTAAAACGTGGAAGCGAATGGGATTGGAGAACACCAGAAACATTCATCGCATCATTGTTGATCCTGTTAATCCAAACACAGTTTATGCGGCCGCTATCGGAAACCCTTATGGCATTCACCCGGAAAGAGGAGTTTTTAAAACAACTGATGGCGGTGAAACATGGACAAAGATCTTATATACCAATGATACTTCGGGCTGCGCAGAACTTGTAATGGACCCATCAAATCCAAATCGTTTATTGGCAAATATGTGGCAGCATCGTCGTACACCATGGGATTTTAAAAGCGGCGGTCCCGGCAGCGGATTGTATTTGACGATAGATGGAGGCAAAACATGGAAAAAATTAGGGAAAGATGATGGTTTGCCCGATGGAACTTATGGAAGAGTTGGTTTGGCTTATGCTACCAATGATCCTCGCCGTGTGTATGCCATGGTGGAAGCAACAAAAAATGGTTTATACAAAAGTGATGATGGCGGAACAAAATGGGAGTTGGTAACAAATGATGCGAGATGGGTAACGAACCGGCCTTTTTATTTCCAGGATATTCGTGTTGATCCGCAAAATGAAAATCGTTTATACAATATACATGACCAGGTAGAGGTAAGCGAAGATGGTGGTAAAACGTTCACTACACTGATCCCTTATTCAGGTATTCATCCCGATCACCATGCGTGGTGGATACATCCGAAAGATGGAAGTTTTATGATCGAAGGAAATGATGGTGGTATTGGAATCACTCATGACCGTGGCAGGAACTGGACATTTGATGATAAGATTCCTGTAGGGCAATTCTATCATATCAATGTTGACAATGAGATGCCCTATAATGTAATGGGTGGCATGCAGGATAATGGAAGCTGGCATGGCCCTGCCTATACCTGGATCAATGCAGGTATTAGAAATTATTATTGGAACAATGTCGGTGGTGGTGATGGCTTTGATGTAATGCCCGATGCGGAAGATGCAAGCTGGGTATATAGTGAAAGCCAGGGAGGAAATGTTGGCCGTCGTAATTGGAAAACTGGTGAAAGCTGGTTTGTAAAACCACCCACGCTGGATCCAAAACAATTGCTGCGCTGGAACTGGAACACTGCAATGGCACAGGATCCGTTTGATAAAAAAACAATTTACCTCGGAAGCCAGTTTGTACATAAAAGCACGGACAAAGGAGTAAGCTGGCAAATGATCTCACCTGATCTTACAACAAACGATTCTGTAAAAATAAAAGCATTTCAAAATACAGGTGGAATAACATTAGATATTACAGGTGCGGAAACACATTGTACTATCATTACAATTTCACCTTCTGCAAAGGAACAGGGAACAATTTGGATCGGCACTGATGATGGGAATGTACAACTAACAAGAGATGGCGGAAAAACCTGGACGAATTTTCGCGGAAAAATTCCCGGCATGCCATTGAGTTGCTGGATACCACAGATAACCGCATCACGTCATAATGCCGGCGAAGCGTTTGTTGTTGCCAATGATTATCGTCGTGGTGATTTTAAGCCTTATGTTTTCCGTACAACTGATTATGGTAAAACATGGACAAGAATTGTTGATGAGAATAAAGTAAAAGGTTATGCACTGTGTATGATACAGGATCCCGTTGAACCGAATTTAATTTTTGTTGGAACTGAACATGGATTATGGATAAGCCTTGATAATGGTGATACTTATCAGCAATGGAAAAATGGCTATCCTTCCGTTTCAACTTATGACCTCGCGATACAGGAAAGAGAAGCTGATCTTGCAATTGCAACTTTTGGCAGGTCTCTTTGGATACTGGATGATATTCGTCCATTAAGAAAAGCAGCCTCGAATAAAGGAATGGCATTGACAAGCCCCATAACTGTTTTCCCTGCACCTGAGGCATACCAGGCACAGTACCGGGCCGCTACAGGTTATGAATGGAGTGTAGATGGCTTATGGGATGCAGAAAACCGGAGACGCGGTGCGGAAATTTCATTTTATACAAACAAGCCAAAGCAAGCAGGTGGTCAAACAGCTCCACAAGGAGAGAATCCACAAGCTCCAACAATGCAACCACAAGGTGGTGGAGGCGGTGGCCGCGGAGGTGGCGGCGGCTTTGGTGGGGGACAAGGCCAGGGCAGTGTAAGAAGAGGTGACAGTGCCATGGTTAGAATTTTTAATGATAAAAATGAATTGATAAGAACCATTCGCTGGAATGTTGATAGCGGATTTAATCGCCAGTATTGGGGAATGGAAGAAAAGGGTTTTCGTCAGCCAGGTTCGCCGAAACCAACTCCGGGTTCACCTGAGCCGGGTGGTTTCCAGGTTTTACCGGGCACGTATAAAGTGGTAATTACTTACGCAAGAACAAATGATTCGACTTATGTTACTGTAAAAGATGATCCGAGATTAGGAAATCGTAATGATATAAAAATAGCACAGCGAACAATGTATAATCGTCTTCGCAAGAGCGCCGATAAATTAACCGAAGGAATGGATCGTCTCACCGAAGCAGAGGAAGTTTGTACAAAAATGCAGGCGCAATTAAAAGGAATAGAAGGGAAAGAAGCTGATTCATTAAGAAAGGCAACAACCAAAATGCAGGACGAAATAAAATCAATTCGTGACGTTATTAGTGGCAAGACATCTGACAGGCAGGGCTTATCAAGAAATCCATTTGAGGTTACGGTGATGTCGCAGGCACAGCAGGCACAGCAATCGATCGGAAGTAAAATGGTAGCACCCGGGCAAACAGAAGAAACGATGGTCGCAAATGCAGAAAAAGCTATTACAGATGCGGTGCAAAAGATCAATACATTCTTTGATGGCAAATGGAAAGATTACCGCAGCCTGGTTGAAGGAACCAAAGTGAATTTGTTTAAAGATTATAAGCCGATTCAGTAATAGTTGAAAATTGTGCCGAAGGCATCCGTTCGGGAAAAGTTGTCCGTAAGGACTCCTTCGGAGAAGGTTGAAAGTTTGTCAAGAGCTTTCAACCTTTTCCATTGCTAACAACTGTTCTTGTTATTTGTTTCATTCCTTTTACATTTGCTGCATAGAAACAATGAATATGAAACTGTCACATTTATCTGAAACATTGATCGGTTCTGAAATTGTAAAGCTGGGTGGCGAGATCCGGGAAAAAATGAGACAAGGTGAAAAGATCTACAACTTCACCGTTGGCGATTTTGATCCTTCTATTTTTCCCATACCAAAGGAACTGGAAGATGAAATTGTAACTGCTTACAGGAATCATTTCACCAATTATCCTGCAGCAGAAGGTAATCTCGATCTGCGTGAAGCCATTGTTTCTTTTATGAAAGAATGGGAAAAGCTTGATTATTCGTTAAGTGAAATCCTTGTCGCATCTGGTGGCCGTCCCCTCATTTATGCAACTTACCGTGCTATTTGTGATAAAGGGGATAAAGTGATCTATGCGGTACCATCATGGAATAATAATCATTATACTCATTTTGTAGAAGGCGAACATGTAGTGATAGAAGCGACGGCAAAAACCAATTTTATGCCGACAGCTGATGATATTCGTCCGCATATAAAAGAAGCAACACTTATTTCTTTATGCTCGCCGCAAAATCCAACTGGCACCACTTTTTCAAAAAAAGAGTTGGAAGCTATTTGTGATCTTGTGCTTGAAGAAAATGCAAGAAGAAGCGAAAAAGAAAAGAAAGTGTTTATCATGTATGATCAGATGTATTGGCATTTGACATATGGAGATATCAAACATTATAATCCTGTTTCACTGCGCCCGGAGATGAGGGAATACACCATTTTTATCGATGCGATCAGTAAGGTATTTGCTGCAACCGGTGTAAGAGTAGGATGGAGCATGGGCCCTTCTTCCATTATAAATAAAATGAAAGCGATACTTGGACATGTGGGTGCCTGGGCGCCGATGGCTGAACAGAAAGCAGTTGCAAATTTCTTGGGGAATAAAAATGCGATTGAAAAATACCTTGTTCATTTTAAAAATGGATTAGAAGAAAGGTTGCGTGGCATTTACGCCGGTTTTATGAAATTGAAAAAAGAAGGATTGCCGGTTGATTGTATCACACCAGAGGCGGCAATTTATTTAACAATCAAAGTAGATGCTGTTGGTAAAAAAACTGCTGATGGAAAATTATTGGAAACGCAAGCCGATGTAACTGCTTATATGTTGAACCAGGCCGGTTTGGCGGTTGTTCCTTTCTATGCGTTTGGAAGCAGTCTCAACAATCCATGGTATCGGCTTAGTGTTGGCACTTGTAAAAAAGCTGAGATCAGCGAAATGATCGATAAACTTGGACAAGCACTCAGGAAATTAGAAGGACAGCTACCAAAAAACATCGAGCCTGTTTCTGCCGCTCATACATAAAATTTTTTGGCAGTAAGAAATTATCTTAACTTCTCTATCCTAAAATTTATTGCCATGAGAAGTGTAGCCTTATCGGGCCTGTTCATTGTCTCTGCACTTGCAATGAATGCCCAAAAACTTTCTTTAACTCCGCAAGTGGGTTTTGAAAATTCAAGAACATCTGTTAACTACAATAACCTCGGATCATTCGCTCCGTTGGGAGGAGAATTTAATCCGCAGGTTAGCTTACGTCTTGATTATAAATTCAAGCAAGGTTTTGGACCCTATATTGGTGCCAGTACCAGTCGGTCAGGTGTATTGTATAATTTTAATGATGTTGAAAATGGAATGAATCTGTATAACGCCACAAAAGCAAACATGCAGGTGCGCCTGGAAGCAGGTTATCAATATACAACAAAACCAATTTTCTTTAAGCCCAGGCAGACGTCAACCACCACGTCATCAAAAACAAAATCGCCAGCTAAAAGCTCATGTGGCAACTATACTTATCGCAGCAGTTGTTCAGGAAGTTCTTCTTCCCAATCAAGTCATTGCCAAAGCAAAACCAGTTCTGCAAAAAAAGTTGAAAACAAGAACAAAGGAGGATGGGTTCGTTTGCAGCCTTCTATTGGTGTAGGATACATTGCCGCGCCAACAACCGATCTCGTTACTAAAACCGGGGGTGGCCAAACCACTTATGAATATCGTGCCGGCAATTGGAACACAGCTTTCCTTACAGGAATGGGTTTTGAATTTGGAAGAAATAAACAACGGCTGGTGAATATAAGTATCAATTATTTCAAAGGCATCGGCAATATGAACCCGCAAACAATTTCTAACGAATCAGGTATAAAAACAAATTATGCTACACTTGAATCAAAAGCATCAGGATGGAATATGAGGATTGGAATTCCGTTTACTCTTATCCCGGAAAAGAAACCAGGAAAACATACAACGACAAATAAAACCAAAAAAACAAGCTGCTGTGATAAAATGAGAGTTGAATATAAATATCGTTGCAGAATGAATTAAAAATTTTGGCAGTATATAAAAAAAGGAGAAGACCAAACTTCTCCTTTTTTATTTAATAATGTGCGATCGGATCAGGTGTTCCATCCGGATCATTCTTTGCAACACCGGAACTTGTAATATTTCTTCCGCGTAACAACAATAACCCTGCAACATGCGGCGCGGCCATTGAAGTACCACTTGCATAAGCATATCGGTTATCCATCCATGTAGATAAAATGCGAACGCCGGGCGCCGCAAAATCAACTACATCATTTCCATAATTAGAGAAGGAAGCAAAATTGTCAAGACTATCAACCGCGGATATTGTATAAATATTAGAAGCATTGACTCTTGCAGGTGAACTAAGATTTGCTAATTTATTTTCATTGCCTGCAGCTATCGCAAAATAAATTCCTCTTGCGGCTGTATTCTTCACTTGCTGATCAAGAATGTCAGAACCCTCTTCGCCACCGACACTCATATTGACAACATCTCCCACATCTGCGTTTGTATTTATATATGCCAATGCCTGGATGATATAGGATAAATTTCCTTCGCCATCTTTATCTAATACCCGCAATGACACAAGAGATGCGCCAGATGCCACACCCAACACACCAATGGTATTATTTTTTGCTCCAATAATTCCTGCCACATGTGTACCATGTCCATTTTGATCATCAGCGGATGTTTGGCCTTCAACAAATGAACGGCTTCTTGCCTGATCAACTGTCAGGTCAGGATGATCAAAGTCGATACCTGAATCGACGATCCAGGCAGTTTTACCAATACCATTGCCGTAACCAATTCGGTTTATGTTCCATGTAACTAATCTTGGCTCCACAACAGTAAAACAAAAGCCTAATGAAATAACTCTGTCTGGTTCTACAGCTATAATTGATTCGTCATGTCGCAACGCTTCAGCCTGGGCTGCAGTCATTGTTGCAATAAAACCACCGGGCTCGCCCGCAAAACTTGTCTTTAGTGCTGAAACATCAATGGTGTTTCTCTGCAAAATATTCTGACTTACCTGGTCAAGACTGATACGCGATGATGTTCGTGAATTAATGACAGGATTAAATGCAACGATATATTGGCTCGCTTTTATTTCACCGCTCCCTGTTGACGATCTCATGACACATTCATCATCGCCGGAGCTATTACTTGTTGAATCATTATTTTTTTTACAGGAAACAATGACAAAAATTGCTGCTAATAAAAAAATATTTTTCTGCATGTGTGTGGACTATTACCTGCTAACGCAACGACATTTACAGAAATTGGTTTCTGTAAAAGGCTTTAACAAGTCTTTACAGTAATGCCAGAATAATGCCGTGATTTGTGAAAAGACTAAGTGACAGACTTTAAACTTTGCTAAATAGTGAAGCTCAATTTTTGTTCACCAAAAACCAGAATGGTTTTAATTGATGATCGAGGTAAATCTTTATGAGTTTTGCTCTTTTGGAAGTGATGCTATTGCGAAGTACGAGCTCATGAGTTTGACAAAATGCAGCTTCTGATTCTGCATACAGAAAAAGATGTTCAAGGCTGATCAATTCTTTTTCAAGAGCCTTTTCACTCATCAGTGCTGTTTTTAATAACAACACCAGCTCTCTTTCTCTGTTTGGAGTTTTCATTTCAATTACACAATTAGTGATCAACCATGCCACTTTATTCGGACAGTCTTATCATTGCCTTTGACTCGGACAGCCACAATCATTGCCTTTGGCTTTGCTGGTATAATAGTTTTTATTGCAGCTGGTGGCTCCAACAGCTACTATTAATAACACCGCAAACAGTATCTTGTTTAATCTTGTCATAAATGAATTTCTAAATTAAACTATTTTACGGGCAATTTAGTATACCAATTGAAAAATGGCTACAAAAAATTATATGACCCCTTTGACTGGTAAAAAGCTGCTTGTGGCGCCGCTTGACTGGGGGTTGGGCCATGCCACTCGTTGTGTGCCTGTTATCAGGGATTTATTAAATAACAATTGTGAGCTTTGGTTGGCAGGCGAAGGAAAACAGGAAAAACTACTTAGGGAAGAATTTCCTTCCTTGCCTTTTTTACCATTGAAAGGATACAGAATAAAATATGGAAAATCTGGTCTTACCGGCAAAATTCTTTTGCAGGTCCCATCGATTTTAAGGTCAATAAAAGAAGAAAATAAATGGCTAAAAGAACAGGTAAGTAACCATGGATTTGATGCAGTGATATCCGACAACCGCTATGGACTTTATCATGAAAATATCTTTTCTGTTTTTATTACGCACCAGCTTTGTATTAAAAGTTCTTTTGGAAAATGGAGTGAAAAAATATTACAGCAATGGAATTATAAATTCATTAACCGGTTTACTGAATGCTGGGTACCAGACGATGAGGGAGAAAATAATTTAGCAGGAGAATTATCGCATCCTGTTAAGCTTCCATCAAAGCCTGTTAAATATATTGGTTTATTATCAAGATTTGTCCGCCAGTCGGCGGATTCTGTTGGAGAAAAAAAGAATATCAATGAAATAAAGAACCATCTATTAATTATTCTTTCCGGGCCGGAACCACAACGAACAATTTTAGAAAACAAAGTCATTGACCAAATCGTGAATTACCCGGCCACCGCAACAATTGTAAGAGGATTGCCGGGAGAAAGAAATATTATTCCATCAACAAATACGATCCACTTTTATAATCATCTTTCATCGCAAGAATTAAATACGGAGGCAAGAAAAGCGGAATTTATCATCAGCCGCAGTGGTTATAGTACAATTATGGACATTGCGGCTTTACAAAAAAAAAGCATCCTTATACCAACACCGGGGCAAACAGAACAGGAATATCTTGCAGATCATCTTATGAAAAAACAATTTGCTTTTTGGGTAAATCAAAATGAATTTTCTTTACTGACGAATATTGAAGAGGCCAGGAATTTTGAATATCGCTTTCAAGTCAAATAATTGAAACCGGAAGCCAAAGCACATATAGCGGTCGTAAGCACGAATCTTTTCTTTGCTGTCAATTTTAGTTTGGTAAAATATGTTTCGCCGGCATTAATAAAACCTTATGCAGTAAATATTCTCCGGGTCGGAGTCAGTCTTATTCTTTTTTGGTTATTATGGACAATGAGTGATGTAAAGCCACATATTAAAAGGAAACATTGGTTCCGGTTCTTTCTGTGCGGATTAACGGGTATTGCGATCAATCAAATGTTTTTCATTAAAGGTCTTACTTATACATCAGCGATTCATGCATCGTTACTCATATTATTGACTCCCATTCTTATTACAGTGTTTGCCTTTACGGTCCTGAAAGAAAAAATTACCATCATAAAAGCATTGGGATTAGCATTAGGCATTGGCGGAGCAGTATTACTTATTCTTTCAAAAGAACAATCGTCATCAGCAACGGATTATTTGTTTGGTGACCTGCTGATCGTTATCAATGCAATTTCTTATACCGTTTATTTTATAATTGTAAAACCCTTAATGGCTGAATATCCACCGTTACATGTTGTCAGGTGGGTATTCACTTTTGGGTTTCTTATGATACTTCCATTTGGTTGGAATGAATTCGTTTCAATTCCGTGGGAGCAGTTAGAATGGTCGCATTATTTGTCAATACTATTTATTGTTGTTCCCGGAACTTTCCTTGCTTACTTCTTTAATATTTACGGTATACAACATTTGGGTGCCGGAACTACCGGTTCATACATTTATACACAACCTGTTTTCGCAGCTGTCATTGCCGTTATTATTTTTCATGAACAATTAACACCGGCAAAACTGCTGGCCGGTATCATGATCTTCCTTGGCGTATTCCTGGTGAGTTTTAAACGAGGCTCATTGAACAAGAGCCTTGGGGTAATCGAAGAATAAAAATTTCTTTTTGGCCTCTTTAAATTTATTCCACTTCTTCGCTTCAATGGATACGGCGAAGATGCCACAGGTAGGAATGTTATCTATCCTTATATCATCAGTAAGACTATTTGCAAAATCTGTTATGCCAGGGTTATGAGAAAAAACAGCTACACAATCAATATCATCATTCAGTTTTTCAACAACACTATTAAATGCTTCATCAGTTGCCATATACAATTCTGTTTTCAGCAACAGGTCATCTTTCTCTTTCTTATATCGTTTAGCAAATTGTTCGGCAGTTTTTCTTGCACGCCTTGCAGGACTTGTAACAAATGCATCGATCTTGATGCCTCTTTCATATAATTTCTCCGCCATTGCCGGGGCATCCTTTTTGCCACGTTCGTTCAATGGCCGTTCATAATCGGTCAATGCAGGGTCATCCCAGCTGCTTTTTGCATGACGTATGAGAAGAAGTGTTTTCATTTGCCCCCCATCTCCGCCGGGGCGGAGAGTTTTTGAAAAAGTTATTAGTACTGATGTAATCTTTCAATAATCGTTCCAGTGTATAATTGAAAAGTTACAAAACTTGCTAATACGAAATTATTAAAGTTTCAGTTCCTTGAAGAATGTTTATAAATCCCCCTTTAGGGATAGGGGTTAATATCCACGAACATTTTTCCCCTCCATATAATTCATAAAAGCTTTGTTCACTACTTTATTGCCGCCCGGTGTGGGATAGTTGCCGGTGAAATACCAATCACCAAGATTGCTGGGACAAGCAGTATGAAGATTTTCTATTGTTTGATAAATGACCTGTACCGGAATACCGAGGTTCTTCGGAGTAATTAATTCTGCGATCTTATTCGTGATCTCCT
>Ga0157299_10000018_pt1 | contig 11472 bp, 10 predicted proteins | sample NitcycUS058202B2_FD_108402 | JGI IMG/M metagenome (GOLD analysis project Ga0157299, IMG submission 108402) | Soil microbial communities from Arlington Agricultural Research Station in Wisconsin, USA - Nitrogen cycling UWRJ-S058-202B-2 | ecosystem: Environmental > Terrestrial > Soil >... | reverse complement strand
TTTTTTTTGATAGTTGAAATTCATCTTCATGTTTTTGTTTCCCAACAAAGATGAGTCGTGAACATACATTTAATGGTAATGAATCGATATACCACTCAAGCAGTGTTTTGCCTTTTGCTACGATGAGCATTTTAGGCAGATCATAGCCAGCTTCGCGAAAGCGTCGGCCTTCACCGGCCATTGTGATTAAGAAATTCATTTCACTAGGTCCTCTTTAGGGAATTCAGGGGTTTTGTTTATTTGTTTCTGCAAATTGTTCTTCTTTATAACGGGGAAAATTCGAGCCGTCACCGTTGATCGCATTCCAGTTCTCAAAACGAAATGCGTTATCATCAATATAGATCTGCGCCCAGGGTTTTCCAAAATAGATCTCATCGTAAGGCACATTATTTTTTTCCAGCCAGTTAAGTGTAGCAGCGCCGATACGTGCCTGCACGCGGCCAACATTCCCTTCACAGGTTTTCATGTGTCTTGCAGTTTGAATAATGATATAATGCCCGGCTGCTTTTAATTGGTTTAATTTTTCAATGGCGCCGGGTACGGGTTCAAGTTGGTCATAGGTTTGTCCCTCTTTTTTTAGTTGGCAAATAACGCCATCAAGATCGATGCAAATTCTCATTAATTATTTTTTAAAGATTTGTTCAGCAAATATAGACCATGTGCATACATCAACTTTTGCCTGCGCAAACTATCGCTATGCAAAGGACACATGGAAATAAATAACAGGGCAACAAGGATATCTATTTGCACGGGATCAAACCCCATTTTTTTTACAAGCTCAAAACTCAATAAGGAGAGCAATTCATGATTGGGTCGCAGGTTAAATGAATAATTGATCTTATTTCCGCTTATATCAAAATGGGAAAGATCATTTACAATGTAATCATAGCAGTAAACGGAAGAATGTAGAAGCTTGGCAAGATCATATTTGATATCGCCGTAAATGCCGGGTAGGTTTTCGCCAAAACTTCCCCGTGGGTCAATCAGGCGAATAGTACCGCTGTAACTATCATAAAGAATATTATTAAAACAAAAGTCGCCATGCATTACTGAAAAATCATTCTTATTATATAAATTTTCTATTGCCTTTTTAGTTTTTGGCAATAATGTTTTGAAAGAAGAGCAGGATTGATCGTTAATCACAAGACCATCGTTCAGTAAAAATCGAAGCTGGTTATCATTTATCCATTTTTCATTTTCAGTTTCGCGTTTCAGGGTTTTGCCCAAATAGAAATTGGTAAATTCTTTTTTACTGATGCTTCCTTTGTTTGCCCGGAATTTTTTCAGAACAAATTCAAATGCATCGAATATGCGGTGCCATTGTACTTCTTCAAGATTCCGGTAAAGCTGCAACTCGGCAATATTCGGGTAGGAAAAATAGTCCATTTTGATCGAGGCATGTGTTTTATCTGTCTTCAATGCTTCGATCACCCTTGGAAAAAATATCTTAAGATCGACTGGTAACATGTCAACATACCTTGTTTCGTCAATGAACTTCTGAATGTTGGTGCTTTTCTTTTGTAATATACCGGAGATCATTTCAACGCTTAATGAATTGAAAGAACGGCTGGATAAAAGTTTTGCTTTTGCTTCAGTATAATTTACTTCATGACCACAATCGATCCACCCAGTTTTTTTGAAAGAAATTTTTCCATCTTTATAAATGTGTTCAGCGACTTCCAGCAGGTCATTTGTAGAACACTTGTCTAAAGCTGCTTTCAGATCTTTCAGATTTGTTCTTATGATTCCTGTAAAAGGATACCCGAAATAATCGGCCCCACTGCCACGATGAAAAAATTTAGGAGTGCCGTTCTGTATATCTGCTACAGCAGAATAAAAGTGACAAAACTCCTGGCGGTCGGATAATACAATGGAATTAACCGGTGGAAGTTCAGAAGGTATTGTTGTGACAACACTTAATATTACATCTTTATTCAAAGCAGGTGCCTTTTGAAAAAAGACCTGTAGAGTTTCAATGATGCTTTTTGTATTATCTACTGGAACAAGTTTGAAATCATAAAGACTCAATTCGGTTTTAAGTATTTGCTCATCTTTTGAATTTGCGATGACAAAGACCTCAACATCTTTTTGTTTGCAATAAAAATCAAGTGAATAACTCAAAAGGCTTTTTGAATTGACCGGGAATAGGCCGGCGGATAAAAATTGCGGGCGGAGTGAAGTGAATTTTTGAGCTATTGAGCCTGCCGCGGGAATGACCACTGATATTTTCATAGTCAATCGGTGTAAAATGGGTTACCAGCAGCGAACTTAATACAATTTCTTGAGATACTTTACAGGCGTTTTTTACGTTTTAAGGGCTGACCCGCACCCGCAAAACCGTTTTTTAAGTATTTTGCGTAAAATCCAAACTAATGAAAGTCATCCTCTTCGAACTGAATGAAGTTCCCTACAAGGTTATTCATCATTTCTGTAAACTTTATCCCGGATCAAATCTCGCCAAAGTTTTATCAAAAGGCAGAAAATATGAAACCTATGCCGAAGACCAGGGACATCTTTCACCCTGGATCACCTGGCCTACAGTTCACAGGGGAGTCACCAACGAAAAACATTTTATTTCTGATTTTGGACAGGATCTGAACGAGCAGGAAAGACGATATCCCGCAATATGGAATTTACTTGCAAAGAAGGGGATCAAAGTCGGCTTGTTCGGTTCATTACATACATACCCGGTGCCCGGGAACATTGAAAATTTTTCTTTTTATGTTCCCGATACGTTTGCTGCAGGCAGCGAATGTTTCCCCAAAAAACTGGAAACTTTTCAAAAGTTCAATCTTGCAATGGCAAGAGATAACAGCCGTGTAGTAAGCAACAAAATTCCTGGCAAAGAGGCGATACAGTTTTTAACGAAGTTGCCCGATATGGGATTGAAATTCAAAACGGCAACTGATATAGCCACACAATTGGTGGATGAAAGAATAAACAAATGGAAAGTAGTAAGAAGAAGAACGTATCAATCTATTATTGGATTTGATATTTTTTATAAACAACTCGAATCCAAAAAACCGGACTTTGTTACATTCTTTACCAATCATGTTGCTTCATCACAGCATCGTTATTGGGCCGCTGCATTTCCTGACGACTATGAGAGTTTAAAACTTGGCAGGGAATGGGTTGAAACATATAATGGTGAAATAGTTTATACCATGAAAAAAGCTGATGCAATGATCGGCAGGCTTATAAAATTCATGGAAAAAAATCCTGAATATTCTTTATGGATACTTTCCAGCATGGGACAACAAGCGGTGGAAGCAAATGAAATATATACAGATCTTTTTGTAACGAACGCTAAAAAATTCATGGATAATTTAAATCTTGGCGCTAATTATTATGAATTGAAGCCTTCCATGGTACCTCAATTCAACGTGCAGATCCATGTAGATAAACGAAAAGAGTTTGAAGAAAAAATAGCCACGTTCCGGATCAATGACCAGCCAATTCATTCACGACAGAAAGGGGAAGGATTTTACAGTCTTGATATCGGGTTTCCGAATCTGGAGGAGAGTAGAATAAAAATTGAATTAATGGGGGAAATAATTCCTCTGGAACATTCAGGGATGGAAAATGTGAAGATACAAGACAGGTGTGGCGCAACAGCTTATCATATTCCGCAAGGCTCACTTATTATATATGCACCGGCAAAAGGCCTTAATGGCAATGATATAAACACTATATCTACCACTGACATTGCTCCAACCATATTAAAAAACTTTAATGTACCCGTGCCTGAATATATGAGTAAAGGAATTTTTCTTTCCAATTGAAAAAACAATGGTGCTCTTATTATATTTAAATCCCGGATATTTGCACCGAAATAAAAATTCCTTGTCCTTTCACTATGAATTTCCCGAAGATAAGTATTGTAATTCCCTCTTTTAACCAGGGCCAGTTTTTGGAAGAAACGATTCTTTCAGTAATCAATCAACAATATCCAAATCTTGAATTGTTTGTTGTTGACGGTGCCAGTACCGATAATAGTGTTGATGTTATAAAGAAATATGAACATCTCCTTACATGGTGGGTAAGCGAAAAAGACAAAGGGCAGAGTGAAGCCATCAATAAAGGTTTTGCCAGGGCAACAGGTGAAATAGTCAGCTGGCTTTGCAGCGATGATCTTTATACTCCGGGAACATTACACAAGGTTGCGGGTTATTTTTCCCAGCAGGATAGCAATGTTGGGCTAATTTATGGAGGTATTACAACTTTTAAAAATGGGGTTGATCTTAAAAGTAATTGGGGGTATAAAAATCCATCAATAGAAAGAAGCCTTTCGGGTATGGCATTTTCTCAACCTGCGGCATTTTTTTTAAAAAAATACCTTGATAAGGTTGGTGGCCGGGTAAATGAGGAATTACATTATGGAATGGATTTTGATCTTTTTTCCAGACTTGCCTGTGTTTGCGATTTTGTACCCGTAAGTGACATTTTTGCCAAATACCGCCTGCACTACCAAAGCAAAAGCGTCTCGCAGTCCGACAGGTTCATGGGAGATTGGAACAGAATCTTCGTGAATCTCTGCAATAACATGGGCTGGTGTTCGTTAAATGATCGGCTCAGATCTTCCGGAGTTGTTGCCGAACCTGCCTTTAACTGGCATTATAAATTCAGCTTTACCCCGGAAAAAAAGATCGTTGAAAAGGTAGACACAGAGAAATTGCTTTTTTACCATCTCTGTTATGTGCTAAAAGATCTTTATTGGAATGCTCACAGACCTGAAGCAAGACATCTGCTTGCTTGGTTGAAAAAAAATTACTCCGTTACCCAGCTTAAGAATGAGGAAAAGATCCCGCCGATCATGAAGAAACTTGCATTACCTGACCCGGTGTTGCTTCTTCTTAAGAAACTGAACAGGATCAAAAGACGAATTCTATGAATATTCTTTATGCATTATCGCATGTCAACAAATCACTTCAGTGGGAGTGGTTTGCTGAGGAAATGAAAAACCGTGGTATTGATCAAACCTACGTCATTGTTGATGACGGTGTTGGAAAAAGCAGTTACCTGCACGAGGATCTGCTAAACCTGGGCATCAATAGTTACTTCCTTCCTTATGGTAGCAAAGTGCAACACGCTACGAATGTTCTAAAGACAATTTCTATCATTAAAAAACACCGGCCTGAGATTGTACATACCTCATTACCTTATGGAAATGCAATAGGACAAATGGCTGCATGGATGGCGGGGATAAAAAACCGTATCACTACTTGTGAGAATGCAAGTTGGGCACATGATTATAGCCATAAGAAACAAGAACTAATTGACAAATTCACTTACTGGATGTCAAAGAAAGTGATCGCTGTTGCTGATTCTGCAAAAGAATATCTGAAGAAGAATTATAATATGACCGATGAAAAGCTTTTAACCATTTATCATGGATTGAAGGAAAGTGAGTATAACAATGTAACTGATGAAAGAATACGGAAGGTGAAAGATAAGCTTAACATGAATGAGAATGATTTTATTGTTGGTGTGGTTTCCCGGTACGAATTTTGGAAGGGACATGAGTTTATAAATAAAGCAGCCGCTATTTTGAAAGAAAGAAATCAGCATCAAAATATCAAGATCCTTATTTTTGGAAGCAAAGGTTCTTATTACGATACTGCAATGCGGCAAATAAATGAATTGGGTGTAGAGGATGTAGTTATTTCAAAAGGCTATATCAATGACCCGGTAGCACTGTTCAGAGTTTTTGATGTTCATTTGCATGTGCCGGTAAGTAAATATGTAGAGAATTGTGGTATCAATATTATTGAAGGAATGATCTCTGAAACACCACAGATATTAACGAAGTCAGGCTATGCATGGCAATCTGCAGAACACATGAAGAATGCATACGTGGTAGACTATCAGAATGCAGAAGCAATTGCTGATGGAATTTTATTTATGAAAGATAATTATGGCAGGGCAAAGCAATTGGCATCACAAGCTCACACCGATGCCCTCAAAGATTATAGTCTTACAGCAAAAGCAGATAAACATATAGCACTTTACAACGAAATGCTTAAATGATCTTTTTTTCTGTTATCGTACCGGTATACAACCGCTCACATCTTCTAGGCGAAACAATCGATACAATACTTGCACAACGTTATCCTCATTTTGAGATCATTATTGTAGATGATGGAAGTACTGAAAATATAAAAAAAGTACTTGACAAAAATTACAATAATGAGCCACGAGTAAAATATTTTCGTAAACAAAACGAAGAGAGAGGTGCAGCAAGAAATTTCGGATTGAAGCAAGCCATTGGCGACTACGCTGTTTTTTTTGATTCGGATGATTTTATGAAACCGGATTATCTTGAAACATTTAATGAGATCATAATTGAGAACGAGGGAGTAAATCTCCTTGCAACCAAATACAATTATAATAATAACGGGAAAATAGAGAATCATCCTTTTCTTCAACATCTTGAAGAAGGTTGGTATGATCACAATTTGTTTTTGAAAGGAAATATTCTTGCCTGCAACTATTGTGTTAGAATAAAAGACCCTGATCTTAAACTTTTTCCACCAGAAAGAGAATTGGCATCGATGGAAGACTGGTTGTTTTTATTGGCAAACCTTGTCAACAAAAAGATATTTATTAAAGACAAGATTTGCGTTATTATGCGCCAGCATGATGAACGATCCATGAGCAATAATCAAAAAGTGATCGCGGCGAGAAAGAAAGCTACTGAATGGGCTTTGGATACACTTGATTTATCACCAGGACAAAAGAAAACTTTAATTGCCTGGTCTCATTATTTTTGCGGCGTTCATGAATATCTCGATCATAAAAGAGGGGCGGCGGTGAAAGAAGCAATAGCTGCAATAAAAGGGGATGGATTGCAAAAACATTTCTTGCTATTGCTTATTAAATCTATTGCTGGAAGAAAATTCATAAGAGCAATAAGATGACGAATAAAAATAATATTCTTATTTTTTCCCACTGGAGTTTTAAAGATGCGTTGGTGCAAACTTACACTCTACCCTATGTTGAAATCATAAGAAAGATAATCGCACCTGAACGGAGAATATTGATGATAACTGCAGAACAGGAGCATATAGCTTTAAGCAAAGATGAAGCAGATAAAATAAACAGTGAATGGGCGGGCAGGAATATGGAGTTGTTACCTGAACCCTATAATCGGTTTGGACTGAAGAAAATGATCGTTTCAACCGGAAATATTTTTAGATGGTATAGGCTCATTAAAAAAGAAAAGGTAACAACAATTCATGCTTTTTGTACGCCAGCAGGCGGGATTGCATATATTCTTAGCAAGTTAACGGGTGCTGCTCTTGTAATTGACAGCTATGAACCGCATGCTGAAGCAATGGTAGAAAATGGCACCTGGAAAAAAGGGGGGCTCGCATTTCGAATTTTATTTTCTCTTGAAAAAAAGCAAACACAGAAAGCAACAGCCCTTATTGGAACGACAGCCGGCATGAAACAGTATGCTGCTGAAAAATATGGTGTACAGGTAAAAAATTTTTTTGTAAAACCTGCTTGTGTGGATCTGGAAAAATTTTCCCCAAAAGAAAAAGATGCTCCCCTTTTAAAGGAATTAGGACTGGAAAATAAAATTGTTTGTGTGTATGCAGGTAAGCTTGGTGGCATTTATTTTAAAACGGAAGTGTTTGATTTTACAAGAGCATGTTATGATAATTGGAAGGATGAATTTCGCTTCTTAATGCTTACAAATGCATCCCGTGAAGAAATAGATGCTGAATGTAGCAAGGCAGGCATTCCTTGTGAAGTTGTTATCAGCAGGTTTGTTTTTCATAGTGAAATACCCGCTTATTTATCCCTGGGTGATTTTGCCATAAACCCCGTAAAGCCTGTATCTACCAAAAAGTATTGCACTTCAATAAAAGATGGGGAATATTGGGCAATGGGTCTTCCAGTTGTGATCTCACCAAATATTTCTGATGATTCTGATATCATAAAACAAGAGGATATCGGGGTAGGAATGGATTTTGCAGAGAAAGGCCAATTTGCTTCTGCTTTAAAGAAACTCGAGGTTTTTTTGAAAATTAAAAATAGCCTGACAGTGAAAATCAGACAGGTTGCGAAGCAATACAGATCATTTAGTATTGCAGAAGATATTTATAAAAATATTTATGGGAATGATTTGGTATAAACAATAAGCGTATTGAAAATCCGGATATTTTTGCGACAAATTTTTAAACAAAGCATATGAAATCACTCGTAACGGGCGGAGCAGGGTTTATTGGTGCACATGTAACAAATGAATTGATCAAAATGGGGCATTCAGTTATTGTGCTGGATGATCTGAGTGGCGGGTTTGAAGATAATATTAATCCCAGGGCAATTTTTGTAAAAGGGTCAATAACCGACTACGAGTTGTTGAAGAAACTTTTTGAAGAACACAAGTTTGATTATGTCTACCATCTTGCTGCATATGCAGCAGAAGGGTTAAGTCATTTTATAAGAAAATTTAATTACGAAAATAACCTCCTGGGCAGCATACATCTTATAAACGAAAGTGTAAAATATAAGATTAAATGCTTTGTGTTTACTTCGTCTATCGCTGTATATGGAGCAGGACAGTTACCAATGAAAGAAGAAACGGTGCCACAACCTGAAGATCCATATGGTGTTTCAAAATATGCTGTAGAACTCGACTTGAGGGCTGCTCATGAAATGTTTGGTTTAAACTATATTGTATTTCGTCCACACAATGTATATGGAGAATACCAGAATATAGGAGACCGTTACCGGAATGTGATTGGTATTTTTATGAATCAGTTAATGCAGAATAAACCGTTGTCTGTTTTTGGGGATGGCAATCAAACAAGAGCCTTTAGTTACATTACGGATGTGGCTCCCTACATCGCTTCTTCTGTTAACATACCTGAGACCTTTAACCAGGTTTTCAATATAGGTGCTGATAAAGAATATTCCGTAAATGAACTTGCAACTACGGTGATGGAGGCAATGGGAATAAAGGGTGATATACAACATTTCCCGGCACGGAATGAAGTGGTTCATGCATATTCTGACCATTCAAAAGCAAAAAAATATTTCAAGATAAATAATGATAAGTTTACACCCCTGAATGAAGGTGTAGCAAAAATGGCAAGCTGGGCAAAAAAAGTTGGCGCAAGATCAAGCAATACATTTAGTAATATAGAAATAACTGAGAAATTGCCTTTATCATGGGTGTAAAAGAATCTATGATTATACCTGCAAAAATGAAGAGCTATAATCAGGAGCCGATAGTATGCCACGCATTCAATGATCATTCCATTGCTGATTTTATCAACATCGATACTGAAGGAAACCTGGATAAAGAGACGGTAGAAAGCTTTGGCGAAGAATGGACAAAATTTTCATCGTTTGATCCAGCAGAAATTGAAAGAATGGGGAACGAATATTTTGACTTACTTGAAGGTATCCCGGTAAATGAAAATTCATATGTTTTGGATGTTGGATGCGGAACTGGCAGGTGGTCATATTATCTTTCGCCGAAAGTAAAATTTATTGAAGCAATTGACCCGAGCAATGCCGTGTTTTCTGCTGCCCGGCTTACTGATGGTAAACCAAATATACGAGTGACAAAAGCTGGAGTTGATAACATACCTTTTGATGACAACTCATTTGATTTTATTTTTTCGTTGGGTGTGTTGCACCATCTGCCTGATACAGTGGCAGCTTTAAAAAAGATCTTCCGGAAAGTTAAACCGGGGGGATATTTTCTTGTTTACCTGTATTATAATCTTGATAACCGGGGAAGTATATATAAGGCCATTTTTAAGCTAAGCAATGGCATACGAAAAATAATTTCACGGACACCAAAAAAAATAAAGCAATTCCTGGCAGAACTAATATCATTTACAATTTATTTACCATTTGTATTTCTTGCTCGCCTTTGCAAAGCAATATTTCCGGGAAAGGATTTTTATAAAAAGATTCCGTTATCGTATTATCATAATAAATCACTTACAATCATCAGAAATGATGCGTTGGATAGGTTCGGCACACCTCTTGAAAAAAGGTTTTCAAAGATCGAAATTGAAAAAATGCTGAAAGAAGCTGGATTCAATAACGTGGTTTTTTCTCCAAGAACTCCATACTGGCATTGTGTTGCTCAAAAACTTTAACCGACAGAATGAAAAAAGTTTTGATTATCACCAATCATTATCCTGACAGATCACCCGGGCAACGGTTCCGATTTGAACAGTATTATTCTTACCTGCGATCCAAAGGTTTCCAAATTGATATTTCTTTTTTATTAAATGAAAAAGATGATAAGATCTTTTATTCAAAAGGAAATTATTTGGGAAAGGGACGCATTGTCTTTAAAAGCCTGTATAAAAGAATAAGAGAACTTTCCAAAGTTTCCCAATATGATTTAGTTTTTGTTTTTCGTGAGGCTATTTTCCTGGGCTCAGCTTTTTTTGAAAAGCGCTTTGCCCGCAAAGCAAAGATGATCTTTGATTATGATGACAGCATTTGGGTTCCGAACGTTTCCGCAGCCAACAAGATATTTTCGAAACTGAAAAATTCTGCTAAGACTGGCAGCATCATTGAAGTTAGTGATCTTGTATTTGCCGGAAATAAATACCTGGCGAATTATGCTTCTCAGTTCAATAAAAATGTTGTTATTGTTCCTACTACTATTGATACGGACGAATATAAGCCAGTTGAAAAATTGCCCAGGGACCGGATTTGTATTGGGTGGAGTGGTTCAATAACAACGATAGAACATTTTGAAACAAAACTAGGTGCACTTCTTAAGCTAAAAAAGAAATATGGGGATAAAATATATTTTAAAGTCATTGGTGATAGCCGCTATATAAATAATGAACTTGGCATTAAAGGGTTGCCGTGGAAAAAGGAAGATGAGTTGAAGGAATTGAATGAAATTGATATCGGTATTATGCCGCTGCCGGATACCGAATGGGCAAAAGGCAAATGTGGATTAAAAGGACTTCAATATATGGCGTTAGGGATACCAACTGTCATGTCACCAGTAGGGGTAAATTCAGAAATTATAATGGATGGGGAAAATGGATTTCTTGCTGACAAAGACGAAGAGTGGGTTACAAAACTTAGCTTGCTAATTGACTCTTTTGAATTGCGAAAAAAACTAGGTGATGCTGGTTGCAAAACGGTAGAAGAAAAATATTCCGTACATGCTAACCGTGATCTGTATCTCAACTATTTTAACCAACTATTGTCGTAACACGCTCTACCGATCAGGATGAATAAAAAGAAAATCTATTTTTGGGTTCCCTATCCTCAACGTTCAGCTCCTTCACAGCGTTTTAGAGTTGAACAATATCTTCCTTACCTTCCTCAAAACAGTTTTTCATACACTGTTCTTTCATTTCTTGATGCATATACATGGAGTATTCTTTATAAGAAAGGATACAGAGTAAAGAAATTTTTGGGAATGGTAATGGGGTTTTTTCGTCGTATCGGTCATTTGTTCAAATCGGCAAGTGC
>Ga0157299_10000017_pt1 | contig 11483 bp, 9 predicted proteins | sample NitcycUS058202B2_FD_108402 | JGI IMG/M metagenome (GOLD analysis project Ga0157299, IMG submission 108402) | Soil microbial communities from Arlington Agricultural Research Station in Wisconsin, USA - Nitrogen cycling UWRJ-S058-202B-2 | ecosystem: Environmental > Terrestrial > Soil >... | reverse complement strand
GTCGTCACTGGAATATTCCCTAATTGTGAATGGGAGCCACTGAACAGTCGTCCCTTCTCCATACACATGAGGGCCAGTAAAAATTTTGAGGGTAACGGTTTTTGCTTTTGCGGGTAAATAATAGTCGATCATTGCTCCATCAGGCGGGTTTTCTCCAGCTGCTTCTTCCTGCGGCACGGGTGTATCAGTATACATATTCCAGCGAACCCGGTAAGAATTTTGTGGTTTGTAAAGGATGGATGATGAGTTTGTAACCTGATTATTTAACTGGCGAAGAGGAGTGATGTTATCAAGGATCCAAAAACTTCTTCCATGTGTGCCAATGACAAGATCATCATCTTTAACGACCAGATCACGGATAGAAGTTGCCGGCATATTCAATCGTAAACTTTGCCAATTTTGCCCATCATCAAATGAAACATACACTGCTCTCTCGCTTCCTGCAAATAATAATCCCTTTCGAACAGGATCTTCTCTTACTACATTGATCGGATCGTTTGGCAAACCATTTACGATCTCTTTCCATGTCTTTCCACCGTCATTTGTTTTATAAATATGCGGACGCATGTCGTCGCAACGAATGCGATTTACAGCGGCATAAACTGTATTTGCATCTGTATGACTTGCATCCATCAATGAAACCTTACTCCAGCTTGTAATTTCCGGAGGTGTTACGTTCTTCCATGTTTTTCCCCCATCTTTCGTTACATGTATCAATCCATCGTCTGTACCGCACCAGATCGTGTTGATGTCTTTATAGGAGGGAGCTACCGTATAAATAACACCCCTTCGGGGCATCGTGTTCATATCATTGGTTGTATATACTCCAACACTTGATGGAATGTCATAGGTTTCTCTTGTAAGGTCAGGACTGATGATCTGCCAGCTATTACCGCCATTCATTGTTTTAAACAAAACATTACCGGCGTAATACAATGTTTTTTTATCAATAGGATTAAATAAAACAGGGGCAGTTCTTACAAATCGATATTTACCGCTGCGCACTGCTTCCGGAGAAATATTTTGCGTTTGTCCTGTTCGCTTATCAAATCTTGAAATTTTTCCTCCATAAATAATATTGGGATCAAGCGGATCGGCTGCCACATATCCATATTCCTCGGCGCCGACAGGATGCCATTCACGATATGTGATCATGCCATCATTTCCTCTTGATGCAATCCCAACACTACCACTTTCCTGTTGCCCGCTATAAACATTGTATGGGAATGCGTTATCAGTACTAACATGATAAAACTGAGCAGTCGGTTGATTATACCAGCTGGAAAAAGTTTGCCCGCCATTGACAGTAATAATAGCTCCCTGGTCGCTTGCAATTAAAATGATATCCGTATTATTGGGATTGATCCAGATGCGATGATAATCATCGCCACCAGGTGCGCCACGAAATGCATTCCATGTTTTTCCTCCATCCATACTTTTCCATGTCACCACATTTGCCGAGTACACGATATCCGCATTTTTCGGATCCACTTTTACCTCAGCAAAATCACTGGCACGCCCCCAATACCTGTTATCAGTTTGGATTCTTGTCCAGCTTTCCCCGGCATCATCACTTCTGTAAATTCCCCCTTCTCTTCCTGCATCCACCGTCGCGTACATTCTTTTTGAATCGGATGGCGCAATGCAAAAGCCAATTCTTCCCAAACCTTGTTCAGTTGTTGGCAAACCCTTTGTAATCTTTTTCCATGTTGTTCCTCCATCTGTTGATTTAAACAAGCCACTTTCTTTTCCATTCCATGCACCGTTTTCCCATGGGCCTTGTCTTCCGGCCCACATGTCTGCAAAAACAATGTTTGAATTATTGGGATCAATTGTTACTTGTATGGCGCCGGTATTTTCATCTTTATATAAAACCCGTTCCCATTTTTTGCCGCCATCCACAGATCTGTAAACACCTCTTTCTTCATTTGGCCCATAAGGATGACCAAGCGCTGCAACAAAAACTTTATTCTCATCTTTTTGATCGACAGTCAATCCGCCTATTTGCTGTGCATCTTTTAAACCAAGATTCATCCACGTTTTTCCTGCGTCGATTGATTTGTAAATTCCATCGCCAACAGAAAGATCGGGCCGTTGCAAACCTTCGCCGCTACCAACATAAAGAACATTTGGATTTGATGGAGCCACGATCACATCACCAATAGAACCGGTTGGCTGATCATCAAAAATGGGAATCCATGTTCTGCCATAGTCAGTCGTTTTCCAAACGCCGCCATTATTTACGCCGATATAAAAAACATTTGGTTGTTGTGGTACCCCCACTGCTCCAACTGTTCTGCTGCCACGATGCGGCCCGATCATTCTCCACTTCATGTCATTAAAATATTTATCGGGAAATGATTGAGAAAATGATTGAATAGAAAGTATTAAGGCAATAAAGCCTGCAAGCAGTTTTTGCATAAGTGAAAGTTTGAAATGAAGTTAAGGAATTGAAAAGAATCTTTATTTAAATGCCTGGTTACTGAATGGCGGGGTCTCCGGAATTTTTACAACATTGAAACCAAAGTTTACAGCTTTGTGGCAATTATTGCATGTGCTGGTTAATAAAAGATAGCTGCTGTTAAAAAGTGAAGAGTCTTTCTTTTGGATTGCATCATTCACAGCATCCAGTGCAGGTTTCAGCATATCAACTTTTTTTGATTCTTCTCTTTCAGTTTGATATTCCTTAATTGCATCGATGGTTTCAGCTATTTCATGCATTTCAAAATCTGCTAACTCCCAGTTTTGATTTTGTCCGGCGAACCAAAGTTTGGCATGATGCACTTGTATGCTGCTCATAAATTCGCCGAAGCCTGGTTTATAAGTATTGGCTAATTTTTTTTCGAGGGTGTCGATCCTGGCCTGGAGGTTATTATTAGTGTTACTTGATGGATTACATCCACCAGTGATAATAACAATGAAGAGAATAAAATACCTTTTCATTCATGAAAGTTACTGATTTGTTTAGATGGTCTGAATTGAACTTGTGTAAATTTCATCGGTTGGATGAATACCTATAGTGATACCCGGAGCCGTGAGTTGCGCATAATGATTACCCCACTTATTTTTTACTGCGAAACCAATTGATTGGTAAAATGACACCGACTTATCCATGTCTTTTACCATAATGGTGACATTGGAATCTTTGATCGTCATAATAAGAATAATTTCTATTAAAGTTAAATAGAATTACTGACCGCTGAATCCTTCGAAATTCTCAGGACAGGCTGTGTGTCGCAAGCAAAGCTTAACCGTAGTTACAAATGCTTGAATCCAAAAAAGATATTTTTTTTAAAATGCTTTCTGTTTATTATCGCCCGGCGTATTCTTATCAGCATTCTTCACATATTTCTCCACCCAGGCATATTGCTCGTAGAGCAAATGAAGAATGTTTTCCTTGGCCGCATAACCATGACTTTCATAAGGCAACAATAAAAATTTTACCGTGCCTCCATGACCTTTGATCGCATTGAACATTCTTTCACTTTGTATCGGGTAAGTGCCGGTGTTATTGTCAAGTTCGCCGTGAACAAGCAGTATCGGGGTTTTGATCTTATCTGCACTCATAAATGGACTCATGTCATTGTATAGCTCAGGCGCCTGCCAGTAAGTACGATCTTCATTTTGAAATCCAAATGGTGTAAGCGAACGGTTATAGGCACCGCTGCGGGCAATGCCTGCTTTAAAAAGATTTGTATGTGCAAGCAGATTCGCTGTCATGAAGGCACCATAACTATGACCGCCAACAGCCACACGATTCCTGTCACCGACACCCATTTCATCTAGCTTGTTGATCGCTGCTTCTGCATTCATGCGCAACTGGTCATTGAAATTATCATTTGGCTTTTTGTCTTTGTCGGTTGCAACAATTGGCATCTCAGCATTGTTAAGTATTGCATAACCCTGGGTGACATAACAAATAGGAGAACCGTAACCGATAAATGTGAACCGATGTTCACTTCCACGGATCTGTGCTGCATCTGCGGCAGAATTAAATTCAGCAGGGTAGGCCCACATGATCACCGGAAGCTTTCCGTCTTTTTTGGGGTCGTAGCCTTTTGGTAAATACAGATCACCCGTAAGATCAACACCATCTTCTCTTTTATATTTTATTTTTTGTTTACTTACTCCTTCCATTTGCGGGTAAGGGTTTGTAAAACTTGTTATTTGCCTGTCGGCAATTTTTAATTTCAGGTTTTTGATCCAATAGTTGGGAATTTCTTTTTCACTTTCTTTTCTTGTAAGCAGTTCCAGTTTTTCAGGATTGAGAACACGAACAACACTTTCAAAATATCCATCATTGCAGCGCCAGATAATGTCTAGCTTTTTTGTATTCAGGTCAAATGTAGCGAGGAAAGGAAGGTCGCCATTAGGAGAAGCGCCGGTTGTATTATTCATTAACAATTTATTGCCATTGTCGATCACTTTTATCACCTCGTTTCCATATTGATTTTTTTCTGTGACGGGTGTGCCGGGATTAGCATAATTATCAGTTGTGTTTCTTTCTATCAGTTTTTCTACTTGACCTGTTGAAGGATTGTAGCGATTCATTCTCGTCACCTGTTTGCCGGTAAGACCTTCATTTACCAACGCAATTGTTGAATTACCCCAACCAGTCCCACGATAACGCATTTGTGTTTTGAAAAGCTCCTTTGGCTGGCCGTTGAATGGTGCACTCATCGCAAACACAGCATCGTGGTAATCTACTTTTGATTTGATTAATCCACTATCTAGTGGCATACACCAAACAACAGTTGCAGCTTCATCATCTCTCCATTCAAAACCTCTTGCAACATTCTGCACATTATCGTTTCCACTTGGTGCCGTTTCTGCTGAAGGAAGATCGGCCAACATTTTTATTTGGTTGCCATTCATGTCTGTGATCACGACAGTAGAAGGAAAACCAAATGCTGGTACGAGATATGAAAAAGGTTTTTTGATTGTACGAAGCATCATATATTTTTTGTCAGGAGAAACAGAGATGCTTGTATAAATAGCAGGGGAGCCAATTTTTGTTTCTGCTCCATTTACATTTCTTACTAATTGTGTGGTGCCATAAAATTCGAATAGCTGTTCATCGTAGGGATTTTTGATCATGTCCTGGAAAGTGGGGCGTGGCGATGCTTTACCATAATTTTCCTGTACAGTTGGCCCTTTTGGAACTGCAGATTTAGGCGGCGCCGCGGTTAATGGTTTTACGATGGTGCGATATAATAATGTATTGTCGTCAATCCATTGGTAACCTCCGGAAATTGTATTCAATGGCTGCTTATTAACTTTCATTGCTTTTTGAGTAGTTACATCAATCACATAAAGATCAACCCGGGTGGATGTTGTATGTGTAAAGGCGATTTTTTTATCATTCGGGCTCCAACTGATATTCCCGGCCATTAATGGGGATGGCAGCCCACTTATTTTAAATTCTTTATTTGAGGAAAGATTTTTAAACCACAGATCATTGATAAAAGTTTGCCTGCTCGGTGCAAAATTGTTTGGATTGATACGTAAACCGGCTATTCTTAATTCCGGCTGCGCCAGTTCTTCTATTGATGGGTAACTATTACTTTGACTGAATAGCATCCATTCAGCTTTATCATCAATACTTACATTTGGAGTTGGCTTTACTAAAACCAGGTCCATTATATCTTTTGGCGGAGTTTTATAACCGTCTTGTGCAAACAGTTTTGCAGAAGAAACAAGGAGCAGCAGGAAGAACAACTTTCTCATGATTGTTTATTTTAGTTTGGTACATTCTTATTTGTTGTTGTTATCGGTTAATAGTCTAATAGTTAATCGTACACCATTTTAGCAGTTTAATTAACTATTAACCATTAACTATTCACTGGTAAACCCGAACATAATCAATTTCCATTTTTTGTGGCCAGATATTTTCATCAACGCCTTTTTGTCCGCCCCAATTACCACCGACAGCAATGTTTAACAGCAAATGCATCTTATTATCAAACGGCCATGCATCATATCCGCTATGTTCGTTAGCAAACTTGAAATACTCTTTTGCATCCACAGATACTTTGACGCTGTCTCTATTCCATTCCACTGCGTATACATGAAATTTTTCTGAACAATCTTCCACTTTTATGGTGTCTGTTTTTTGTGTTCCGATAACATGATTATATTTTTTACTGTGGATCGAACCATGAATGAATCCCTGGTTAAAACCCACATGTTCCATGATATCAATTTCACCATCATCGGGCCATTGAAGCGGCGTAGTGCTGGCCAGCATCCAAATGGCAGGCCATGTGCCAAGTCCTTTTGGCAATCTTGCTCTCACTTCAATTTTACCATACTGCCAGTCACCTTTTCCTTTTGTTATGAGTCTGGCAGATGTGTAATTTTTTCCCTCCCATGGTTCTTTTCTTGCTTCAATTGTGAGATATCCTTTTTCTACTCTTGCATTTTCCAGTCGTTGTTTTGTATAAAATTGAAGTTCATTATTACCCCAACCATGACCGCCCACATCATAGTTCCATTTGGTCGAATCCGGTAATCCTGAATAACTGAAATCATCACTCCATACTAATTTCCATTTGGAAACGGAACTTTTTTCAGCAGTACTGCAACAGATAAATGCGAGGAATGACCAAATTAGAAAATTGAACGATCGCATACCGGCATGTGGTTTGCTCCGAAGTTACTGATAGAATAGGGTAGAACAGCGCCACCTGTAAAATTTTATTCAGGACTTATCTTATTTTCATGTCGGGCAATGCAGCATTTTTATCCTTAAATTTTTTTATATGAAATTTCTTAAAAGCTTTTTTGCGATCGCTATTGTTTTTACGTTAAGTTATTGTGCTAATAATGCAGGTGAAAAAAAAGAAACAAAAGAAGAAAAAAAGGAAAGCTCTTCAGCTGCAGATCAACCGAATGGTGGTATCACGCTGCCAGCTGGTTTTTCTGCATCGGTGTTTGCTGACAATCTTGGCAAAGCCCGTCACATTGCTGTAAATGCTAATGGAGATGTTTATACAAAGATAGATGAACTGAAGGACGCGCATGGTATTCTTCGTTTGCGTGATGCAAATAAAGATGGTATAGCCGAAGAGATAAGTGGTTTTGGAAATTATAAAGGCACTGGTATTGCAATTAAGAATGGCTATCTCTATGCAACCGCTGATGAAAAAATTTACCGCTATAAATTAAATGCAAATAATGAAGTTGATGCTGCCAGTGAAGAACTGATCGTAACTGGCCTGGTGAATAAGAACCAGCATTCTTCAAAACCAATAACATTAGATAATGCTGGAAATATCTATGTAAATATTGGAGCTCCGTCCAATGCTTGCCAGGAAAAAGATCGTATTGAAGGTTCCAAAGGACAAGATCCTTGCCCGATATTGGAAACTGCCGGTGGCATCTGGCAATTTAAAGTTGATAAGAAAGATCAAACATATAAAGATGGTGTACGATATGTAACAGGTATCCGGAATATCATGGCGCTTGACTGGAACGATGGTGCAAATGAATTATATGGCGTGCAACATGGTCGTGATGATCTGGCTAAACTATATCCGGATAAGTACAACGAAGAGGAAAGCGTCGAGCTGCCTGCAGAAGAAATGTTTTTAATGAAGAAAGGTTCTGACTTCGGATGGCCTTATTGTTATTATGATCAAAGACAAAAGAAAAAATTAGTAGGCCCGGAATATGGAGGAGATAAAATAAGAACCGACCGTTGTGATGGAAAAGGAAAACCGATTTATGCGTTCCCTGGTCATTGGGCACCCAATGGATTGGTATTTTATACAGGAACACAATTCCCGGAAAAATATCGCAGCGGTGCATTCATTGCATTTCACGGTTCATGGAACAGGGCACCAAGACCACAACAAGGATATTTTGTAGTATTCCTTCCATTTAAAAATGGAATGCCAAATGGTGACTATGAAATTTTTGCCGATGGATTTGCTGGTGAAACTAAAACACCACAGGGAGCTACGTTCAGGCCCTGTGGTTTGGCACAAGGACCTGATGGATCATTGTATATTTGTGATGATCAGAAAGGAAGGGTTTGGAAAATCATGTATAAAAATTAAAATGAAGAATCTCTTAAGTGTTTTTTTATTTGCAATTTGTTTACTATTGATTTCCTGGAAACCTGTTAACCTGGCGAAAGGGCCAAAGGGAAAAAAGACTTATGACAGAGTATGCAGTCCTTGTCATTCGGCAGATGCCAAGGGTATCCCGTCATTTAGTCCTGCATTGTCAGGATCAAAAATAGTGTTGGGTCCCAGTAATAAACTAATTAGAGTTATGCTTAAAGGTTCTGCAGAATTAAAAAACTATCCGGGTCATAATAATAAAAATGAGATGCCGGCTCAGGCTGACTTAAAAGACAGAAGGATAGCGAATCTCCTGACGTATATAAGAAACAATTTTGGAAATAAAGCTGCAGCTATTACAGCTGATGAAGTAAAGGCGGTCAGGGAAAGACAATAATTGATTTATTCCTTTTTGTAAACGATACCATCTTTTATTATCAATTTTATTTTCCTGATATTTTTAATATCAGTTGAAGGGTCACCTTCCACTGCAATGATGTCGGCAAACAGGTCTTTTTTAATTCTTCCAATTTTATTTCCATAGCCAAATACGTCTGCGTTGATTGAAGTAGCAGATCTTAAAACATCGATTGGTTTCATTCCATATTCCACCATCAGTTCCATTTCTCTTGCGTTATCTCCGTGAGCAAATACACCAACATCGCCACCCATGCATATAGTAACGCCGGATTGCAAGGCCAGTTGAAAACTTTTTTTCTTATTAGCAATACTTTGCGGTTCGGGGTCGGTCCCTTTTTTCCATCCACGGTATTGTTGTATTGCATCACCTGCAGCAAGAGTAGGACATAGCGCAATATTTTTTTCCTTCATTAATTTAAAAACTTCTTCTGTTCCGCCATCGCCATGTTCTATAGTTGACACACCTCCCATAATTGCTCTTTTCATTCCTTCAGGTGTTGAAGCATGTGCCACCACTTTTCTATTCCCGCTTTGTGCAATTGCGGTAGCCCATCCGATAGCTTCCGCTGAGAAGGTTGGCAGTGTTTCTCCGCTTGATCCCCACCGATAATCTGCATAAATTTTTATCACATCAGCGCCTTTTCCCATTTGTGTTCTTACTTCATTTGTCAGGTCTTCGATACCTGCAACTTCCGCGGCCCCTTGTGGCAAGTCAACATCTGGCGATAGTGATTTTGGTCCATAGGTTCCTTTTGCAACAATTGCCCTTGTTGCTACGATCATTCTTGGCCCGGGAATTACACCTTTTTCAATCGCCTTCTTTAAACCGACATCATCATACATGGCACCTTCAGTTCCCAGGTCTCTGACAGTTGTGAAGCCGGCCATTAATGTTGCCTTTGCATGATTAACAGCTCTTGCAGTTCTTTCAGCTCTTGATTCTTTCAGCACCTGGTCATCCCAACTTGTTTCATTATAGGGATGGAGAAATAAATGTGAATGACCTTCAATCAAGCCGGGCAGCAAAGTCATTCCCTTCAACTCAACGACCTCTGTACCTGCTGGCAGTTTGAACATCATGGAACCGGCTTGTTCTATTTTATTATTCTTTATTAATACCACCCAGCCGGTTTGCATGTTTTCTCCATCAAATACACGATCCGGCTTTAGTAAAATATATTTATCGGGTTGTTGCGCAATCAAAATTTGGGTAACAAACAAGAAGCTAAAAAGTAGAAAAGATATTTTCATAATTGTTGAGTAGTGATATGAACGTACAGGAATGTTCTTCGCTTCGCTCCGGATAACCTGCGCAAGTAAAGTTAAATAGTAATTGTGCAGATGGATTCAAATAAATTATTTTAACCACACATCTTCAAACTCAGGTCGCTTTTTAAATACTGACAGTGTAAATGGGCATAACGGAACTATCTTTATATTGTTCTTTCTTGCATAGTCTGCAGCATTCTTTACAAGCCGGAGCCCTATGCTTTGTCCTTTTAACTCATCGCTTACTTCCGTATGTTCAATTATCATTTTATCGGTTGCAGCCATTGTATACACCATTTCTGCTACGATCTTTTTATCCTTTTCGATATAAAATATTCCTTTATTTCCAACTTTTTTATTTTGAATTTCCATACTATCAATAAGATTGATTATAGTTTAAAAAATATTTTTTTTCTGTATAAGAAATAGCACAGCAGCCATTCCAATGTGAAAATACAAAGCGAAGTAATAATAAGTTTAAGATTTTCGGGTGTATTGATAAATCCCATCAATCCGTTTGTAGCGATCCCGACATAGCGATTGAACCATCCTCCCAGGATTTCAAAGAAAAGATAAATGAAAATTGAATTCATACTTATTACAATAAAGAATTTAAGGTATTTTTTATGATCAAGGATGTCGATCCACCAATAACAAACCGCTAATCCAGCTAAACACCAACCTAATGATGCAAGTGTAAAAGAGCTGGTGGCAATTCTTTTTATAATGGGAGTGATGCCCGTAATATCAAGGCCATAACCGATCACAAGGCAAATGAATGCCCCTATCAGTAATGGTTTTATTTTTTGTCGCTCCGATAACAATAGTTTGCCTGCCAGTGCTCCGGCAATTGTATGCACCGCTGTTGGAATGCAATTAATAGCCACCCATCCGCCTTTATTAATTTTATTCATTAACAACAGGTCAACATAATTCCCAAAATTATGTTGATCAGTAAAAGGTTGATCAAAGCCGGGAATATTTGTAAAGCGGTAAAGTATTTCTGTAAGAAGTAATAATCCAGCGCAGATCATTATTTGCGTAATTACCGGCAATCGAAAGATCAGGAAGGCTACCAAAGTCGTAAAAGATAATTGAGTAAGCACATCCCACAGTTCAAAAGAAAGCCCTTTCGGTTTTATCGCATAATCAAGTACACCCCAGAAAAAAAGCCAGAAGCATCTCTTCAATATTTTCCGGAAGGACTGATTCCATGTCATGCCCTGGCTCGCTTGCTTATGCAGTGAGAAAGCCATAGCAGTTCCTGCAATAAACATGAACCCCGGTTGTATAAGATCCCAGAAGCGCAGACCATTCCATGGATGATGGAAGAACTGCTCAAAAAACCCATGAAGCAAACTGCTGTCTCCTGATGCATCACTCAGGTGTTCATATAAACCGGTACTTTCCATTGCCAGCAGCACCATGATCAGTCCACGCATAAAATCAAGCGAAAGTAAACGTTTGTCACTTTGATAAGAGGAAGCGACAACAGGCATAAGCAGTTTATTTTTGAAAAAGGTAGACGAAATAATTGGAAAAATTCAAAAAAGCATACATATTTGCAATGCAATGAAACAAGCAAATCAATATTGGTGGTGGCATACAAACTCTTTCGGGGTGGTGTAAGTCATTACTGTATTGTATAAATATATATGCCCCGAAATAGTTCGGGGTTTTTTATTTTGTAGCCAGCTGATGGAGTTTCGGTTGAATTGAGTTGCAAGT
>Ga0157299_10000016_pt1 | contig 11626 bp, 10 predicted proteins | sample NitcycUS058202B2_FD_108402 | JGI IMG/M metagenome (GOLD analysis project Ga0157299, IMG submission 108402) | Soil microbial communities from Arlington Agricultural Research Station in Wisconsin, USA - Nitrogen cycling UWRJ-S058-202B-2 | ecosystem: Environmental > Terrestrial > Soil >... | reverse complement strand
GTGCTGGAAGCGGTGCAGGGGTATCTGCTCGCGGCCGGTGTGCACGCGACCCTCGTGCGCCGCGAGTGGAGTGCGTTCAAGGAAGCGGTGAACGCGGGCCGGGTCGATGCATTCTTCCTGGATTGGATTGCCGACTACCCGGAAGCGGAGAATTTTCTCTTCCCGCTGTTCGACACGGCGAACCAGGGCGGCGGGGGCAATCGCTCGCGTTTCTCCGATCCCGACGTGGACCGCCGGCTGGATGCGACCAGCCGCATGGTCGACCCGGCCCAGCGCGATCGCGCGTATGCGGAGATCGACAGCCTGGTGTATGCGCAGGCGCCCTGGATTTACCTCTACTTTCCCACGTCGTTTCACGTGATCTCGCCCCACGTCACAGGTTACAAGCTCCCCTCCGTCTATCTCGGCAACGACTTCAGCGCTGTGCGGAAAATGCCGTGATTGCGCGGCTGTCGCCGCGCTATCTTTGCCGCCGATGCTCCACTATGCCCTGAAGCGCGTTCTCTGGTTCGTTCCCATCCTGCTGGGCGTGGCGACGGTCACGTTCTTTCTGATGCACGTGCTTCCCGGCGATCCCGTGCTCAGCATGGTGGGCGAACGCTACGACGCCGCCACCATCGAGAAGCTGCGCGCACAGATGCACCTCGACGATCCGCTGCCGCAGCGCTACCTGCGCTATCTCTCCGAGCTGGTGCGTCTGGATCTCGGCAAGTCGTACATCACCGGTGTGCCGGTGTGGGACTCGATCAAGGAGCGGGCGCCGCACACGCTCCGGCTCGCCGCGGCGGCCATGACGATCGCGGTGGTGATCGGCATGGGCATCGGCATTTTGGCCGCGTGGAAGCGCGGCTCACCGCTCGATTACATGATGGTGGGCGGGGCGGTGGTGGGCGTCTCCATGCCGGTTTTTTGGCTGGGCGTGTTGTTGATCTACGTGTTCTCGGCGCGGCTGGGACTGTTGCCGGCGTCGGGATTCGGCAACGGCAGCATCGCGTACCTGGTGCTGCCCGCGCTCACCCTCTCGCAAGCGTCGACGGCGTACGTCGCGCGCATCACGCGCTCGAGCGTTCTGGATGAAGTGGGCGAGAATTACGTCAAGGCGGCGCGCGCCAAAGGTCTGTCCGAACCGCGGCTGCTCGTCCGTCACGCGCTGCGTAACGCGCTGCTCCCCATCATCACCGTGGTGGGAATCGATTTCGGAAGTTATCTCTCCGGCGCTGTTCTCACCGAATCCATTTTTGCGTGGCCGGGGCTGGGGCGTTTCACGCTCGATGCAATTTTGAAACGCGACCTTCCCGCCATTCAAGGCTCGGTGCTCTTCATGGCGGCCGCGTTCATGACCGTGAACCTGCTCGTGGATCTGTTGTACGCGCGTGTCGATCCGCGCGTGAAACTGAACACCGGCGGCGCAGGATGAACGTCGCAACAGCCACCACGGCCACCGAACTTCCGCGTGAGCGCAAAAGACCGCGACTTTGGCGCCGCCTCATGTCGCACCCGAGTGGGGTCGTGGGCGCCGTTCTTGTCGGCATCGTGGTTTTTTCGGGACTGCTGGCCCCGCTGCTCACGCACTATGATCCCAACATCATCGACATGGACCACGCCCTCCAGGCGCCGTCATTTTCGCATCCGTTCGGGACGGATGCATTCGGACGCGACGTGGTGACACGCGTGATGTACGGCGCGCGCTTCTCGCTGCAGGTGGGCGTGGTGTCGCGGCTGATCGCACTGGTGATCGGCACGGCGCTGGGGCTTCTCGCCGGCTACTACGGCGGAAAAACCGATCGCTGGATCATGCGCCTTGCCGACGTGACGCTCGCGTATCCGGGACTCCTGCTTCTGATCGCCGTGATGGCGGCGGTGGGGCCGAGCAAGCTCGCGCTCTTCATCGCCATCGGCGTCGTGGGCTGGGCCGGCGTGGCACGGCTCGTGCGTGCCCAGGTTCTCACGGTGAAGGAGCGCGAATTCATCCTCGCCATTCGCTCCATTGGCGCGTCGGACCCGATTGTGATCGTGCGCCACATCTTGCCCAACGTGCTCACGCCGATTATCGTGATCTTCTCGATGGGACTGGGTGCTTCCATCATGGCGGAATCGTCGCTCAGTTTTCTCGGACTCGGCGCGCAGCCGCCGACCGCGAGCTGGGGCTCGATGATCGCGAGCGGTATCGATTACCTGCGCGTCGCCCCGTGGCTTTCGCTCGCGCCCGGTATCGTGGTGACGCTCACCGTGCTCGGCTTCAACCTGCTCGGCGATGCGCTGCGCGATTTGAGTGATCCCAAACTGGGACGCCCCACAAAGAGGTAGGCGTGTCACAGCGTATCGAAGACATGGAACCCATGCCGGGAATGCCGGAGCTCATGCGGATCGTGAGTGCGGTGGCCGATGTGCGCCGCGAGCCGTCACACAAAGCCGAGCTCGTGAGCCAGGCCATTCAGGGTGACGCGGTGACGCCGCTCAAAGCCGAGAACGAATGGACGCTCGTGCGGATGGACGACGGCTACATCGGCTGGATCCGCGACTGGCACCTCGCCACCTGGACGACAGTCCAGGCCGATTCGTTCGCCGCGGCGGCGACTCATCGTATCAAGGCGAACCATGCCCTGGTGTTCCTGAGCCCGGGAGAGAGCCCGGTGACGGAGCTCGTCGTGGGGACCCGCCTGGTGGCCGGGGAACGGTCGACACGAGGCCTCGTCGCGGTCCGCCTGGCCGATGACAGGACCGGCTTTGTCGCCCGCTCGAGCCTGGAGCCCCTGCGCAAACGGCGCCCCAACCCCGAACGGCTGGCGAAGACGGGCCTCGCGTTCCTCGGCATCCCGTACCTCTGGGGCGGGACCACCCCCAACGGCTTCGACTGCTCGGGGCTGATCCAGCGTATCTTCCGTCTGAACGGCGTTCTGCTGCCCCGGGACTCGGACCAGCAGGCCCTTTTCGGGGCGGAGCGGCCCAATCCGGCCCCCGCCGAGCTGGTTCCCGGGCACCTTCTGTTCTTCGGAAAGGCCCGCGATTCCATCACCCACGTCGGGCTGGTTCTGCCCGACCGGACGTTCCTCCACTCCTACGGACAAGTTACTGTGAATTCTGTAGATCCGTCCCATCCCCGGTACAGCCGCCGGCTGGCCGAAATCTGGCAGCTCACCCGCGATCCCTTCCGGAAGGCCACTTCAACTCGACGCTCCAAACCCGTCCGTAGCCAGTAGTAGCACCGATTCCGGTATCCAAAAAAACGTTGACAGGTTTTTGGGACCGCCGATACCTTTCGCCCTCAAGCTGGAAGCGTCCCCTGAAGGGACGTTTTCCCGGATGCTCTGGGCCGGCCTCGGCCGGACTGGAGAGACAACCGGGGGGCGTAGGCCGAAAGGCCGCGCGATTTAGGACTCGTGGGCGATGCCCGGAATCGCCACCAGCTAGCCTTCGCACAAGGGGGTGATGGACTCGGGTTTTTGATCGACGCGCCTTAACAGCAAGCCCCGACGGAGCATCCGGCGGCGGTGTTTTCGAGAAGTCAATTGGCAACGGGAGTGGAACTCAGGCAACGAGCCATTCCCACCAGAGGAGGTCAACATGTTTAAGAAGTGGAGCAGGATTGCTCTGGCTTCGTGTCTAGTCCTGATGGTCGGAGCATCGATCGCGTCCGCGACGACTGCCCGAGTCCGGTCGCTGGCGAATGTCGGCGACTACATCAGCGACGACTCGGCAGTGAATCGCTGGTACAGCACGCTGCCTTCGTTCGGTAACCAGATCAACGCCGAGATGGGCCAGTGGGACGGCAACAGCCTCACGGACACCCGTGGTCTGGGCTGGATTCACGCCTGCGGCGACGACGGCAAGTGGGGCACGTACCGGATCAGCCTCAACGAGAACGCCCTGGATCACCCGGGCTTCTGGATGGGCAATCCGTTCTACCAGAACCATCTGCCGGGCAGCTCGGGCTTCCTGGGCGCCGGTTCGCCCACGTTCGACGATACCCCGATGAACAAGTGGGACCTGGCCGGCGGTTGGGAGCTCGGCGAGAGCATGGCTCTGGGTCTTTCCATCACGCAGTCGAAGTGGGACGCGGAAGACACGGCCGCCGATGCGAAGGCGAGCAGCTCGTTCTTCACCATCGGTGGCGGTTTCTCGTGGACCAACAACGACAAGATGGTGTTCGACGCGACGGCGACGTTCGGCACCGCCGGCGGCGAGCAGACGGTCGGCGCCACCAAGATCGAGTGGGACAGCAGCACCGCGTTCGATATCGCGGCGCGCCTGTTCTATGACTGGAAGGACAACGTGACGGTGGTTCCCGTTGCGGAGTACTCGTCGTCGGACTACTCGCTCAAGAGCAGCGCGGGCCCGATTGCGATCCCCAACGGCGACAAGACGACCGACTTCATGCTCGGCGTGGGCCTGAACATGGACGTCAACCAGGACAACATGATCGTTCTGGCGCTCGAGTACATGCATCAGGAGTTCGAGTACTCGAATCCCGATACGACGGCGGCTTCGCTCGACAAGATCACGGCTCAGTATCTGCCGACGATTCGCCTGGCCCTCGAGACGCAGGTCACGAGCTGGCTGACCACGCGTATCGGCGCGGCGAAGTACCTGGTCTCGATCGAATCGGAGTCCATCGGTGGCGACAAGCTCAAGGCTACTGCGGGTGCGCCGACATTCAACCCGGCGCAGATCACGCCCAACGGTTTCGACTGGTTCCTCGGCTGCGGTTTCAATATCGCAGAGTGGACCATCGACCTCGAGCTCGCGAGCGAGACGCCGTTCAACCTGGGTTACTGGCTCACCGGATACACGAACTATGCGACTGCATCCGGCCCGGTCACTCACATCGCGGCGGTCTGGAACTACTAGTCCCGACGGCGGCCACAGGCTGCCGAATGGATTGCGGCGCGGCTCCCTCGCGAGAGGGGGCCGCGCTTTTTTTGCCCGGTGGCCGCGGGCGTGGAAATTGCTGCCTCGAGGGTTGAATGTATTTCTTCTATTACGTTCCCATCGGCATTGACGCGGGGCTGCGCCGTTTTCCGTTCGCGACGGCGCTGTTTTCGTTCGTGTGCGCGTTCCTGTTTGCGGCCAACAAGTGGTTCCCGTGGGCGCTTCCGTTCCACGTGCGCGACTGGGTCTACTATCCCGGGTTTTCGCCGCTCCTCACGTCGCTTTCGGCCGCGTTTGTCCATTTCGACTGGTTCCACGTCATTTCGAACCTGCTCTACCTGGTGCTCTTCGGCTGCTATCTCGAGGACCGCATCGGCACGCTGTGGTTCTCGCTCCTGTTTCTCGGCTCCGCCATGGCCGGCAACCTGGCGCAGGGCTGGTACAACCTGCACGTGCTGGAAACCACGGCCGGCATCATCGGCGCGTCGGGCGCGGTGTCGGGACTCATGGGTGCTTTCCTGGTGCGGCTGCGCCATCACAACGTGCGCATTGCATGGTGGGTATTCGCACCGCTCATGGCGACCAATCGCGCCGGACGCTCCGATCTGCACGTGGTGTTCGCCATGGCGTTGTGGGTGCTCCTGCAGGTGGTGCGCGGACTGGTGCAGCTCGAGGGAGCGGGGGCCAACGTCGCGTACCTCACGCACGTGGCCGGTTTCGGCTTCGGCGCGGGGGTATTGTTGCTCTCGGGCGGATGGAAGAGCGGCAACGTGGAAGGGTATCTGGTGAAGGGGCAGCGTTGCCTTCGCCGCGGAGATTACTACGGCGCCTGCGATGAATTCGGCCGCTACGCCCGGGCGCGACCGGACGATGGCGAAGCGCACGCGCAGTTCGCGCGGGTGAGCCTGCCGTGCGGTGATCGCGCCGGCGCCCGCGTGGCGTATCAGCGTTCCATTCAATGCCTCCTCACAGCCGGGCGCAGGGGCCGCGCCGAAGAAGTCTATGTGGAAGCTCTGCGCGCCTTCGAAGACTTCATTCTCGACGCCGGCTCCCAGCTCGATCTCGCCTTCGGCCTCGAGCGAAATCTGAAGCCGCACATCGCCCTCAAGGCGTACGAGAGCTTCGTGCGTGTCCACGACGATCACACCGAAGCCGCGTTCGCGCTCCTGCGCGTTGCCAATCTCTACGCACGGCAGGGACACCGCGACCGCGCGCGCTTCGCATACGAGCAAATCGTGGCGCGCTATCCCTCCAGCGAGTGGACCGAGTTCGCCACCGAGCACGCGCGGCGACTGGCAGTTTCCTGACCACACGGCGACGGCCGGTATTTGCGCGGCTGACGATCATTTGCCGCCCCAGTCGGTAATATTCTTGCCATAATTTGCACCCCTTTGGTAGCGTACGCCCGGCTGTAGAAGCCGGTTCGAATTGTGTGTGGAGGAGGTTGAGGGGATGGGAAACGACTCGAAATCGAAGTCTCTGGGCGGGCTTCCGTCGCATGATCGGCCGCGCGAACGCCTCTACGCGCGGGGCGCATCTGAACTCTCACTGCAGGAGCTGCTCGCGATCGTCATCGGTGGCGGAACGCGCGGCTCGGGAGCGCTGGTGCTGGCGCTGGGATTGCTTGGTGAATTCGGAGATCTGGTCGCCATGGGCCGGGCCGGCGTGGATGAAATGCGCCGGGTCCCGGGAATCGGTTTTGCGCGTGCCTGCCAGCTGGCGGCCGCGTTCGAGCTGGGAAAACGTTTTGCGCGCGAGTCGCGTTCCAGCGGATCATCCGTCCGGGCCCCCCGTGACATTGCACGCATGTTCATGGACGAGATGAAGGATTACGATCGCGAGCACTTCAAAGCGGCGTTCCTGAACACGAAGAATCGCGTGATTCGCGTGGTCACCGTATCGATCGGCTCGCTCAACGCGTCGATCGTGCACCCGCGCGAAATTCTGAAGCCGGCCATCGCGGCCAGTGCAGCATCGATCATTCTCGTGCACAATCATCCGACCGGTGATCCCACACCGAGCCGCGAGGACATCGAGTTCACGAGACGTTTCGCGAAGTGCGGCGACCTGATCGGCATCGAGCTGCTCGATCACATCGTGATCGGGTCCGATCGTTTCCAGAGTTTGAAAGAAGCCGGGTACTTCTGACCCGAAACTGGAGTTCTAAATGTCACTGTTTTCCAGACTGAACAACTACCTCACCAACGACGTCGCCATCGATCTCGGCACCGCCAACACGCTCGTGTTCGTGAAGGGCAACGGCATCGTGCTCAACGAGCCGTCGGTGGTGGCCGTCGACCAGCGCACGAAAAAGGTCTACGCCGTCGGTCTGGAAGCCAAGACCATGCTGGGCAAGACGCCGGAGTACATCGCGGCCATCCGGCCCATGAAAGACGGCGTCATCGCGGACTTCGAGATCACCGAGATGATGCTGCGCGAGTTCATCCGCAAATCGCAGAAGAAAAAACATTTCATCCGCCCGCGCATCGTGATCGCGGTGCCTTCCGGAATCACCGAGGTGGAGAAGCGCGCGGTGCGCGATTCCGCGGAGCACGCGGGTGCGCGCGAAGTGTTCCTGATTGCGGAGCCGATCGCGGCCGCCATCGGCGTGGGACTTCCGGTGGACAAGCCATCGGGCAACATGATCATCGACATCGGCGGCGGCACCACCGAGATCGCGGTGATAGCGCTCGACGGCATCGTCGCCGACAGCTCCATCCGCGTGGCGGGCGACGAGCTCGATGATGCCATCGTCAACTACGTCAAGCGTACATACAACATGCTCATCGGCGAACAGACCGCCGAGCAGATCAAGATGCGCATCGGATGTGCGTCGCGTCTCGAGAAGACGCTCGAGATGGAAATCAAGGGACGCGATCTCGTCGCCGGGATCCCGAAGAACTTGAAGCTCACCAGTGAAGAGATCCGTGAAGCGATCGCGGAGCCCATCTCGCAGATCGTGGAGGCGCTCAAGAACGCGCTGGAGCAGACACCGCCCGAGCTCGCGGCCGACATCGTCGACCGCGGCATCGTGATGACCGGCGGCGGCGCCATGCTCAAGGGTCTCGACGTGCTCCTGAAAAAAGAAACCAACCTGCCCATCAACGTGGTCGATGATCCGCTCCTGTGCGTGGTGCTCGGCGCGGGCAAGGTGCTCGACAACATCCACCAGTACGAACGGGTGCTGATGTCCAGCTCGCGCGACTAGAATGCATCTGTTCGAAGCGGTCTTTGAAAAGCATCGCGACCGGACGGTCCTCGTTGTTCTGATCATTGTGTCGTTGGGTCTGATGGCTCTGCCCGAGCCGGCCCAGCTCGAGGTCGGGCGCAGTATTCTCGCGCGCCTGATGGCTCCCGCACAGCACGTGACCGCCGTCATGCACGATTACACGCGTGTGCATGCGGAGAACGAACGCCTGGCGCGCATGGTGGCCACGCTGTCGCTCGAGCGCGAGCGACTGCTCCAGTTCCGCGACGAGCGCGAACGCCTGCGCCGTCTGGCCGAATTCAAGGAAGAGCAGACCCGCAAGCTCGTCCCCGCCGAGGTCATCGGCCGCGATTTCGACCGCCTGCAGACCAATCTCGTCATCGACAAGGGATCCAGCGCCGGTTTTCGCGAGCGCATGCCGGTGCTTTCCTACGGCGGCCTGGTGGGAAGCCTCTCACAGGTGTTCGAGAACACCGCGTGGGTTCAGCTCCTCTCCAGCAAGAACCACCCGGTGAGCTGCATGGACAAACGCAGCCGCGTGGTGGGCGTGCTGGAATGGCGCTTCCGCAATTTCTTCGAGCTCAAGCACGTGGGCGCCGTGGAGGACGTGATGGCGGGGGATACGCTCCTCACCAGCGGCTTCGGCGGCACCATCCCGAAGGGATACGTGGTGGCGGTGGTCACCCGCGTGGCGCCGGCCAGCGACGGACTGTCGCTGCGCATCGATGCGCGCAGCCTGGTCAACTTCCTCGCCCTGGAGGAAGTGTTCGTGATGACCGACGAGATTCCGTGGGAACGCTCGCTCTTCTACAACAACGCCGACACCAGCCTCATGCGCGACATCTTGCTGCGGAGGCGCCCGTGAAGCACATTACTCCCATCATCGGCATCCTGGTGTACCTGGCGCTGCAGGCGTCGGTGGCCCACCGCATCGCCATCGGCGCGGTCGAGCCCGACTTCATCGTGGTGTGCGTGGTGCTCTTCGGGCTGCAGCGCGGGCCGATTGCGGGCTCGTTCTTCGGGTTTTTCGTGGGGCTCATCGTTGACCTGGCGAATCCCGGTTTCCTGGGTTTGAACGCGCTGGCCAAGACGGTGCTGGGCTACGGCGCGGGACGGCTGGGCGCGGCGACGTCGCCCGGTGTGGTGGTCCTGTTCATCGTGTTCTTCGTGGCGTCTTTTGCGCACGACATTATTTATCTCCTGGTTTTCATGTGGCCGCATCTGGGAAGTGCGCTCGTGACCCTCTTCACCGTGGGGCTCGGCTCGGCGTTGTACACCGCCATTGCCGGCATCGTGGTGGAGCGACTGCTCGCGATGCTCGGTGCGAGGGTGGTGACCACGCTTGGCCAAACGAGACGGTAAGAGCCTCTACGAAGGACCGCGACGCCTGCGCACGCTCCTCGTGCTGTGCACGGTCGCCTTCGTCGCCGTCGTGTGCCGCCTCTTCACGCTGCAGGTGATCCATCACGACGAGTACGCGCAGTTCGCGCGCGACAACCAGCTGCAGCGCGAACGCCTGCAGGGTCCGCGCGGACTCCTGCGCGACCGTTACGGGCAGGTCATCATCGACAACGCGCTGAACTTTCAGGTCACCATGCAGTGGCGCAAGCGCGACGACGTCCTCGCGACGGTGCGCAAGCTCTCCCCCTACATCCCCATCGACAGCACCCATGCCATGGCGCGCTTCGACGCCTGGCAGAAGCGTTATGGACGCATCGCGTTTCCACTTTTTCCCGACGCGGACAAGTTCATCATCTCGTACGTGCGCGAGAACTGGATGGAATTCCCCGAGCTCAAGGTGGAGCAGCATCTGCGCCGTCGCTACCCCGGCAAAGACGTGGCCGCGCACGTGCTGGGTTACGTCGGCGAGGTAACGCCCGACGAAGTGCTCTCGTCCAGCGGACAGTTCGTCCCGGGCGACCTCATCGGCAAGGCCGGACTCGAGCGCCAGTACGAGGACAAGCTGCACGGCATTGCGGGCCAGCGCGCCATTGAAGTAACCGCCTCCGGGCAGTCGCTGGGCGAAGTGACGGAGTGGTCCACCACGCCGATTCCCGGCCACGACCTGCACCTCGCCATGGATTTTGCGATGCAGGTGTATCTCGATTCACTGCTCGCCACGCGCCCCAATCCGTCGGCGGCGGTCGTGCTCGACGTGGAAAATGGCGGCATCATCGCGGCGTCCAGCCACCCGGCGTACGATCCGAACGAGTTTGCACTCGGCGTGTCGGCATCCATGATGGCCGACCTTCTGCACGACCCGACCAAGCCGCTGTTCAACCGTATTTCGCAGGCGCGCTACGCGCCGGCGTCGACGTTCAAGATCGTGGTCACACTGGCGACGCTCGAGAACCAGCTCGTTGATCCCAATCGCGTGCTGGTCTACTGCGACGGCCAGACGCGCTTCGGCAACCGCATCTTCAAGTGCTGGAAGCCCGAAGGCCACGGCAACATGGACCTGATGTCGGCCATCATCAATTCGTGCGACGTGTATTTCTACAAGATCGGAGCCATGCTCGACGTCGACGCGCTCGCGTCGACGGCGCAGGCATTCGGCTTCGACAAGAAAACCGGGATCGACCTGCCCATCGAAGTGGCGGGCAACGTCCCCACGCGCAAGTACTACGACAAGCAGCACGGCAAAGGGCGCTGGACGCAGGGTCTGATGATCAACAACGCCATCGGACAGGGTGAGTATCTCACCACCGTGCTGCACGTGGCGCGCGTCGCGGCCGCGGTGGGTAACGGCGGCTGGCTGGTGACGCCGCATTTCGTGGAGAGCGTGGAGGGCGACGCGCCGCTCCCGCATCCGCGCACCAAAGTGGAAGGGCTGGACGGCAACGCGCTTTCGTTCCTGCGGCGCGCCATGCTGGGCGTGGTGGAAACTCCGGGCGGTACGGCGTACTGGACGCGACTGCCCAACATCCAGGTGGCGGGCAAGACGGGCACGGCGCAGAACCCGCACGGCGAGGATCACTCGTGGTACATGTGCTACGCGCCCGCGGACAATCCGAAGATCGCGCTGGCCGTCATCGTGGAGAACGCGGGGCACGGCAGCGAAATTGCCGCACCCATCTCGCGCGATTTCATCCGCGAATATTTCCGGCCCGGACGACTGATGCAGGGACCGAAGGTGGAAACCACCGCCACGGACCCGAAGGGCAAACCCGTCGCCATTGCGGGCATGGGCAGCGGGGGTGAACGGTGAGACTCACGCGCGACTTCGACTGGGTGGTGCTGATCTGCGCCGGCATCCTGGCGGTGATCGGTCTTTCCATCGTGTATTCGGTGTCGCACACACCGGATTCGTCGGCCTTCGCCGCCGGATCGTATTTCCCGCGCCAGCTCCTGTGGGTGGGGCTGGGCGCCATCGTGATGCTGACGGCACTCCTGGTTCCGTTCCGCTTCTTCGAGTCGCTTGCGCCCATCGTGTACGGCATGTGTCTCATTCTTCTCGCCGTGGTGCTCATTCTTCCGGCCAAGGGCCAGACCCAGCGCTGGCTCGACCTGGGTCCGATGGCGCTTCAGCCCAGCGAGCTCACCAAGGTT
>Ga0157299_10000015_pt1 | contig 11629 bp, 9 predicted proteins | sample NitcycUS058202B2_FD_108402 | JGI IMG/M metagenome (GOLD analysis project Ga0157299, IMG submission 108402) | Soil microbial communities from Arlington Agricultural Research Station in Wisconsin, USA - Nitrogen cycling UWRJ-S058-202B-2 | ecosystem: Environmental > Terrestrial > Soil >... | reverse complement strand
TCGTCGTGAAGCGCCTGCACTCGCTTTGACGGCTGGTTCCCGACAATGGTGAACACGGCATCGGGGCGCGACGCCTTGATCAACGGAAAAATATCGGTGGCGAAATACACCGCGGCATCGGTGTTCTGGAATGTCTTCATGTTGCCGAGGTAGACGAGACGATTGTCGTCGCGCGCGCCGGCATGGAAGGGAAACGTCTCCAGGTCGACGCCGTTGCAGACGATCGCGGTCCTGTCGATCAGCTCCTTGTAGTACTCGGCATCAACCTTCGAAATGAAGAGCGTCACGTCGCTCTTTCGAATCGCGCGTCTCTCGTACGCACCGAGACGCTGCGCCTCCACGGGGTGAATGAGTGTCGATAGATTGATGCCACGGGTGACCCGGGTCGCACGCCGGTGATAGAGTGCGAGGGCATCACACAGATCCGTCACCTTGCGCACCTGGATGTCGTCCAGGTACGGACACATGCGGATCATGTGAATGAGCGCTGCGTCGTAGCGGTTCCGCGCAAACTCCTCCTTCAGCACCGCTTGCATGCGCGACGAGGTGTAATAGTGAGCCTGAAGCGGCTCGTTCGAGGCCAGCCCGGCCAGACAGTTGAGATACGAGCGCGCGCGCGAGAGCGGAACCGGTACCAGGCGGTCGTACAGCTCACCATACTCCTCGGCCGCTTTGAAATGCGCCTCGTTCTCCACGAATGTCACCAGCGTGATCTTGTGCCGCGGTGCCAGGTGACGGAGCAACTGATACGAGCGAACCCGGTCTCCGCCCACGGGCGGAAAGGGCATGCGCGAGGTGAGAAAGAGAATATTCATGTGACGAGGAGTTGCCGCATACTATAGCAAATGCGCCCGCACCCGATTCTCATCATGCTCTCCGACGTCAAACCGTTCGGCGGCGCGGAGCACTCGATTGCCGATCTTGCGCGTGAGCTCGATCGCTCCCTGTTTTCGCCGCGCGTGCTCGTCCCGCGCGAGAGTCCGGTGGTAAGCCGGTTTCGCGCGGCGCGTGTTCCGGTACATGTGATGCCGCTGACGAGGGCACGCGACATCGTCCATCTTCCGCGTTTTCTCTCGCTGCTCCGTGAGCATCGCATCCGGCTCGTGAACGCCCACGGCGTCCGCGGCGGCTTTTATGCCGCGCTCGCCCGCAGGGTGCAACCGGTGAAAGTCGTACTGTGCGAGCGCAACCTGCAGCCGTGGCGCGCGCGGGCGCTGCCGCGGGCTCTCGACCGGTTCGTCGCATCCCACAATGACGTTCGCGTCGGCGTATCCCAATCGATCGTCGATGACATGGTCTCGGCCGGTGTGATTGCGCGGGAACGCACCCGTGTGATTCCCGGCGGTGTCGACATGACACGGTTCGACATGGATGCGAGCGTGCGTGCAAGCGCGCGTGCGCGCTTCGCGATCGCTGCGAACGAGCTCGCGGTGGTGTCGGCGGGCCGGCTGCATCCCATGAAGGGATTCATCGACCTGGTGAATGCAGTTCCGCGCATCATCAAGAGCGTGCCGAACGCCCGCATCATCGTGGCCGGCGAGGGAGAAGAGCGCGGCGTGCTCGAGAAGCAAATTGCCGACCTGAACGTGGGCGGTTCGATCCGGCTCATCGGATATGTGCGTGAAATGCCCGAGCTCTTCGCCGCGGCCGATATGTTCGTGCTGCCCTCGGTAGCGCTTCCGGGTATGCAGCAGGAGGGCACGCCGCTGTCGATCCAGGAGGCAGGCGCGGCAGGACTTCCGGTGGTCACTACCCGCGTTTCCGGCAATGCCGAGATCATTCAGGATGGTTTCAACGGCCGCATCGTGGAGCCGCAGCGCTCTGTGCAACTGGCCGACGCCATCGTCGAGATGCTGCGCAATCCGGAGCGGCGGAAAATGGGCGATAACGGTAAGCAGGTTTGCGCGAGCTCTACAGTCTCGAGTACGTCGTCGCACAGTACACGAAGGTCTTTCTGAGCCTTCTGGAGACCTAGCGGCGTTTCTGCGCGTGCAACAGAAACATGGGACCGCTGTGGCGCAGCTCCTTCACCTCGAAGCCCGCGCGTGTGCACAGCCCGGTGATTTCGGCCTCGGAAAAAAAGCGCACCGGACAGCGCCGCGCGCGCAACCACAGCGTGCGGAACGGAACCCGAAATGCACCGCGCGCCGGAAACGACGCCACCAATTTGTGTTGGACGACGGCGCCCAGCGCGTCCATCACCGGTTGCGCATCCATCACGTAGTCCCAGAATCCGGTCGCCACGGCGTGGTCGAACCTGCGCTCGCGACCCATTCCAATGACATCGATGCGCTCGAAGGTGCAGCGGTCGCTGAGATGTTTCTCCTGGGCGAGCTCGCGTGCCATCTCGAGCATGCGGCCCGACACGTCGATGCCCACCACCGTCGCGCCCTGTTCGGCCAGGGCGATGGATCCGCGCCCGGATCCACACCCCACATCGAGCACCGTGCGCCCGGCGAGCGGAGCGAGGGTGGTGAGACAATAGCCGAGGCGCTCGTGGAGGCTCTTGCGCGTGAGACGGTCCCACACGCGCGATGGAAGCGGCTTTTTACCGGAATAAATGGCGTCGAATCCCGCCGCCACGCGGTCGAAATACTTTTCCAGGCGTTCGAGATCATTCATGGGATCGACATCTCGCAGACGGGACCGAATTTCAGCATGCGCAGCACCTCGCGCAGACGCGTCGCGGTGTGGTCGAGCCCGTGGTAATGACGCCAGCGCAGTCCCGGCGAGAGCGGAATGCGCGGATGGCCGGGATCGACTTCCCACGGGTGCAGGTAGAATACCACCGGCAATCCTTCACGGTTCACCTCGCGGTAGGCGCGACGCAGGAATGAAAACGGCAGCATGCGAAAATACACGCCGCCACCGACGGGGACATTCACCCGGCCCAGGCGCAGCGTCGATGGCGGCACCTCGACGATGCCGTTGGGCTCGCGGTACGGCTCACGGCGCGCGTTGGGAATGCCGTAGCGATAGTTGTGCACGGGGAAGACGCTGGAATCGTAGCGCAAGCCCAACGACGCCAGCACATCGAGTGCCCAGCGTGACTCGCGCACGATGGAAAAGAAGGGCGCGCGGTACGCCACCACGGGCGCTCTGACCGCGGCGCGCAGCGACGCGAGCGAGCGCGCCACGTCCTCTTCGAAAGCCTCCGGTGTCAATCGGTACACGAGCTCGTGATGATACCCGTGCGTGGCCACTTCATGACCGCGCGCTGCGATTTCCTGCACCAGCTCGGGATGCAGGTCGGCCACATCGCCCAGAATGAAGAATGTGGAGCGCGCACCGGCTTCATCGACGATGTCGAGGATGCGGCGTGTCGAATCCACGATGCGGTCCTCGCACTCGCGCCACTTCGCAATGGGAACCAGTCCGTGGTACCAGTCTTCCACGTCGATGGTGAGAACGTTGGTGATCATCGGCGCGGCTCCCAGCGCAGGAGAATGCGACCGGCGGCGGCCAGAACGACCGCGACGGCGAGCGTTACCGTGATCGCCATGACATCGGAGATGCTGGGCAGCAACCATGCGATCGCGCACAGCAAAGCCGCCACGCTCCACGCCACGAGGTCGGTACGCAGCCGCGACAGCCCCCGGGCCTGAAGCCGTAACGAAAAATGGTGCGGGCTCCCGCGCCACCACGGAATGCCGGTGCGCGTGCGCGAGTACATCAACAGTCCGACTTCGAGAAGCACCACGCCGCAGGTGATGACGACCGCGGCCGGCTGCTTCCACGACGGGTGCGCGGTCGCCGGCGCAACGGACAGCAACGTCGCGCCCACGATGAAGCCCAGCATGTGACTCCCGCCATCCCCGAGGAAGATGGTGGCGGGCGGCCGGTTGAAGACCAGAAAGCCCAGCGTCGCACCGATCGTTATCAACGCGAGCCATGGCTCCGGCGTTCGCGCCAGCGCAAATGCAAGCATGATCACCGTCAGGCCGGCCACCAATCCATCGCACACATCGGTCACGTTGAACGCGTTGACGAGCAGGACCAGCCATATAACGGTGATGACACGGTCGGGCATCGCCATGCCGGTGACGTGCCATTCGAGACCCAGCAGCACAGCACTGATCGCCGCCGTGGTCTGCAAGATGACCTTCAACACCGCGTGCAGCGGGCGCAGATCGTCGATCACGCCGACGAACAGGAACAGCCCGGCCGGAATCCACACGCGCAGCGGGATGAGCGGCGCATCCTGCGCCGCCGCGACCTGTGCAAACAAAGTCGCAAGCATCACGGTGATGGCAATGGCGACTCCACCGGTGTACGCCACCGGACCGCGGTGTTGGGGAACGATTTCTTTGGGATGTGCGACCAGATTCAACTGCCGCGACACATTGCGCACGATCCAGGTGATCGCGAGTCCCGCGACGAAGGAGGCGAACAACCAGGCGATTTTCATGCCTGCATCCGACGGTCGCGGGCGGCGGGTTCCTGCAATGCCGAGGCCAGCGCGAACCCGTCGCGTATCGCCTGCGCCATCGACGAATATTCCCAGCGGCCGTAACGTCCCAGCGGATGCACGCCGCGCGATCGCAGATGCGCCACGGCGCGTTCGACCACGGACTGGCATTCCAGCGTGAACACCACGTATGCGGTGTCGACAATCTTGAAATCGATGCCCAGAATCTCGCAGCCGTCCGGAATTGCGCCGGCGCGGGCCAGATCGCGACGAATCACGGTTTCGACAGCCTTGAGATCCGGCGCCGGCCATTCCGCCGGCTCGACCATTTCCGCCATCAGCGCCCATCCGCCGCGCGGCGCCGTATCCGGGTCGAATTCGTGCAGATGAATGAGGCGCGTGAAGCACAGCGATTCATCGGCATAATAACGCCAGAAACCACGGCCCTGCGGGCGCGGGCCGCGCACGCGAATCATGGCGTTGATCACGCGATTGCACAGAAGGCGCGAGCACGCGTCGCGCAAATCGGCGGGCACACCGGCCGTGATCGACATCAAAACCGGCAGCGGCAGCGTGGCGATGCAGGCGTCGTCGTAGAGCAAATCGTAATCTCGTCCGTCGTGCGTCACCAGCACGCGACGCGCATCCGGATCGATGGCGCGCACGGTATGTTCGAGGCGCAGGTCGGAAGCCTCGTCCGCCAGCGCGCGCGAGAGAACTTCCATGCCGCGCACGCCGTTTCCGTGCGGGCGCGGATACCACGCGTTGGCGTTGTACGCGAGCGCCCGGTGCTCGGCATCGTTGGCGCCGCGCGTCGCGCTCTCGAGATCGGGGCGCGCGATGTTCCACTGAAATCCGCTGGGCGCCAGGGTATCCAGCGGACGCTTCCACTGCTTGCGGTTGTACGGGAAGAAAAACACCTCGCACAGCTCACGCCCGAACGAGCGCAGCAGCATGTCTTCGTAATTGGCGGGGCGCGACGGGTCGTGGTCGTTGGCGGCGCGCACCAGACCGGCCAGGCACGCGGCCGTGGTGCCGGGATCCAATCCGGCCAGATGTAGCTGAATCGGGAAGCGCGCCACGCCGTGGATGGTCTCCACGAACGCCTCCGTGTTCAGCGGAGCAAGGTCAGCACCGATCAGGGCGCGGATGCGTTTCTCGACGACGGGATCCTGAAAATGGAGGAGGTGAAGGACGTGGTCGAACCAGTAGCCGTCGATACAGTCGGTCCGGACCAGCCCGCCCGGACGCTCGTCGCGCTCGAGGGTGATGGCGGCATCGCCCAGCCCGGCCGCGGCGGCAAGCCCCGCCACGCCGCCCCCTATAATGACGAAAGGGGCCCTATCCCGCATGACTGGGTCCCGCCACGATGTCAGCGCCGGAAGTGTATGCCACAGGTTCGGTTTGGGGCACGGGTGCCGGGCATTCGACCGCGCTGGCAGGGGGACCGCGCGGAGTTAGTATCAATCTAACATTTGGATATATCCGCCTCACAGTCGAAAAAAACAGGCGTTTGGGGCCTCGGCAACCCGGGCTCCGCGGCCCCTCAGGTCGCGACCGGGTCCGGGTCGGGTTTCGCGCACCTCCCGCCGGAGCGCGTTTGCGGTTACAATGGAAACCCGCGCACGGATTTTGACGTAATCCGCTCATACATTTGGCGCCGTCTTTGGTTGTCCCATGAAGGAGTCCCTGTAATGAAGAAGAAATGGATCGTGATCGGCGCTGCGGCGCTGGTGGTGGTGGTTGGCTCGGTCGGCGCCGTCTCGATGAAGAGCCGCGGACAGAAGGCACCCGAGGTTCAGACCGGCAAGGTGAGCCGCCAGAAGATCGTCCAGAAGGTGAGCGGCACGGGGAAGATCCAGCCCAAGACCCAGGTCAAGATCAGCGCCGACGTCAGTGCCCGCATCAACAAGCTTGCGGTGGTCGAAGGACAGAATGTCCAGAAAGGCCAGCTCCTGGTCGAGCTCGACCGCGAGCGTTACCTCGCCATGGTCGAGAGCGGCGAAGCCAACGTGCGCTCGGCCACTTCACAGGCAACGCTCGTCAAACAGAACATGATGCAGGCCGAACGCGAGTTCAATCGCACCAAGGAAATGATGAATCAGAAGCTCACGTCGCAGTCTATTTACGACGCGGCGGAAGCGGCGTACCAGGTGGAAGTGGCGCGTTACGCGTCGGCCAACGAACAGGCCGAACAGGCCAGGGCCGCGCTCAAGCAGGCGCGCGACGATCTCTCCAAGACCACGATCTATTCGCCCATGGCCGGAACGGTGACCGATCTCAACAAAGAGCAGGGTGAGATTGCGATCGGATCCCAGTTCCAGCCCGATGTGATCCTCGTGGTCGCGGATCTTTCCGAGATGGAAGCGCAGGTCAACGTCGACGAAAACGACATCGTGCAGATCGGTATCGGCCAGGAAGCCGAGATCACGGTGGATGCGCTGCCCGACCAGGTGCTCAAGGGAAAAGTGAGCGAGATTGCGAACAGCGCCAACGCCTCCGCGGCCGGCACGGCGGAACAGAAGACCGAGTTCGAGATCAAGATTGCAATCAGCGAGCCGCCGCAGACGCTGCGTCCCGGCATGACGGCGACCGCCGACGTGTTCACCAAGACCAACGAGAACGCGCTCAGCGTTCCCATCGCGTGTGTCGCCGTGCGCACAGTGGACCAGCTGGCCAAGAAGGGCGAGGACGTCAAGAAGGCCGAAGAGACGTACAAAGCCGACAAGGACGGATTTGTCGAGATCGTGTTCGTGATCGACGCGGGCAAGGCGGTTGCGCACCCGGTCAAGACGGGCATTCAGAGCGACGAGCTGATCGAGATTATCGACGGTCTCAAGGAAGGCGAAGAAGTCGTCACCGGGAGTTATCGCGCCATCTCCAAGGATCTCACCAACGGCGGCGTGGTGACTGTGAACAACAATCCCAAGCCCGCCAAGGGCGGCGCGAAGAACGGCGGAGACGGCGAGATGGCGGAGAAGAAGTGAGCGGCACCAACGGCAACGGTAGCGGCTCGACGCTCCAGCTGCGCGACGTCGTCAAGACGTACGTGATGGGCGATGACACCGTGCACGCACTGCGCGGCGTTTCGCTCGAGATCAAGCGCAACGAGTACGTCGCTGTCATGGGCCCGTCGGGCTCGGGCAAATCGACCTTGATGAACGTGATCGGCTGTCTCGATACGCCGACGTCCGGCACCTACTCGCTCGAAGGCCAGATGGTGGCCGACATGTCCGAGTACCAGCTCGCCGACATTCGCAATCAGCGCATCGGCTTCGTGTTCCAGACCTTCAATCTGATTCCGCGCACCACGGTGTTCCATAACGTGGAGCTGCCCATGATTTACGCCGGTGTGGGCAAGGGCGAGCGGCGTTCGCGCGCGGAAAACGCGATCGAGCGTGTCGGTCTCAAGGATCGCATGAAGCACAAGCCCAACGAGCTTTCGGGCGGCCAGCGCCAGCGTGTGGCAATTGCCCGCGCACTGGTGTGCAATCCGTCCATCATTCTCGCCGACGAACCCACGGGCAACCTGGACAGCAAGACCGGCGATGAGATCATGACCATCCTGGACGAGCTCCACAAGGGCGGCCAGACCATCATTCTCGTCACCCACGAAGACTACATCGCCGAGCACGCGCACCGCGTGGTGCGGCTGCGCGACGGTCACATCGAGAGCGACACGCCCACACGGCGCGTGTCGGCCGGTTAGCAGGAACGACGCATGCGGCTCCGGAACGATCTCGAAGAATCCTGGCGGATTGCGCTGGATGCATTGCGCGCCAACAAGGCCCGTGGCGCCCTGACCACTCTCGGCATCGTGATCGGCATCGTCGCCGTGAGTCTCACCATGACGGCGGCCAACGGGCTGCAGACCGCGTTTCGCAACAGCTTCTCCGCCGTGGGCACGGACGTGATCTACGTCTCGCGCTTTCCGTGGATCGTGATGAACGACTTTTTCATTTACAGGAATCGTCCTCCGCTCGAGATCCGCGACGCCGAAAAGCTGGCCGAGAAGCTGCGCGGGCGCGCCATCGTCAACCCGAGCATGAATACCCAGCAGGACCTCAAGTATCGCTCGGAGACGATGCCCGACGTGATCATCATCGGCACCACCGACCGGCAGATCGTGATGTCGGACGCCAAGCCCGAATTCGGCCATTTCATCACCGACTTCGATGTCTTCTCCAAACGTTTCGTGTGCGTCATTGGTCCGGACGTCAGGAAGGCACTCTTCGGCGATGTCGATCCGATCAACAAGGAGATCAAGATCGGCCGCTATGCGTTCCGCATCATCGGTGTCATGGAGAAGCGCGGCGGCGGTTTCGGGGGCGGCCCCAGCTTCGACCGGGAGATTTATGTGCCGCTCACCAGCTATGTGAAGGCGTTCGGCGGCAACCGCGGGCGACGCGACGTGAATATTGCCGTGAAGGCGCCGTCGCAGGAAGCGATGGCGGATCTCGAGTTCGAAGTCACCGGCGCCATGCGGCAGATTCGCGGGCTGCGTCCGGTGGAGAAGGACGATTTCAGCATCAACAAGCTCGACACGCTGGTGGGAACCTTCAACAACATCATGGGCGTGGTGCTGCTGGTGGGACTGATGGTGACGGGGATTTCGCTCTTTGTGGGCGGAGTCGGTGTGATGAACATCATGTTCGTGTCGGTGACCGAGCGTACCCGGGAAATCGGGATCCGCAAGGCCATCGGTGCCAAGCCGCACAGCATTCTGTCGCAATTTCTGTTCGAGGCGGCGGCCATCTGCGTGGGTGGTGGGCTGGTGGGTGTGGTGATCGCGGCCGGGCTGACCGCCGTGATCAACAAGCTCATGATGCCGGCCAGTCTGTCGGTGGGTATCACGGTGCTGGCGCTGGCCGTCGCGGCGGGCACCGGCGTGGTCGCGGGCTTCATGCCGGCCCTGCGCGGGGCGAGACTCAATCCGGTGGAGGCGCTGCGTTATGAGTAAGGGAATCCACATTCCAGCCGACATCTTCGCCATGTCGACGCGCGCCATCGTGGGCAACAAGCTGCGCTCGAGCCTCACGCTGCTCGGCATCGTCGCCGGCATCGCATCCATTATCGCGGTGATGACCGCAATCTCGGTCATGCAGTCGGCGATGGAAAAGGAAATGAGCGTGCTGGGCACGCAGGTGTTCCAGGTCCAGAAGTTCCCGGCCGGTTTTTCGAGCGACCAGGATCGTCGCAAGGCGATGAAGCGGCCGCCGCTCACCATCGAAAACGCCAGCGCCATCCGCGAACAGGTGACGAGCATCGATCTGGTCGGCTGCGAGCTGTGGGACTTCGGCTACAAGGCCGAATACAACGGGGAGGAGACCAATCCCAACCTCTCCATTGTGGGCGGCACGCCGGAGTACTCTGACAACAACACGCAGCCGGTGGGAACGGGGCGCAATCTTTCGCCCATCGACATCAAGGCCAACCGTCGTGTTTGTGTCATCGGTTACGCCATCGGTCAGAAGCTCTTCCCGTTCACCGACCCGCTCGGGAAGATGATGCGTCTCGACGGCCGCAAGTTCGAAGTCGTGGGCGTGTTCGACGAGAAGAAGTCGGCGTTCGGAGGCGGCTATGACAACTACGTGCTGATTCCCATCAGCACCTTCCAGGACATCTACGGCATGATGACGCGCGACGGCTTCCGTCGTTCCGTGAACATCACGGTGCGCGCCAAGTCGCCGGCGCTCATCGACGACGCCATCGACCAGACCACCCAGGTGATGCGCCACGAACGTCACCTCAAGGCGGGCGAGGACAACAACTTCGACTTCTTTTCCAGCGAGAGTTTGATCACGCAATTCCGCAAACTGACCGCCAAGATCAAGCTGGCCGCATTTGTGATCGGAACCATTGCGCTGCTCGTTGCCGGCATTGGCATCATGAACATCATGCTCGTGTCGGTCACCGAGCGGACCAAGGAAATCGGTATTCGCAAGTCCCTGGGCGCCAATCCCCGCCACATTCTGCTTCAGTTCCTGCTCGAGGCCGTCATTCTGTGCAACATCGGCGGTGTGATCGGCATCCTGGTGGGGTTCGGGCTGGGGAACATCGTCACGATCTTCACGCACTTTGCCGCGCACGTGCCCGCCCAATGGGCCGTGATCGGCCTCCTTTTCTGCTCCGCCGTGGGCATCGGCTTCGGCATGCTTCCCGCCATCCGCGCTTCACGCCTCAGTCCCATCGACGCCCTGCGCTACGAATAGGGTGGCGCACGAGAAGCCACGTGTTCCTTTTGCGCGCGGCATGCGCGCGATGATAGATTCACACCCCGTGGCTGATTCACCCTCCAAGAAGCAGGTCTCGCTCGCGAGCGTTCGGCGCGCGTTCTGGACCATCATCTGGCCCCGGCGGAAGCTGATCCTGGTCGGTCTTCTGCTGGTGGGCGTCAATCGCCTGTGCGGCCTCGTGCTGCCGGCTTCGACCAAGTATCTCATCGATAATGTGATCGCGAAGCATGACACGGCCATGCTGCGCACCCTGATCGGGGTGGTGTTTGCCGCCATCCTGGTGCAGGCGGGGACGGGCTTTCTGCTCACGCGGCTGATGAGCATCGAGGCTCAGCGCCTGATTTCCATCCTGCGCGCCGATATCCAGCGCCACATCATCCGCCTTCCCATTTCCTATTTCGACAGCACGAAGACGGGTGCCCTGGTGTCGCGCATCATGAGCGACGTGGAAGGCGTGCGCAACCTGGTGGGCACGGGGCTGGTGCAGCTGATCGGCGGCATTATCACGGCCAGCGTCGCGCTGGTGCTCCTGATTCGCATGAACGCCCTCATGACTGTGTACGCCGTGGTGCCGATGATCATCTTCGGATTCATTTCGATGAGGGCGTTCGCGCACATCCGGCCCATCTTCCGGCGCCGCGGTCAGATCAACGCGGACGTGACGGGGCGGCTCACCGAGACGCTGGGCGGTATTCGTGTCATCAAGGGCTTTCACGCCGAAGAGCAGGAATACAAGGTATTCGCGGAGGGTACGGATCGCATCTTTCAGAACGTGCGCGATTCTCTGTTTGCCACCAGCCTCGTGACGAGCCTCGCCACATTGCTGATGGGAGTCGGCAGCGTGCTCATCATGGGCTTTGGCGGCCACATGATCATTCGCGAGCAGATGACGATCGGCGAGTTCGTGTCGTTCACCCTCTATCTCGCGTTTCTGGTCGCGCCCATCGTGCAGATGTCAAACATCGGCACGCAGCTCACCGAGGCG
>Ga0157299_10000011_pt1 | contig 12863 bp, 11 predicted proteins | sample NitcycUS058202B2_FD_108402 | JGI IMG/M metagenome (GOLD analysis project Ga0157299, IMG submission 108402) | Soil microbial communities from Arlington Agricultural Research Station in Wisconsin, USA - Nitrogen cycling UWRJ-S058-202B-2 | ecosystem: Environmental > Terrestrial > Soil >... | reverse complement strand
CGGTGGCTGGAAGACCCGCCGCGATAGCGGCGGAAAAAACACTGATTCCAGCGTGTGGCGCCTTCATAGACAGAATGTAATCCCCAAAACCTCCTCCCAACCCGATGCCCAGCTTGTCTCCATGCCTCACCGCCGCATTGAAATGTTCCGACGTCTCCCTGGACATGCCGAAGCGTCCCGCGGGAAGCTCCGCGGCCACATCTTCGGAGGTTTTTCCGAAGAACGACAGCTCGAGGTCGTGGATGACGGCGGACCCCGTCGTGGAGATGCACGTGATGTAGCCCGCGTCCATGAGAGCAGAGATGTACCCACTCAGTCCGACTTTCACGACATGGGCACCGATGAGCCAGATGATCTCGCGCTTCTCTTCGCGCGCGCGGCGCAGTGCCCGCGCGGTGCGCTTGAGCGCATCGGCCGCCAGCATGTCGGGGAGCGCGTGCTCGATCGAATACGCGCCCGACAGGGCGCGCGGATCGACGATGTCTTCCACGCGCACTTTGGATGCGCGTGTCGCAATCGGAATGGAATGAATCGCGGAAAAATCCGCTTCGTCGAATTTTTTCGGCATCGCGCGCGCTACTTTTTCTTCTTCGGCGTTTCGTACGACTTGAGAATCGCGGCCACGTGACCGATGACCACCTTGCTCTTCATGAGCACGGGCATGCGCCGGCGGTCGTCGGTGAGCCACACGGTCAGGCGTCCCTGCTGATTGAACACGCCCGGGCCGCGCAGGATGGGCTCGACGATGATGCAGTCGAACTCACCCGCATCCACCTTGACGCGTTCTTTGCCCAGGACCTTCACGATCAAAGGATAATTCTTGCCGTCGGTGTGGTTGGCGATGGAGACCGCCTGTCCCACCTCGAGCGGCAGCGTGCGCACGTAGTACATCGCCGAGAGCACGTCCTGCGTTCGCGGCGGAATGGGCACCGTCTTGTTCTTGTAGATCGCGCGGTGCGTGGTCTGGTTGAAGTCCACCGCGTCGTCGCGCTTGAACTTCCCTTCGCGTACGTGCTTCTCGTAGCGCAGGCTGTAAAGACTGGTGGTGTCCATGTACGACTCGTAACGATCGCGCACCGTGAAGAACTTGGAGAAGAAATCGTTGGTGCGCGCATCCGATACGATGCGGTAGCACGGCTTCCCGTCGATGGCGGCCAGGTTGCGCACCTCGAGCGTCGCTTCGCCCGCGTTGACGAGTCCGTACTGCACCGAAAAGGTCAGCTTCTCGCCCGTGCCGAAGGGCACGAACTGCGGTTTGAGCACGGCAAACGAATCGGGCGGAAGATCGTTGGCGTAGAGCGAATCGTAGAACGTCACCGCCGTGTCCGCGGTGCTCGTGGCGGGCGGTTTGTCCGCCGCCGTGAGGCAGGCCCACGCGACGCACATCGTCACGGCGAATTTCAAACGAGACTTCATGAATTCGGGATCCCTTCCAGGGGAGGCTCAACGTGGCATAGACGCCGGTAGACGTCCAGAGTTTTGTACACCGTGCGCCGGTAATCGTACCGTGCCGACTGCAACTGCGCATGACGGCGGCAACTATCGCGAAGTTCCGCGTCGTGGAGCATGCGCGCGAGCGCACCCGCCAACGACCCGGCGTCGCCGGGTTCAGCGAGCAGCCCGGTAACGCCGTCCTCGACGATCTCGGGGATGCCGCCGGTGCGCGTGGCCACCACCGGGGCGCCGAGCGCCTGTGCATCCATGATCGACGTGCCCAGCCCTTCCAGACGCGAGCTCATCACGAACACATCAGCCAGCCGGATGAACTCGAGCGCATCGGCGCGGAATCCGGTGAAGGTGACACCAGCGAGCGACAGCTCGCTCGCCCGCGCCTCGAGACCGGCGCGGAGATCGCCCTCACCCACAATGAAGCAACGAAACGGCTGCGTCGCTGGCAACAACTTCAGTGCATCCAACAACACCGATTGCGCCTTGTGAGGAGCCAGGGCCGCGACGTTGACGATGACGGGAACGCCGGGCCCGACCTTGAATTCATCGCGGAGATAGTTTGGATCACGCACGCGTGCGAGCTTCTCCAGATCGATGCCGCTGGCGGCAACCGTGATCATGTCCGCCGGCACGCCGCCACGCACGAGCACGTCGCGCACGCCGTCGGAGATCGCGATGTACGCGTCCACGCCGTGCAGATACTTCCATCTTCCCCACGGCCCGCGTGCCACGTCGAAGTCGACACGGCGGGATACCACATGCTTCGCGCGCAGTCTCAGGTTTGCGACGACCGTCGCGCCATGGGCGCGCGAGGCATGTGAATGCACGATATCGAAACGACCACCCGCGATGATATTGCGCAACTCGAGAATGGACGCCGGGCTGGAAGTTCCCCGCCAGGGGATGCGTTCGACTTGCAGATCTGCGCTGCGCTCGAACAACGCGCCGCTTTCGGGGGCCGCCAGCGTCACGTCCTGACCCAGTTCCGCGAGACCCCGCATCAGGAGCAGCACCTGTCCCTGCCCTCCGCGCCACGTGCGCTCCGAGTCGGCCATGAGAATGCGCAGTGGACGCGCGCTCATGACGCCATCGCCTCCGCGCACAGTGCGGCGAAGCGCTTCGCGATGGGCACGGGTGAGAAGTGCAGCGCCACGTGCGCCGCGGCCGCCTCACCCAGCGCCAACCGCCGCGTCGGATCGTGCGCCAGCGCCACGATCCGCTCCGCCAGCGCATCGGCGTCACCGGCCGGAACCAGCTCGACATGCCGGCCGGAATCAAAGAACTCGCGCATGGCCGCGCTGTCCGCGCTCACCACGGCACGCGCACTGCCCATGCACTGGTACACCTTGTTGGGCACGACGCGCGCCGCCTTGGGCGTCGTCCCGAAAATGCCCAGACAAATTGACGCGCGCGCAATGCGCGCCGGCAGCTGCGATGCATCGATACGGGGCTCGACAGACACGTTCTCCACGCCGGCATCGCGCAGCCGCCGCGTCACCGCATCAAAGGTCTGTCCGCCACCGATCAATTCGAAATGAATCGCGCGCTCGCTGCGCAGGCGAATGGCGGCTTCGGCGATGGTCTCCACCCCGTGCAGCGGCAGATAGCTTCCATAGAACAATACGCGCACGGGTCCGTCGGCCGGTGGCGCCGGCCGGAACATCTCGTCGTCATAGCCCACGGGCAACACACGCACGCGCGCATCCGGTGCGGCCAGGTGCTCGCGAAAATAGCGCGCGTGCATCCCGGTATCCGCCAGCGAAAGATCCGGAAGGGTGAGGCTCACGCGGTCGAGGTTGAGATTGTGCCAGGCCTGCAGGCCGTGAGCGCCGGCATCGCCACGGTCGTGCACGCGCGTGTCATAGCGCGACACCAGCGGATCGAACACGCACAGCTTCCCGGCCAGTCGCGAGAGCGACCATGCGAGCGGCACGTCCTTGTGGCGGAACTCCGGCACGAAGATGACATCGAATTCGCCGCGACAGCGGTGAAACGCGCGTATCAGGGCGGGATAACGTCGCGGCGACTTGAGGCGCGGCGACACCGTGCACTCGAACACGGGAACGCCGATGCGCCGCAATCCGGACACGATCACGCCGCTGCGCGGATAGCCGCGGTGATGGCCCCCGAAAAGACACACGCCTTTCATGACGTGCGCTTCAGCTCCCACGCCCGGGCGTACTTGAGGAACACACCCGCGGACGAGAGCAGGCACAGCACAAGCCCCGGATATCCATCCCGGATACCGAGTTGCAGAACATACATGCGAAAGAACCTGAAGGGCGGGTGCAGGAACAGGTGAAGCCACGGTGCGCGCAGCCCGCGTTCGACGGCCTGGCGCGCGCCGCGCGCGGTGTAGTCGTCGATCTTCTCCACGTGGTGCGCGACGTCGCGATAGGGCCGGTGGCCGAGACGCGCACGCAACCGGCCGGCCACGCCGTCCAGCACCACCTCTTCGTGAACGCGGGCTTCCGGATAAGATCCGCGCCTGCGGTCGTACAGCCGCAACACCTTGTCGCGCTGCCAGCCGCATCCGGTGATGGGCCTGCCCAGGTATTCGCTGCGACGATGGATCCAGAACCCGGCGCGCTGACCGGGATCGAGCGCTTCGATTTCCGAGCGCAATTCGTCGGTCAGCCATTCGTCGGCGTCAAGCACCAACACCCAGTTGTTTTGTGCGCGCGCTACACCCCAGTTTTTCTGATCGCTGGGAGAACGATATGAGCGTTGGAAGACAATGGCGCGGCTTCGCCGCGCTGTTTCCACGGTGTCGTCGCTGCTGAAGCTGTCGACGACGATGACCTCGCCGAAGCCGCGCACGCTGCCAAGACAGCGCGGCAGATTCTCCGCTTCATTACGAGTCGTCACGATGACCGAGATGTCGCGTGGATTCAAGACGCCGCCCCCAACGCGTGCTTGAGTGCATCCAGAACAGTGGCGGCGTCTATGTCCATGCAGGGGACACCCATCGGACAATCCAACCGCCGGCACGGCGAGCACGAAAGGCCCTTCCACAACGCGATGTCGCGCGTGCCTCCCATGTGCCACTCGCGCGGATCCGTCGACCCGAACACGGTCACGGTCGGCGTGCGCGCACACACGGCAAGATGCTTGAGACCGGAGTCGATGGTGACGAGCGCGGCGCAAAAGCGGAGTGCCGCGCACATCTCCACCAGAGAAAATGCAGGCGCACGCAGCGCACCGGATTCACGCGCGATGAAATCGGCCTGGGCCTCTTCCCCGGGTCCCCAGAAAATCATGACGACATGGCCTTCATCTCGAAGCTGGCGGGCGAGTGTGATGAAGCGTGCTGCGTCCCAGTTCTTGGTTGGTACCGCTCTTCCTGGGTTCAACGCGATCACAGTGCATGACTCCACCGCTGCCAGACCCACACCGGCTTCGATGAGTCGATTGCGCACGCTGTCGTGCGCATCTTCACCGGCTTTGATGGCCGGTGGAAGTGTGTGGGTTATCTCTCCCCCCGCATGTCTCGCCAGTCGCGCGCCCCAGGTAATGGGATTGTGCGGAATGCGCCGGCCGTCGGCGCTGAATTCGCCGCGGGGCTCGACCACATTGTATGCGCGGCGCCGCCCGCGCACGTCGAATCCAACGCGGAGCGGCGCGCCCGAGACGCGCGTGATGAGCGCCGAGCGCGCGCTGCCGTGGAGATCGATGGCCGCCGTCGCATGCAGTGATCGCACCTCGCGGAGAAAATGAATCCACGCCGAAGCGCCGCCTGTGGGCGGCACCAACACACGGTCGATGTAGGGCTCGTGCTCGACAAGCGGTGCGTACGGCGCGTTCACCACGAACGCGATGCGACGCGCGGGGCGATGCGCCTTGATCGCGCGCAGCACCTCGAGCGACGCCAGCACATCGCCCAGCTGGCGCAGGCGAACCGCCAGCAGCCATTCGTCACGCGTACTCATGTGGCCAGCCTGCGCGTGTCGAGGAGCGGCTCGAGGATCGACGCCACCCGGGCGGGAGAAAGCTCGTTCAAGCAGCGCGTGTGACCCAGAGGACACACGTGCTGGTGGCACGGCCGGCACGGCACGTCGATCTGTGCCGCGCGATAGGGTCCGAAGTTTTCGTACGGAAACCACACCGACGACTGGCTGCTCCCGAAGATCCCGACCGTCGGTGTACCGGTGGCGACGGACGTGTGCATGATGCCGCCATCGCACGCCACCATCGCATCCAGGCATGAGATGACGGCGGCCGTGGCGCGAATGTCGAGCGGCTCGAGCCGCGCGGGCGACGTCGTTACACGGCGCATCACCTCATCGGTTGCGTCGCGCTCGTCCGGCCCGGTGAAGACGACGACACGTGCTCCCGCTTTCTCGAGTCGATCCACGAGCTCCGCGAAATGCGCCGCCGGCCAGCGCTTGACACTCCACTTCCCGCCCGGGTGCACACCGATGCGCGGCGTGCGCACCGAGGCCGCGGCCCCGGCATTCTCGAGGTGCGCTTCCGCGTCGTCGCGCTCATGCGCGGTGATGGCAAGCACGGGTTTTGTGGGCGGACCGTTCACGCCGAGCGGTTTGGCGTACTCCATGAACACGTCGATCACGGGAGTGCCCGCCGGCGGCTGCACGCGATGGGTATAAAGGAGACGACGCCCGCGCCGGTTGCCCCCGATGCGCACGGGCGCACCCGAAAGCCATGAGAGCCAGGCACTGCGCGGATTGGAGTAAAGATCGATGACCGCGCGATAGCGCCGCGACCGCAAGGTGGCGACCATGGAGAGCGCCGCGCGCATGCCGTCACGCCAACCGAAGACGCGCGCGAAGCGCGCGTCCGGCCGCAACAGGCTCGCGGCCGGTTCACGCGTCAAATAATCGATTTCAATTCCTGGATGTGCGCGCCGCAGTGCATCCACCATGGCCAGGGACAGCACCACATCACCCAGATAGTTGAGACGCGTCACCAGCACGCGGTCGCCCGCGCCGAGCGCGATGGGTGCAGTCATGGTTTCTCGCCGCGACGAACCTTCGCGACGATCTCGCGCGAGGCGTGGGATTTCGCGTCGCCCGTGATCACGGTACGGATTCCGAGCCGGCGCGCCGCGTCGGCTTCGGGCACCGTGGCCTCGGTGTAGTCGGTTCCCTTGGCGTGAACTGCCGGTCGCAACGACGCGAGAATCTCTTCTACATTGTCGGTCCCGAACAGGAGCACCGCGTCGACACACCGCAGCGCAGCCAGGAGCGCGGCGCGATCGAGCTCGGGAACGATGGGCCGGTCGTTGCCTTTGAGACGCCGCGTACTTTCGTCATTGTTGAGCGCCACCACGAGAAAGTCGCCGTGCGTGCGCGCGTCTTCGAGGTAGCGCACGTGGCCGACATGGAGCGGATCGAAGCAGCCGTTGGCGAGCACAAGCACGCGCGCCCCCGCTCCGGCGGCGAGCTCGCGCACCGATTCGACGTCACGGGAGATCACGGCGGCGGGAGTGCGCATCACGCACGCGCCTCTTTGCCGGCGAGTGTGCCTTCGATCATGCCGCGCACTTCCTCCGGCGACGCCGTTGCAGTGCCGCGTTTCATCACCACCACCGACGCGGCGAAAGTCGCCATGCGCGCGGCTTCTTCCAGCGTCGCGCCACAGGCGAGCGACAGTGCCACCACCGCCGACACGGTATCGCCGGCGCCGGTGACATCGGTGGCCTCGTTGCTCCCCGCAATGCCGATCGAGGTGTAGGCCGCATCGGCGCCGCACACCACCATGCCCTTGCTGCCGCGCGTCACGATCAGATTGCGAATGCCTGTCTCAGTCACGCGCCCGGCGAAGGAGCGCTCATCGGTGAGCTCGGCTTCGTGCCGGAGTCCGAGCGCTTCCATGGCTTCCACCTCGTTGGGAGTGGCGACGGTGGCGCCGCGGAACTCGCGCAGACGATGACGGCTGTCGACCACGCTCGGCACACGCTCGGCGGCGCATCGCGCCAGCACGTGCGAAGCAATATCGGAGCCCAGCACACCCAGACCATAGTCCGCCATCAGCACCGCATCCGACGACGACACGGTGTCGTCGATGGCTTCACGCAACCGCGCCGTCAGCGCTGCGACGGGTGAGAGGCGGTGCGATCTATCGACGCGGGCCACCTGCTGCTTCTGCGCGTTCATCTCGCCGGCGAGAATACGGAGCTTGGTGGATGTGGCGGCAGCGGCGTCGCGCATCAGGCGTGTGACATTGACGCCACGCGCGTCGAGCAGGCGCAGGAGCGCATCCGCTTCGCGATCGTCCCCGACCACTCCGACCGCGTGGGCCGAGCCCCCGAGTGCCGTGACGTTCTGGGCCGCGTTCGCCGCCCCGCCGGGGTGGTACACGGTGTCCTGATAGTCGACCACCACGATGGGCGCTTCGCGCGACACGCGCGCGCTGTGGCCGATGATGTACTGGTCGAGCAGGAAATCCCCGATCACGCCGATGCGGCGCGAGCGAAACTGCCCCAGAAGGTCGAGATAGCGTTGCGGATTCATAGGCGTCGAATTCTATCCGAGAGACTTCCCGGGGGCACCGGCTTTCTTTGCCGGCCGGGAGAGGATGCCGGCGACGGCCGCGGCCACGTCCTCGACCGCGATACCGTTGAAGCATTCGAGCTCGGTGGGGCAGGTACGCCGGAAACAGGGATTGCAGTGCACCTTGTGCTGCAGCACCTGGACGTCCGCCCCGCGTGGCGCGGTCCACGCCGGCGCGGTCGAGCCGAACAGCACCACACACGGCACCCCCAGCGCCGCGGCGACGTGGGGCGCACCGCTGTCGTTGGCCACGAGCGCCAGCGCTCCTTCCACAAGCGCGAACATCTCCCCGAGCGACGTCTCCCCCGCCAGCGAGTGCACACCGGGCACATCCCGCGCGATGCGCTCGCAGACGTCTTTGTCACCTCTGCTGCCGGTCAGGATCACGGGGGTGTCGCGCACGAGCGTTGCGCACAGCGCGCGGTAGCGTTCTTCCGGCCACGTTTTCGCGGGACCGAACGCGGCGCCCGGGACAATGACAACATACCCGCCGCCCGTGATGCCTGCGAGTCGCCGCCGGATCACACTGCGTTCGCCTTCGCTGACAAAAATACGCGCCGCTGTCGCTTCGCCGGGTTCAATGCTCAGATCACGAAGAGCGGCGCGCGCAAGGTTCACGTAGGAATTGACCAGATGCACTTCGCGAGATGGCAGGGGCAATGCGTGCGTGAGAATAGCCCCGCGGCCATCGGCCTGAAATCCGACGCGCCGGTGCACGCCGGCAAGAAACGCCGGAAGCACACTCGAGAAAGAAGGCGGGAAGACAACCGCCGTCCGCGCTTGGATGGAGCGCAGGGCCCGCACCCGGACGGCGATCCGTTGCATGCGTCCGCCGTCTGGATCGACATGTATTTCATCCACACCCGGCTGGTTGAGAAAGACGCGAGCGACATATTGGCTGGAGAGAACGGAAAGCGAAACACCGGAGGCTCCGGCCAGCACTTGAAGGGCCGGCAAGCTCATGACCGCGTCACCGAGCCAGTTGGGTGCCACGGCTGTGACGCGCTGTCGCGCGTCTTTACGCATTTCCGAACTGGAGCTGATAGAGACGCCGGTAGACGCCCTCGCGTGTCATGAGCTCGGAGTGCGTGCCGTGCTCGGTGAGCCGGCCGCGCTCGAGCACGAGGATCTTGTCGGCGTGACGAATGGTGGAGAGACGGTGTGCGATGACGAACGTGGTGCGTCCCTCGAGGAGGCGATCCATCGCTTCCTGTACCAGCGCCTCACTCTCGCTGTCGAGCGCACTGGTCGCTTCGTCGAAGATGAGTATCTGGGGATCGCGCAGGATGGCGCGCGCGATGGCGAGGCGCTGGCGCTGCCCGCCGGAAAGCTGCGCGCCGCGATCACCCACCACGGTGTTGTAGCCGTCGGGAAGCTCGAGAATGAAGTCGTGCGCGTTGGCCGCCTGCGCCGCGCGCTCGACCGCCGCCTTGTCTGCATGTGCGGTGCCGTAGCTGATGTTGTTGTAGACCGTGTCGTTGAACAGAATGGTTTCCTGCGTGACGATGCCCATGAGCGAGCGCAGCGACGCCAGCGTGAACTCGCGCGTATCCACACCGTCGAACGTGATGCGGCCCTTGGTGCAGGGATAAAAGCGCGGCAGCAGATCCACCAGCGTGGTCTTCCCCGCTCCGCTCGAGCCCACGATCGCAATCACGTCCCCGCGCACCGCCGTGAACGACACGCCGCGCAGCACGGGCTCGCCGGACACGTATTCGAAATCGACATCGTCGTAGCGGATCTCGCGCTCGAACGACGCCGCGCGCGTCCCCTCACCGACGGGCTCCTTCGGCGTATCGATCAGTCCAAACACACGCTGCGCCGAACCGGCGGCCTGCTGCACGAGCACGGTGAGCTTGCTCAGGTTCTTGAGCGGCGTGATGACGAAGAGCATCGCCGCCACGAACATGACCAGGTTTTCCGCGGGGAGGCCTCCGTTCAGCACACGATGCCCGCCGTACCACAACACCACCGCGAATGAAAACGTCCCCAGGAGCTCCGAAGTCGGAGCCGAGAGTGCGCCGTAGAGCTTCATGCGGATGTAGTGCATCATGTGGCGCTGGCTGGCGCGCCCGAAACGCGTCTGCTCGTGTTCGTGCGTGCCGAATGATTTCACCAGCCGCACGCCGCCGATGGTCTCTTCCAGGCTGGCGGTCATGTCGGCCATGCCCTCCTGCGCCCGATGGCTGCGGCGCTTGAGCTTGCGTCCCACCAGATCCACCACGAACACGTTGACCGGGATGATGCACACCACCAGGAGCGTCAGCCGCCAGCTCACGTTCAATAGAATGAACACCGCGACCAGCGTCATCAGAATATTGCGAAGCGCGCTCGACGCCACGCCGATCACCGCCCCGCGCAGCGAGGTGACGTCGTTGGTGACGCGCGAAATCAGATGGCCGGATCGTTCGCGGTCGAAGTACGACAGCGGCAGGTCGAGGATATGCGCGTAGAGGTCGCGTCGTATTCGGAACAGCACCTGCTGTTCGAGCCACTCCGTCTGGTAGGTCTGGATGTAGCCCATCACGTTCTTGACCAGCATCATGGCGACCAGGAGCCAGATGAAGCGCACCAGGCGGTCATCGGAGGTGCCGGCGTACATCCACGACTCGAAGTGCACTTTCATCGCCACGCGCGCGTTCTCGACGAACGCGGGCAGCGGCAGCCCTTCGTGGTGCTGCTGTGCCTGCACGGCGACGTCGATGGGCTGTTTGTTGAGAATCACGCGCAGGAACGGCGGAATCAGCGTGAGCGAAACACCCGACAGCGACGCGAACAGCGCGATCACCACGGAAACCAGCGTCATCCGTTTCCAGAACGGACGCACGTAGTTCAAAAGACGGCGGTATGCGTTCATGCGAGGATGGGTGCAGAGCCGGCACCCGGGTACAAATATGAGGGCGAAAACGGACCGGCGCTAGCGCGATGCAAAGTGGAGCAGCGTATCGATCTTCGAGCACACCTCGTCCACGGAGACCTGCTGGCCGCGCATGCCCTGGATGATCTGCACCCAGGGAGCGGATTTTGGAAACCAGTTGGAAGCATCGAACCGCGTGAAGAAGCCGATCGTCGGCCGCCGCATTCCGACCGCAAAGTGGAAGTAATCCGTGTTGCCCGCCAAGACTAAGTCCGCGCGGGAGAGAAGCGCAAGCGCTTCCTTGACGTTCTTGGGCTCGAGATCGAGGACCACGTTGGGAAGAAGTGCCTTGAAGCGCGCCAACCCCTTCGCATCGAGGTTGTTGGAGAGAAGCAGAATGCGCGCGCCGTGGCGCCGCGCCACCTCGCCGGCGATGTGCGCCATGGCGGTTTCCACCAGCCGGTGGCCGCCCTTGCCCATGCCGGGATCGACCACGATCAGCATGGTGTCCTTGTCGGGCTTGCGGAAATGAACCATCTGCTGCGCCCAGCGCACGTCGTTGTCGGGAAGCTTCCACGCCATCACGCTGTCACCGGGCGACTGGCCCAGCACGGAGAGGAACGAGAGCGAGCGCGGCGCTTCGTACATGGGCTCGGCCGAGGTGCGGATCTCGCAGTTCAAGAACGGATACGTGAACGTCTGGGTGAAGCCCACGCGCAGGCGCGCGCGCGAGTACAGAGTCACCATCGATCGCGCAAAGTTGAATTCGCGCCCGAGCAGAAACACCGCGTCAAAGTTGCGCGACTTCACACGGCGCAGGAGATTCAGATAGGTGGTCGAAAAGAGCGCAAGATGCTCGGGCTCGTAGGAGATCAGCTCGTTGATGTTCTCGAGCGTGCGGATCAGCTCGCCGTTGCCCTCGCGCACGAGCATGGTGACGCGCATGCCCGGAAAGCGGCGCTTCAGGTGATTGAGAACGGGAGCAAAGAACAGAAGCTCGGTGAGATCGCCCGAGTCGACGACGAGCACACGGCTCTTTTCATTGATGTCGCCGGGGAGGGAAAAACTTTCCCGGCGCACCATGCGGCCGAGGAACGGCGCAAGCCGTCCCACCATCTGGTCGCGTCGTTGCGAGAGCTCGGTGGTCACGTGTTCAACCTCTGGGAGTGTAGCCGACACGTTTTGCAAGCCGGGGGCCGTACCGCGCCCTACTCGGGAACCAGTGTCTTCTCGATCGCTTCCGCCGCCCGCGCCATCGGGATCAAGTTCAAGTCTTTCTTGATGATATCCGGAATTTCGTCCAGGTCGCGCTTGTTCGTGTCCGGGAACAGCACGGTCTTGATGCCGGCCCGGTGGGCAGCAATTACCTTGTCCTTCAAGCCGCCGATGGCAAGAACCTGTCCAGTCAGTGTGATCTCTCCGGTCATGGCGACATCGTTGCGCGCGGACCGGCTGTAGAGCAGCGAGGCGATGGTGCAGGCAATGGCGACGCCCGCGCTGGGGCCGTCCTTGGGCACCGCGCCGGCCGGGACGTGAATGTGGATGTCGTACTTCTCGAAGAACGCCTTGTCGGGCGCGCCGGCCAGATAGTGCGACTTGATGAACGACATGGCCGCCTCCGCGCTCTCGCGCATGACATCGCCCAGTTGCCCGGTCAGGCGCAGGTGGCCGCTGCCTTTCATCTTCACCGATTCGATGAAGAGAATTTCGCCGCCATCGAATGTCTTGGCCAGTCCCGTCACCACACCCACGGTGGGACGCTTGCGCGCAATCTCGCTGCGATACTCTTCCTGTCCCAGGTACTGCGCCACGTTGCGCTCGCCGATGCTCACGGGCTTCTTGTTGCCGCCCGCGATGCGGCGCGCCACCTTGCGCGCGATCGAGCCGTACTTGCGTTCGAGCTCGCGCACGCCGGCCTCGCGCGTGTAGCGGCGGATGATGTGGCGGTGCGCGTCGTCGGTGATCTTGAGGAGCTTGGGCGGGATGCCGTTCTCCTCGATCTGGCGCGGAAGCAGGTATTTCTTCGCGATCTCCACCTTGTCCAT
>Ga0157299_10000010_pt1 | contig 13150 bp, 12 predicted proteins | sample NitcycUS058202B2_FD_108402 | JGI IMG/M metagenome (GOLD analysis project Ga0157299, IMG submission 108402) | Soil microbial communities from Arlington Agricultural Research Station in Wisconsin, USA - Nitrogen cycling UWRJ-S058-202B-2 | ecosystem: Environmental > Terrestrial > Soil >... | reverse complement strand
ATTGTCATTTCATGAAAATGTGCATCTCTTTGAATCCCGGCATTATTGACAAGAATATCAATGGTGCCAAATTCTTTGAACATAGCTTTATACATTGACTTTATTTCTTCTTCATTGCTTACATCAGCTTTCAATGTGATGGCTTTGCTACCAAAAGACCTGATCTTATCTGCAACAGCTTCGGCAGATGCCGGATCCACTACATAATTAACTACCACACTGGCTCCCGCTTCTCCCAGTCCTATAGCAATGGCTTCACCGATACCTGAATTGGCACCTGTAACAAGAGCGGCTTGATTTTTTAAAGAAATTGATAACATAATTTGTTTCCCTTCTAAGTTTATTTAATTCGATAATCCCGCAGCTCTATTATACGCACCAACTACCTGGTAACCGTTGATCTGGCTAAGTAATAATTGTAATAACTCGTAGTAATAGCGGGCCTGGTTTTCGTAAAGATCATTTTCACCAAGTATCAGGTGATGGCTATCTGCTACACCATTTACATAAGCTTCCTGGATCAGATCAACATTATTTTGTGCCAGCGTCAGATTTAATTCTGCAAGTTTAAATCTTTCTTTTGCGTTTTTTACCTGGACAAAAACAGTTTGCTTTTCGCTTTCAAACTGATTTGTAAACTGGTTATAATAATCCCTCACTTGCGATGCCTGCAGCTTTCTTTGCTCAACGGCCCTGTTAACATCCATTCCATTAAAAATAGGCACAATAAAATTGACACCAACATAAGAATAAGGCTTCCATCTTTCTCCCTGGAACATCTTGTCGATACCGTTAGCTGCAGGGGTGAAACCGAGCGACCCATCTGCTCCAACCTTGATCTGTTTTCTCGATCGTTCCAGTTTGATGGATTCGTCAGCCAATGCAATTTGAGTTTTCAGGATCTGGCTTTCTATTCGTTTTGCCGGATTACTCAATAAGAGTTCCTGCATTATAGGATCGCTTGCGTTTACAATTTGTGGTATAGAAAATAAGTCCGTAAGAATCATACTATCTTTCTCCAGGTAATTCATCTGGAACTGTAATGCAAGCATTGCTTCTGAATAGCCGTTGCGAACATTTGCCAATTCACTTCGCATCCGGTTGCCAGTAACTTCCACAAGATTCACTTCTATCTTTATACCGGCACCTTCTTTAAATTTTATACGGGTAAGTTCTATCAATGTATCAATACGAATAATATTTTGTACAAGAAAAGTTTCCTGCACTTCAAGTAGCTTACATGTATTATATGCTTTATAAATTCCGGCGACCAGGTTGATTTTAAAATCTGCTATTTCCTGCTGCTGCAGTACCCTGTTTTGCAAAGCTATATTATAAGTATTCCTGTAACCCGGATCAAATATAAGCTGGTTCACACTCAGTGTCGGGAACCAAGCATTCTTATAACCTATGGGAATTGCATATGGCTCACCAGGGGCAATATTTGAAGGAGCGAGATTGCTTCCTCCTTCAACAAGCAGATTCCGCTTGCTGATATAATATTGAAATGCCGTTCCAAAATTTACTCTTGGGTTATAGAGTCCTGTCACTCTTTTTATATCCAGGTCGCTGATAGCAGTATCGGTTGATGATGCATTCAGCAATGGATTATGCGCAAAAGCGTATTGCACACATTGCTCTGCCGAAAAATACTTTTGCGCACGCAGTAACTGCGATACAAATAAAGAAATTATCACCAGGAATAAATTAAGTTTTTGGTGATACGGCTTTCGCATTTTCATTCGTTTTATTTTTGAATGTAAAAAAATCAATAAGCATTCTGTAATTCTGTAGTATCCATAAAATAAAAACTACGACTATCAATACGAGGCAAACAATTACTGCGGTATAATACAACTGGCTCATACTTTTAAAAAAGGCCTGCAATTTTATCATTCCGGTCATGGCATTCACTGCTGCCTGGTAAGCCGCATCGGCATCGTAGCCTTTACTTGAATAGAATGACTGCAGCATATTGAACCTTTCCTGAAAAAAAGGATTTGAAGGATCGGCATAACGCAACATGGAATTAAAATTTTCTACTCGTCCCCAATCGACTAAACGACCGCTATCAACTGCTGTGATCGCAATACCCATCAGAAAAGCAACAGACCTGAAATTGGCAACCTTACCAATCTGCTGCGGGGGCACCGATTTTATAGCAATAATTATTACTGAAAGAGCAAGCATGCCAGCACCCATCATGCCAATGAGAGATGGTGTAACTATATTATTAAAACTAAACTCCGTATTCAGTAGTGAAAAAGAATAAGCAGCAAAAGCAACACAACCGAGCCCGGTGATCATTATCCAATAGGCGCTGACCTTTTTTACGATCATAATAAAACTAACGATGACAGACATAAAAATTACAAGAGCAAGGAAATTGACAAAATGGAAGATATCCTTCATTGGCATTTGTAAAATTCCTCCCAGCATTTTTGCAAGCATGGTTAGTGTAAATACAAATAAAACCCCGGTTAGAAAAGAAATAATGAACGCGATGGAAAAGGTTGGGTATTGTAATAAGCGGGTATCAAATAAAGGTTTTTTATGTGTAGCGCCACGTATTAGCAATGCTGCTCCTGATATCGCGATAACAATGAGTGATACAAGGATCTTTGGATGACTGATACCCTGGTATTGCTGCCTGTACATAAATGCAAATAGAATAGCCATTATTAATATTGAAAATGGGATGAGGCTTATCCAATCATCTTCTATTTCTTCATTTTTTTCAGTAACCGGTACAAAAAAGAAAGCAACTATAATAACCAGGAGTAATACAGGCAAACTCAGATAGTAAGTGAATTGCCATCCGAAATCTTCAGTGAACACGGCATTCGCGATCAAGCTTACGCTTAACCCTGCAATATTGGCTGCAACAGTGAACAAGGCTCCGATCGTTTTTTCTTTCCCGGCATAAGTAGCCAGGTAAAGTTGTGTAGCCACAGCGATCATAAATCCATTAGCAATGCCTGCAGCGATCCTCGAAGTAAGCAGCGTTGTAAAATCATCGGCTTTAAAAGATACGATTGTTGATACAAGAAAAAACAGTGCGGCTCCGATAAAAAGCCACCTGTTGCCAAGCCATTTTATGAATACAAGGCCTGCGATCCCGGTAATGATTGTACCTGCATGAAACCCTCTTAATAACCAGTTTGCGTCCTGGAAACTTACCCCGAAATAGCCTTGTACATATGCAAAAGAAAGGCTTTGCCCAAAGTAATTGAAAGAACACATGAGCAGCACAAAGAAAAAATAAACCCGAATCCAGAATTTGTCTGTTACCAACGGCATACTTGTGAATTGAATTATTGAGTCACCACAACACTAAAGCCTGGTCTTAGTAATCGCCGGGCCCGGGCTGAATCTTCAAACTGTATTCTCACTGGTATACGCTGAATAACCTTTACGTAATTACCAGTAGCATTGTCTGGTGGGAGTAATGCGAATTTAGAGCCGGTAGCCCCACCAATCGTCTCTACGATCCCGACAAACGTTTCTTTGGGATAAGCATCTGTAGTCATTTTTACTTTTTTACCAACAGGGAAAGCCGCAAGCTGGGTCTCTTTGAAATTTGCCGTTACCCAGATGTTCTGAGATTGTACTATAGAAAAAAGCTGCGTGCCTGTTCGCACCATTTGTCCTAATTGGATCTTTCTTTTAGAAACTATACCGCTTACAGGAGCTCTTACTGTTGCATATTTCAGATCCTGTCGGATGATAGCGATCTGGGTCTCTTGCGTAGCGATATTCTGGTGAGCCAGGTCTACTTGTTTTTTTGCATCTTCGAGTTGTACTATAGCCGCTTTCTCCTTGTCATAAGCGTTTTGAAGATTGACAGTACTTTTGATATAATTCTCCTCGGTAAATTCATATACTTGTACAGATACGACTCCTTTCTCCATTAAGATCTTATTTCGCTTGTAATTAGTTTCAGCTGCATTGAGTGAAGCTTTATTGATCTCTATATTTTGCGTAGCCATTTTTTTATCAAGCCCTGCTGCCTTTATTCCGATCTCTGATCTTCTCAGGTTGGTAATGGAAACATTGTATGCATTTAATGCTTGTTTAAGTTTGAGATAAAGATCAGTGGTATCAAGTTGAAGCATTATGTCGCCGGCATATACCACCTGGTCATCATCCACATAAACTGAATCGACAAAGCCATCTGTCCGGGCAAGGACAGGAACAATATCGCCGTCCACTTGTGCATCATCAGTACGATTCTTATCATCATAATAATTAATGATAAGCCAGTAAATGATCGCCAGCGTACCTGCAATAAGTAATAGGATAAGAATATTGCGAACAGCGGTTTTCATTTGCCTAAGATTTAATTGTCACTAATGTACAACAAAAACCACTTTACCTGATTGAATTTGACAGCATCTGGCATCGTCTCCGTTTATATAAAAAAACATTAACTTTCAGGATGGACATCCAAAGCCTGAGCAGAGCTGCAAAAAAAATTTTTGCAGCCAATACACTACTTCTTTTTTTTCTCAGCTTTACTATTTTTGGTGTTACCCTTCTCCCGGAATCATGGTATGAAGTCACTTATATTCTCCTGATCAGTATCATTCTTATCTGCATAGTTTTTTGTCTCGAGAAGCGTTATCATTTTTTCTCAAATATTACGATCGTCGTCATTATCATCATTTTGAATATTGGCTTCTTTTCCAATATTGGTTTTTTTAATGAAATATCAGATACCCTTATCGGACTCTTTATTGTTTTCACCGTTTTGCGATTACTGGCACAGGTTGCAAGATCGAGGAAAGTGACTGTGAACGTGATCATCCAGGCAATAAGTGGCTTCTTATTGCTTGGGTTTGTTTTTTCTTTAGCTATTGCAAGGATTGATGTTCATCGGCCCGGCTCTTTCAGTTTCCCGGTAAATGAAACGGGAACGATCTTTAATAATTTTTACGATCAGCTTTATTATGGATTTATCACAATGGGTACCGTTGGATATGGTGATATTGTACCCAAAACACCATTTGCAAAAACTTTTTCAATCCTCGTAGGTATTTCAGGACAATTGTATGTGGCAATTATTATTTCTATGCTGGTTGGCAAATTTTCTTCATCCATTCACTCAATCGACGAAAATGATATACAATGATAATAGGATCGAAATAAAATGATTTTTTTAATTAAACCATCTTACCATGAACTCATTCAACACTGATCAAAGACGTAATTCGGTAGAAACCGCTTTGGTAGTACTGCTATTGCTGATTTTGCTTTCTACTTTATACACTGTGCTAAGTGTCTTTTTAGGCGTCTTTACTTATGCTATTATACTTGCTGTAGCCATCCATCCACTTTTTGAAAAACTTGTAAGAGCCTTGGGAGGCAGGCGGAAACTAGCGGCTTTTATATATGGTCTTCTGTTGGTAGCCATTGTCGCACTGCCATATATTTATTTAATTAATGAACTGGCTAATTATGCCCAGGAATCCATAAAATATGTGACTGATGCAAAAGAAAAAGGGTTACCTGCTTTACCTGACTGGATCGCTGGTTTGCCGGTTGTAGGAGATAAAATTTCAACTGCCTGGCAAAAGATACAAAATGATCCAGCCTCTATTGGTTTATATGAACCACAAATAAAAGCTGTGCTGGGCCGCATTCTTACAGGGGGGTTGGGAGTAATTGGTTCCGGCCTGGAATTTATTGTAGGTATTATAATTTCTGCAGTTATCCTGACAAGTGGCACTAAAGCTTTGAATCCTATTTATGCAATAATGAAAAGGTTGGTAGGAGAGCATGATGGCCCTGATTTGGTTGATGCTTCCGGCAGAGCGGTGAAAGGTGTTGCTATTGGTGTAATGGGAACAGCATTCATTGCAGCTATCGCTGCATGGATCGGATTTAGTATTGCAGGTATTTCAATAGCAGCTGGTCTTGCTGCAATTACATTTTTTTTGGTGGTTATTCAGATCGGTCCATTGCTCGTTGTGCTACCGGTAGTCATTTGGTTAGCAACACAGGGTGAAACCGGAATGGCAATATTTATGGGCATCTATGGCCTGGTTGTGTTAATGGGTATTGATAATATTTTGAAACCTGTCCTTATTGCAAAGAGTGGTAAGCTGCCCATATTAGTCCTCTTTCTTGGTGTTGTTGGTGGTATGGTAGCTTGGGGTTTTACGGGAATGTTCAAAGGCGCAATAATTCTTGCTATCTTTTATACACTATTTAATTCATGGTTAAAGCCTAAAAAACTAGGAGAGCCAGCAACTGCATAAAGAAAAACGTTTTTCTTTTATGCAAAATATAATGATCCGGTCTGACAGAATTGAAAAAATTAACTACAGACCGGATTTTTTTTAAAATACTTCATTCAATCCAAAGAAGAATCCGCTTGATCCATATTTACCCCTGGCATAATCCATACAGATTGTGGACCGGCTTTGCTTATTGAAGAGAATTCTTAGTCCGCCACCACCGCCTGGTTCCCAATATTGAAATATTTTTTTCTCAAGATCATCAGAAGCAGTTTGCAAATTAATAAATGCTACACCACTCAGTAATTTATCTCTTGTAATTGGGAATCGCCATTCTCCTTCAAAGCAGGCATAAGAAGGACCTTTGAAGCGGCCCATTGTGTAAGCACGACCGCTTCTGCCGTACGTATCATAGGCAGTGGAAGGCAATTCCAGGTAAGGTACAGTTCCACTTAATTTATAAGACGCCCAATGCCAGAATGCCAATACATGTTCCGGATTCTTCTTACTAAGACTAATGTATTTTCTCAGATCATAGATCAATTGTATGGCGTTTTTTGTACTGCCCAACCATTTCTGGTTGAACCGTAAACTGAAATCAGCATAGATGCCTCCATAAGAACGAAGAGGATGTTCGCGGGTAGTGTATTGCAATGCTAACAATAACCCATTTGCAGAATATTTGGAGGAGTCAAAATCATTTCGCAAACCATACCGCTTATGAGGTGAGCTGGGCAAAACCTTAAGTTGTTCATCATTGATATTAGAACGAATATCAAAACTGATACCCCCGCCTGCAAATAAATGCGGCCCGATCTTACGATATGCTTTTTCTGTCAGCCTGATAAATGTAAATCGTATAAGGAATGTGCTATCGCTTTGGTGCAAATATTCTTCTTTATTGCCCGTGCCGATACCATAATCTGCAATTAAAAATTTTGACAATTGCCAGTTGCCCTGGAAATTCCATTTATTAGCTTCAGTAAAAACATTATGCCGGGCTTGTCCGGTAACTACACCTTTTGTACTGTAAATACCTTCGAGGCCAAAAGATGAAAGACTGGTATTTTCAGGAGCTCCATATTGTTTAATGGCTGATATCTTAGCCCCAATTACAAAACCAAAACTCGGATTATAACCGATAGAAGGTAAAATGGTCATTCCGCTCTTCTTTGGAGCTTTTGTTGTATCCACTTTTTTATTAAGAACCCGTGTGACAAAATCTCCAAGATCATTGATCGGTATTAAATTATCATTTCTCACGGTTGTTTCCTGTGCATTAACTACAGCAGAAAAAAAACATAGCAAACAAATTATTAAAACACAAGGAAAAAAACAGGTGAGAAAACGAATAGTAAGTTTTTGTTTTAATGTCATGAAGACTTTATAATATAGATAGATGGTACTTTCTTACATCACTCTGTAAAATTAAATAAAATGGAATACATACGTGAGCCTGCTAATTTGAATCCTATTTTTTACGTTCCTTATCAAATTGCGCAAAAAGCATTTCCGTATATTCTTTGCTTGATTTTTCTATTCCTGATGGATTATCTGCTTTTGACTGAACAGACCAGATCAATTGTTGCGATTCTGCATCATAGGCATTCGCTTCAATAAAATATGTCTTGTCTGTTGTCCAATAACCCGGGCTATATAGTGTAGGTTGCCAGTAATTATAATATCCATAGAAACCCGTACCATAAACTCCGTAAGAGCCATACGGACCATAACCAGCGTATGGCGCATACCCTACACTTACAGATACCGCACCGGGCACATAATAAGTCTCGCTTTTTACATCAATCACTGCAATAGATAATATCACATCACAACCTTTGTCACGAATTAATTTCAACACCAGGTCCCTATCACGCATATTTTCCTTGTTAAAATTCGGCGGGAAGATCTCGTACCCTTTTACTACATTAAATCCTCTTGCTTTTGCAGCGGCACCCAAGTCAGCTTCCAGCGCATATTTCACAGGATTATTTTGTATTAACGCCGCTACAAAAACCGTAGTGTATTTTTTTTGTGGCCTGTCCGGGTTCACCCATGATGTCGTGATCTTTTGAGAAGGAGAACAGGAAAAGAACAAGACTGCCAATACAAGCAAGTTCAGTAAATTATTTTTTTTCATAAATTTTTTTTGAGGTCTGTTTTACCACCTGATATGGTTAAAAAATTATCCGTTGAGTTTGCTCAACAGTTTTGTTCCCGGGCGATAGTAATTAAAATAAAAATTGTAACACCGACCTGTTTACTTTTTATAGCATTATTTTTTTCGCCAGAAAAAAAATGAGGAGAAATATCTCCTCACTTTTTCTGATCAGAATCAGGTTATTTCAAAAAGCCATCTTTTTTCATTTTCTCAGAAACAACATCAGCGATATCATTCACTGTTTTTTCAATTTTGGAAGGGTTCACTGTTTTTGTAGTTCCCGTCCAAACCAACTTATCAGGATTTACAGTATAAACAGTTGTTTCAACAAAATAGTTTTTATCGGTAGTATAATAACCGGGCGTAGAATACATCCCAGCTCCATAACCATAATACCTGCCATAGCCCCCATAAAAAGATGTAGTAGTACCAGGCACATAAGAAGTTTCCTTTTCTACATCGGCCAGGCGCATCAGTAAAATGTGTGTGAACTTGCCATCCGTCACTTTTTGCCTTAATGCATCTTCACTCGCATCTTTCAACATTTCTGTTGAAACAAGAGTGTACGAAGACACAGCACCATTGCCTAACCGTTTTGAAAGCTGATCTTCGATTACCCGACGGGAAGTTTCATCTTTTACCATTGCTACAACCAACGTTTTATTACTTGCCGCAGGGCTTACACTTGCACCTGGCTCCATCCATGATTTTTCAATTTTTGTTGAAGGTCCACAGGAAACAAGAGATGTGATTACTAAGGCTGATAAAATCAAATGTCTCATAATTTAAATTTTAGTTGAACGAATAATTGCTTTTATAAATGCATGCTATAAAAAATTATTTTTTCTTGAAATTAAAACTTACTGCGCCACCCAAACCAAATTGGAAGATACTGGCATAATCTGTAAAAGCGGTGGTTCCCCATCCGGGATAATAATAATAATCGTAACCAACAGCTGCTATAATGGATTGAACATAGGCATGAAGGTTAATTGATACCGCAGAAGCAGTTTTTATTTTTACTCCCAGCTTTGCATCCCATGCAAAATGCGTTTCACTATTACCATCTTTTAGTGCCAGGATACCGACGCCAAGACCGGCTCCGAAATAAGGCAATGCCTTCGCTTTTGGATCATTTCCAAAATAGCTATTACCTCCGAGAAGTATATAATTTATCGAACCCTTATCTTTTCCTACATTAAGTTGAGTTCCCGAAGGTCCATGGAATGGAAATTCAGTTCCCATTCCCAGCCATCTCAGTTCAAAAGATTTGTTTCTCGCAGGAAAATATTCAAGGCCCGCGCCGTATTGGAAAGCCTCGTTTACATATCCATAAGATGCATCAAAATTCACCTTATCCTTAAAATTATAACCGCCATACAAGTTAAGTGATAATGATTTTGGTTCCTGAGCTTTTAAGCCAATTGCTAAAAAGAAGACCGTGCTAAGAACAATAATTCGTCTCATAATTTTTTTTAGTTTAGTAATCGATGTGAGATCCAAAGGACGGATCATATCTTCAATGGACGATATCCATCAGTTTAACAGACAAAGGTTCCGGTTGCAGGGCTGCTTATGAAATAAATTATTTGAATATAACCGAATCTCTAAAATTGAATCCCGCAACTGGTTGTTACGGATTATTGACCCGGCACTTTTGATTTATCCAGTTCGCCAATAAAAGGAATTTCTTCCTGGATGCTCAGCCGGATACAGTTCTCAATATAATCTTCTAATTGAATAAACTTTGCCGCCTGCAAGCCACCAATGACCGCAGAAAATTTTGTAAAATATAATTGCTGGAACTTAGTGTATTTATCTGCCCACGTAAGTTTTTTTGTTACCAGCTCAGTAGCTTTTTTGCTATCCAGCTTTTCATAATTGGTAGCATAAGCTTCAATCAATTTGATCCTTTCCTGGCCAAGTTTTTTCCTGGCGGTTTCATATGTATCATATAAAGTCCAAAACTTAGCACTCTGTGCTTCGGGGATAGTCATATATGCCTGTACCAGTTCTTTTTTTTCCTTTCCAAAAATGGATTGTATAAGATCAACATCTTCTTTGTTGGATTGAGCGAACAAGCCTGTTGAAAGCATAAATACTGCAAACAAAATGGATACCTTTTTCATGTCTTATGGTTTTTGGGGTTTTTGATTTTTGTTATGTTGTCAAGGCCTTTTTGGTAAAACAGCAAATCATTACCGGTTTTTGACCTTGTGTTAAATTATAGTTTGTGTTACGTTTTGCACCGGTCGCAAATAAAATCAAATGCTTTTCTTATAAAATTAAATGCCACATATTAATTAAACATAGACACCAAATAAGTGTTACACGCTTAATTAACGGCGAACTCTAACTCTTTAAGTGGATAGTCATGGGGGCGGAAACTTTGATAAGATCAAATAAGGTGAGGATTAAAAAATACAGGTCAGTACGATAAAAACGGATGCCGAAGATAAAGTTTTTACTTTATATAAACTAATAGTTACATCAGGGAATTTATTTAAAAATAAACTTTACCAAATTGAACATGCCTTAGATATCTAAGTTAATTCTGAGTAAGGCCCGTCGGACAAAATCTTATTGTTTCAGTGTTGCTGCAACTTAATTATTATTTTTAACGGGTCAATTATTCAATAACATCAACTAGCTGTTTTTTCATGTATAAACCCTCATTAAAGATAAATGGATTGTTTTTCGCTTTAATGATCTCAGTAATGGGGTTGGCACAAAAAACAGATAAGGTTTTACTGAAAAACGGTAACCAGGTCACCGGCGAAATTAAAAACATGAAATTCGCCAAGCTTAGTTTTGATATGGACGGTCCCGGGACCATTTCAATAAAATGGGAACATGTAGTGAAGATCACATCGGACAAAACTTTCCAGGTAACCATGCAGAATGGAGATGTGCTGATCACCAGGTTGGATTCTTCTTTTTTTGACCAGCCCGCTACAACGCTTGATAGTATCATAGAGATCGTACGGATCCAGGACAAATTCCTGCAAAGACTGGATGGAAATATAGACCTCGGTTTTAATTATGCCAAATCAAACAGTGCCCTCCAGTTTAACTTCAATAGTTCCATTACCTATCGTAAACCAAAAGCGGAACTTAATTTTAAATTAAACTCTGTAATTACAGATAATGCTACCGATTCCATTTCAAGAAAACAGGATGCAACAATGGATTTTTACAGAAAATTAAAAAAGAGGAACTATGTAAACTTTCTTTTCGGATGGCAACAAAATACTGAATTGGGGTTGGAAAACCGTTTTATCCTTCCGGTGGTGGCGGGAAAAATACTCTTAAACAATAATCATCAAAGACTTTTAACCGGAGCAGGGCTTTCCTATAATTTGGAGGAATCAAGTGGAAGCACCAGCTATTCAAGCAGCCTTGAAGGAATGATCATAATTTCCTTCAAAGAATTTAAGTACTCAACACCCAAGCTCTCAATTGATACAAGACTGGCTGTTTTTCCGGGCATTTCGGATTGGGGCCGTGTGCGGATGGGATTTAACGTAAGTACAAAGATTGAGATTTTTAAAGATTTTAATGTCGGCCTTAATTTTTATGATGACTTTGATAACCACCCTCCTGCAGGTGCTTCATCTAAGAATGACTTTGGCATAAATTTTACGATCGGGTATGAATTTGGAAAGTAATCTTTCCTGGTTAGCATTAAGAATCATCCAAAGCAATACGACTGGAGTTTTACAATTCATGTAGAATTGAAATTAAAGAAGGGTGTCTGACGCCCCGTAGCTGAAACAGTTTTCGGGAGATTGTGAATGGTAGCGCATTACTTATTCTGTAACCCTGCTTGCTTTGCCGCTTTTGCTGCTTTTTTTGCTGCCTTTCTTTCTGCCATTTTCTTTTCAAAATCATGATGAGCAGAGATGATCGTCCTGCCTGCTTCCATAACAAAGATCAAATAGACTCCTACCCCGATAAAAATGTATACAATATTAAAAATTATAACTATGTTACTTGGCGGAGCGATCTCGTTCAGGTTATAAGGACTGTTCAAAGAAAGTGTTCCTACTGAATAGGCCAACGCATGAAGAAAGGTCTTCTTTCCCACCAGCCAAAAAAATAAAGTGCCTACAAGAATCAATACCAAAACAAGAAAACCAAGTGTTCGAAAAACTTTATCATTTATCAATCTTTTGATAATGTCATAAATGAATTTTCCGGATAGTGCAAGTTCAAGTAGCATGATTTTAGTTTTATTATTAATGAATGTTTATGTTGACTTAGTCCAAACGAATTCAAGTTAAACAAAAAATCAAACAAAGGGGTTAATCAAAAATGGATTTTCAATTAAATGAAATCTTTTCTGCGCCTTCTCCAGCTGTTGCGTTTATGATTCTTCTTTCAATTTTTAAATACCAAAGTTTTTGAATAATTGCTGATAGTCCGGATTGTATGGGTCGAGTTCTTTTAACTTTATAACCATTTGCTTTGCTTTTATTTTGTCATTTGTTTGAAGATAAACAAAACAAAGTGCATAATACATTTCCGGCGATGAATGATCGAGGGCAATTCCTTTTTGTAAGATCATTTCCGCTTCTCTGAATTTTTTGATCTCATTCAACAACAATCCATAATTATAATATACCCTGGGGTTTTGCGTTTTTAACTGCACTGCTTTTGCAAATGATCTTTCAGCGCCTGGTTTATTGTTCATTTCATTGTAAAGTAAGGCCATGTTATAATGAATGCGATCGTTCGTTGGATCGATCTT
>Ga0157299_10000008_pt1 | contig 14234 bp, 13 predicted proteins | sample NitcycUS058202B2_FD_108402 | JGI IMG/M metagenome (GOLD analysis project Ga0157299, IMG submission 108402) | Soil microbial communities from Arlington Agricultural Research Station in Wisconsin, USA - Nitrogen cycling UWRJ-S058-202B-2 | ecosystem: Environmental > Terrestrial > Soil >... | reverse complement strand
TGACTTCACTTCAAGCAAAATTAGCTGATGCCGGAACTGCTGAAAAAGCTAAGATTTGGTATCCTAAGGCCCAGCAAGTGCAAGCCTATTCAAAGAGTATGTATGATCTAATAGATGATTTAAAGAAAAAGATATCAACTGGCGCAAAATATGATCCTACGTCCGACAAAGACAAAGGAGTTGATAACCTGGATGTAACAACCAGGGTAATGGTTGAAAAAGGCGATGGCAAGGTGCTGAAACAAAAGCTTGAGGAATACAAAAAAAATATTGTGTCGGAATTGGAAAAGAATATTCAAGATAAAGACCTCTTGAAAACTATTCAAAATTTCACAAGTTCTCTGCCTGTAAATACTGATATGCCAAAAACTAAGAATAAGAGTAATAGAACGTGGGAAGCGGCATATTTTCATATGGTTCCTACTATCGCGGCTCTCACAATTCTCAGCAAGTTTCAAAATGATGTAAAGACTGAAGAAAATAAAGTTGTTACATTTTGTCATGAGCAGGTTGGCAAGGTTGAATTCCGTTTCAATCAGTATGAAGCAATTGTCGGACAAAATTCCAATGTATTATTGGCAGGCCAGGAATTGGAAATTCATGCAGGCCTTGCCGCAATGAATAGTGATCAAAAACCAATTGTTACGATTGGAGGCGCAACAGTTCCAGTAGACGACAAAGGACTTGCAGTGTGGAAACAAAAAGTCGGTTCTAGTGGAAAAATCCCAGTTAAGGTTTCATACAGAGACCAGGAGGGTCAACTGAAAGACAAAATTGTCGAGGTTGAATACACAGTTGGTCAATCTAGTGCAGCCGTTCAGCTGGATAAAATGAATGTGCTATTTATCGGAGTTGAAAATCCAGTAACGATTTCTGGTAGTGGTAGTGTTCAGGATATTTCTGCAACTATTTCGGGTGGTGGTGGTTCATTTAGCGGTGGTTCGGGTGCACATCGTACAGTCCGTGTATCACAAGAAACAGATGAGTGTGTTATCACTGTAAGAACGCCTGATGGAAAAACTACACCGGTCAGATTCCGTGTTCGTTCAATTCCTGATCCTACTCCAATGATTGGTACATATGAAAGTGGTGATATACCGGCTTCTTATTTTAAGAGCCAGGCTGGTGTCAGAGCTTTTGTTAAGAACTTCTTTTATGAAACACAGTTTAATGTAACAAGTTTCAGAATTACCGGTGACGGAGCAGGATTTGATGATGGAATTCTTGAAGCGAATAATACCGGTGCTGTTTGGTCTGAAGCAAGAAATATAGTCAATAAGTGTAGAGCGGGTTCATACATTTATATTGATAATATTTATGCAGTTGGTCCGGATGGCAGGAGAAGAAAGCTTACACCGCTTATTTATAATTTGAAATAAAAGACCAATGAAATACAAGTTTCTTAAATTTTCAATTCTTGCTGCGGCCATGATCATCATGGTTAGTGCAGAAGCACAAAGAGGCCGCGGAAGAACCACAAGGAATACGAATCAGCCTGCTGATACAACTAAGCCAAATCAGCAAAGTGTTCAGCAAAACACGAACCCTGCGGCCATTCAACAGTATAATCCTTATGGAAACGTACCTATTAAGATGGCTCCATCAATAGGTGGGTTTAATGATACCACCAAGGTATCATTAAGAAGGGATGCAGCTACTGAGAGAAGCATGTTCAAGGATCGTATTCCCCTGGATTATGAATTCTTAAGAGCTGATGATGCCTTGTATACCCAACGTGTGTGGAGAGAAATTGATATTCGTGAAAAAATAAATCTTCCTTTCCGTTACCAGGCGCAGGATGATAATGGTGATCAACGATTCGTAAGCATACTTGTTAATGCCGTAAGAAAAGAATTAAGAAATGGAAACGCTTTAGCTTTTAGTGCCGATGATGATCGCTTTACTACTTTTCTTGATTCCGCATCTTTTGAAAAAGCGATAGGTGGCGGCGCTCAATGCGACACACTTCCGGTATATAATATCAATGACCCAACTAAAATCGACAGCTTTGTGGTGTCATGTGGTAAAATAAATCCCGATGATATTGTTAAATTCAGAATAAAAGAAGAATGGATATTTGATCGCGAAGCAAGCCGCATGTTTGTTCGTATTCTTGGTATTGCTCCTTGTAAAACACAATTCGGTACCGATGGAAAAACCGAGAAAGGCGTCACACCTTTGTTTTGGATCTATTATCCTGATCTAAGAGCAACGCTTGCCCGATATGAGGTATACAATCCAAAGAATATGGGCATGAGCCGGATGACATGGGAAGAATTGTTTGAAGCAAGAATGTTTAGCAGCTATATTATTAAATCTACGCTTGATAACCCAATGAACAAGTATCTAAGGACTATGATCAATGATCCGATCCTTCGTTTACTTGAAGGTGATAATATCAAGGATAAGATCTTTAATTACGAACAAAATCTTTGGCAGTATTAAGTATCAATCTTAGTAAAAATACTATAAACAGTTCCGCTTAAAGCGGGACTGTTTTTTTTTGTTTCAACTCTTATTCTTAGAATAGTAATAAAATAAAAAATACCCTATAACGGGTATAGGAAATGTCAATAAATGTTGTACTTTTATTTCGGTTTTTCATAGGATATTGGATTTTAAAAACGGGGCTGGATTTCTATCCGGGCCCCATTTTTTTTAATTCATTGATTAGCATTGCTGCTTTTGTTTTTCCAATGATTTTTGAAATCTCACTTACATCTTTTTCTCTAATGTTTTTTACTGATTTAAATTCCTTTAATAATTTGTTCGCAGTTTCTTTTCCAATACCTCTTACTTCTTCTAATTCATTTTTAAATACACCTTTTGCTCTTCGCTTACGGTGATGAGTAATTCCGAATCGATGAACCTCATCACGAATGCTACGAATAAATTTCAAGCTATCGCTATCATAAGAGAGTTTTAAAGATTCGTGATCGCCGGTGAAAAAGATCTCTTCTACATTTTTTGCGAGTCCCGCCAATGTTGTTTTTCCTGTTGCATGCAACTCATGCAGGGCTTCTGCAGCAGCGCTTAATTGGCCTTTACCTCCATCGATAATCACTAAATCCGGCCAGGGCAATGCTTCTTCTATAACTCTTTTATACCTTCTATAAACTGCTTCTTTCATGGTAGCAAAATCATTTATTCCCTCAACAGTTCTTACGTTAAAATGCCTGTAATCTTTTTTACTGGGTATTCCATTTTTAAAACACACCATTGCTGAAACCGGATAAGATCCCTGGAAATTAGAATTGTCAAAACACTCGATATGAAAAGGGACTTGAGGCAGCCTGAGATCTTGCTGGACCTTTCTTAACAAATCCAGTTTATCAGTGTTCTTCTTATCTAATTTAAGTCGCTGCTTATTTTTTAATTCGTCAATAAAATATTGCGCATTTTTTTCCGACAGATCCAATAGCTTCTTTTTATCACCTCCTTTGGGAACAGTGACCACCACTTCATTTTCGGGATAAGTAATTGCAAAAGGAAGAATAATTTCTTTTGCCTGGCTGTTGAAAGTGCTGCGAAGCTGCGCAACTGCAAATGCAAGTATTTCTTCTTCTGTTTCATCCAGAAAATTTTCAGTCAGGATCGTTTTTGTTTGTACAATAGTCCCATTTTGAAACATCAGGTAATTGATATAAGCCTTATCCTCATATTTTACAATGGAGAATATATCCATTTCTGATAAACGTGGATTTGCCACGACAGACTTTGACTGATAATTTTTAAGAAATTCGATCTTCTTTTTAATTAACTCTGCTTTTTCAAATTGCATCTTTTCTGCAAGACCTTTCATCTCATTTTTAAAATGATTTATGACAGGGTTAAGATTCCCTTTGAGAAGATTTTTTATTTGTTGTATTCCCTCTTTATAATCCTGCTCATTTTGTAAACCTTCACAGGGGCCTTTGCAATTTCCTAAATGATATTCAAGACAAACTTTAAATTTTTTTCTTTCAATATTTTTTTGTGTAAGATTTAATGCACAAGTTCGGATTGGGATAGTTTGCCTGATAAAACCTAAAAGCTCTCTTACACGATGCACGGACGTAAAAGGACCAAGATATTCGGAGCCATCCTCAATATGTTTTCGGGTAAGAAAAATCCTGGGAAACGGTTCATTTTTTATTACTATATAGGGATATGATTTATCATCTTTCAGATTAATGTTAAACCTGGGTTGAAAATTCTTTATCAGAGAATTTTCAAGAAAGAATGCATCTTGTTCAGAATTTACAATCGTGAATTCAATATGATGTATCCTGTTTACCAGTTCATGGGTTTTATAGCTGGTAAGATTTTTTAAAAAGTAGGAGCTTACCCGTTTTCTTAGATCTTTTGCTTTGCCTACATAAAGCAATTCATTCTCCTTATTGTAATATTTATAGATCCCGGGATTGCGGGGTATTGTTTGTGCAATATTCTGAAATTCGGAATTTGTCATCGGTCCTAATATTAAAACACTGGTGGGCAGGCAAAATCATTGCCAGGTCACTTTTGTAAAATGAGTTTTATCAGGTTGGTTCTCTTTTTCTATAATGCTCCCTATCGAAAAATATTTGTCCATTTCCCAAAAAAGCTTTTGTTCAATCGTGCTATCTTTTGATGGTATGTACCTGTCTATAAACATACTTTGCACTTTACCGTTGGTAACATCAGCCAGCGCAATAACAATAATTTGTTTTTGTATTTCCGCATTTTCATTTCTTGCAGTGGAGGTAATGTTAAGTGTCTCCTGCTGGGCATCTATCAATCTTTCTTCGGTATAATTTTCATGATATTTTTTGTCAGCAATTTCCGGCAATGAAAGAAAGGGAGCCGCAAATTTCCTGATCTCTTCCCGCTTCAAATAAACGGTATCGGTTATATTGCCAGAGGTTTCATATTTAATTATCCCGTAAAGCGATGTGTCAAGCCGGTTAAGCTGTCCTTTTATGATTGACAACACAGAAATCGGAGGTTCTTGTTTTGTGTCTTTTTTTTCTTTGCAGGCGACAAATAAAATAGCGATAAGAGCTGGAAGGATTAAATAGTTTTTCATGTCATAAATTTAAAGGGAAATAACGTTTTTAAAACAATTATCCCGATCGCACACAAAGCGGGACCGGGATAAATTAGCGAAAATGTGCAGTTAGTATCGATTACTTTTTATTATTGTTGAGGGTAGCTCCCACTTTCAACCCTATTGCATATAATTTTTCTTTTACAGTTAATGCGCTTACAAAGCTGGACAAATGCTGGTAACGTAAATGCGGGCCAACCTGCCATTTGATCCTGCCAGTGGAATATGCTACAAATGTTTCAATACCCGTACTTATATTCCAACGCCGCATAAGATCAGGGAATTTTGCATAATTTTTATAATCACTGGAAATAACATAAGCTCTGTCGCCTATAACATAAGTCGGCTGTATCGTACCGCTAACACCCCATTGAATGTTTTTATTGTCACTGATAATAAATTCTGCTCCAACCGGGATAGCTACCTGGAAGTAAAAATTCTCCAGCCAATTTGAATTTGGTGAACTACCACTAAAGTTCCGGTAATAACTCAAAGTTGATAAAGAATCCACTCCTCCATAACCACTGGATAGCGCAACAGTAGCTATTTCAGTAGGATGAGAATAGGCCCGGATATCATAGCGATTAATATTGAACTGTAAACCAGTTTTTATAGAAAATTTCTCATCTGCTTTGTATTTTCCTTCAATTCCGAATTCAAGACCCATGGCGGGCTTATGTTTAACAATGTTCTTCAGGTCAATCGCTGGTACATAAAATCCGCCGGGATATACTTTTTTATTTTCTGTCAGTTTTCTATAGCTGACTGTTGGCGTAAAATAGACCTGTGCAGTAAGCTTAGCTTGCTTAACTGGTTTTGGAAGTAAAATGTTTTGCGAAGCAAGAGCGGAAATTGCATCATTCATCTCTTTTTCCGTACTCTCGTTTAGAGAGCTTTGCCCGGTGATATTTTTTTCGTTAGGAAAAATATCGCTTACTGCATCATCTTCCGGTTTTACCAAACCATTTTGTTTTAGAAGATTCAGATCTGCGTAGAGGTAGGGATCAACCGTTTCATTACTATTGAAAGTACTTGCCTCAAAAGCTTCTTGCCCGATAATGTTGCTTACGTTATTATTCAAATTCAAATCAGGCTGTATTTCATTACTTGCCGGAATAGTAAAAACAGGACCTTTTAAATATAACTCCGCAAGGTTTGCTGTTGGACGATCAGCTAACTTTACTCCATTTATGGCAGGTGTGAATGTTTTAGTTTCTTTTGACTGAGTTGCAGGAACTTGTTGCTGATTATTACCTTGAATTAAAATATTTTTTTGTTCAGCAGAATTATTTTTTCCCGGGTTATCATTGTAGATGATAATAGAAACAATGGATCCGGTAAGCAAAAACATAATGGCTGCAGAAAGGCCATACCATCTGCGGCGGGTGTGTAAAGCGGAGTGAATACCTTTCCATACCTTTTCCGAAGGGTACATCCGGTATTGGTTGGCGTTATCTCTCAACAGCTTCTCAAAATCCCCATTATTGAATTGTCTCTCCATAAACCAGTCAGTAATTTAGGAACGGATCATGTTTTATCTGCTGCCGGCCAAAGCAATCCATTCTGTCTGTTGCCTTGGTTTTTGCAAAATCTTTTTTCTTACTAAAATATCTTCAAGCATTGCCTTAGCCCTGGTATATTGGCTACGGCTGGTGCTTTCTTCTATATCCAGCATTTTTGCAATTTCACGATGACTATATCCCTCTACTGCATATAAATTAAGAACTGTACGATAACCCATTGGCAATATCCTGATACATTCCACCACCTGTTTCGCTTGTATGATCGATGGAACGCTTTCCTCTCTCACTTGTACCCCTGTTGCATGAATTATATCAACACTGTCATTGAACTTTTTATTTCTCTTTAGGATATTGATACAGGTGTGAACGATTATTCTCCTGATCCATCCTTCAAAAGCTCCCCGGTTTTCAAACGTATGCATTTGTAAAAAAACCTTTATGAAACCTTCCTGCAGCATATCCTCCGCATCCTCCCGGTTATGGGCGAAACGATAACAAACAGCCAGCATTTTAGGACTATACTTGTTGTAAAGTTCCCGCTGAGCAGAAGCATCGTTTTTCAAACAGCCTTGTAAAATGGCTTCCTCGGTCATAGTTTCCTTTGGTTGCCTGTAAATTAGACAATTTTTGAATTCAATAGCTGCACAGAATTGTAATTTTTCGAAATGTAAAACCCCCAATCCTTCTTTTCCACAGTTAAAGACGGGGTGGGGGTAAATTTTAGCCTTGAAATGAGATCCTTAAAGCAACTACATAATTTCTGCCGGGGCGAAAAACCCTGGAGCAAAATAGCGGTAATTGCGATCCGGAATATTTTCAATGGCGAACTGAACGTTTGTTTTTTATAGCATGAATAAATTCTTTTTCAAGAGGAATCACTTCTGTAACAAGCAGAAAAAAAGCTGATATTTTTTTAAACCTGTTTATGATTTTGGTTGTTGAGGCCTTACAGGACGTTTAAGACTATCTGCAGGTAACGTTTGTTTCATTTCATCCATAATGCCCTGCGCCCAGCCAGTAAGTTTTGCTTTTTCATCCTGCGTTAAAATTGCCTCTTTATGGGTCCAGGTATAGCTATCTATTGGCATCTCACCTTTTTTTACCTGCTCTACCACTTCTTCCATTTTATGATACCTGAGCCATGCTGGTTTCGCAGCTAGTGAATCAAAGTTTAAATGTCTTTTTCCATCTACCACATGATCATTGAGCCACCAATCCACCGGTTGTATTTTACTATACCATGGATAAACTGTATTATTTGAATGACAATCATCACAGGCTTTTTTTAAAATTACTCTTACATCATCAGGAACAGCATGCAGCTTCGATATTGCTTTAGCCTGGGCACCTTCGTGAATATTTTTTTTTGGATGAAAAAATTGAATTACTACTAAAACGATCAATAGCAGCCAGCCGAGGATCTTTAAGACTTTTTTCATGCAGTTTTTTATGGTTGCTAAATTAATACTTCTCCTGTCATTTCCTTAGGAATTGGTAATTGCATCATGGTAAGGATGGTTGGTGCAATATCTCCCAATTTCCCCGGCTTTACTTTCCCTTTGAATTCTTTGTCGATAATAAAAAGTGGCACAGGATTCATTGTATGAGCTGTATTCGGAGATCCATCTTCGTTGATCATATAATCTGAATTGCCATGATCGGCAGTTAGAAAAGTTGTATAACCATTTTCTAATCCTGTAGTAACGATCTGTCCCACGCATTTATCAACTGTTTCTACAGCTTTAATTGCAGCGTCCCATATGCCGGTATGGCCAACCATGTCAGCATTCGCAAAATTCAGGCAAATAAAATCTGCTGTCTTATTCCTTATTTCAGGTAATAATGCTTCAGTTACTTCAAAAGCACTCATCTCTGGCTTGAGATCATAAGTAGCAACTTTTGGCGAGGCGATCATAATCCTTTTTTCACCATCAAAGGGTTTTTCTCTTCCGCCGCTAAAGAAAAAACTTACATGGGGATATTTTTCTGTTTCAGCAATACGAATTTGTTTTAATCCATGCTGTTGCAAAATTTCACCAAGTGTATTATTTAAATTGTCTGTTTCAAAAACCACGTTTACATCTTTGTAAGTTTTATCATACTCCGACATGGTGGTATAGTGCAGCGAAAGTTTTTGCATACCATGATCGGGCAGGTCCATTTGTGTCAGTACTTGCGTTATTTCCCGGCAACGGTCAGTACGGAAATTAAAGCAAATAGCTACATCGCCATCTTTTATTTTCGCCAGCGGCTGTTGATCTTCTGCAATAATTACAGTTGGCTTTATAAATTCATCTGTTATATTTTTACTATAAGAATTTTCAACAGCTTCAATTGCATCAGTTGCTTTTTCACCAGCGCCATTTACCAAAGCGTCATAAGCAAGTTTGATCCTTTCCCACCTTTTGTCCCGGTCCATTGCATAATAGCGGCCACTCACCGAAGCAATCTTTCCAACGGAATTATTTAAATGCCGCTGCAACTCTTTTATAAAACCTAAGCCGCTTTTCGGATCACAATCACGACCATCAGTAAATGCATGTATAAAAACGTCGCTTAAATTCTCTTTTTTGCAAACATCAATTATTGCTTTCAAATGATCGATATGTGAATGCACGCCCCCATTACTTACCAGCCCTAACAGATGAAGTGGTTTATTATTCTTTTTTGCAAAACGAATCGCATTTAGCAATACTTCATTCTTTCCAAAAGAGCCGTCACGGACGGCCACATTTATGCGCTGCAGCTCCTGGTAAACGATCCGGCCGGCCCCAAGGTTCAAATGGCCGACCTCTGAATTACCCATTTGGCCATCCGGCAGGCCCACTGCTTCTCCACAGGTTATTAGAGTTGTATTGGGATATTTTGAATAAAGTGAGGAAACAAACGGCGTTTTGGCATTTTTAATTGCATCTGCAGATGCCACCTTTCCGAGCCCCCATCCGTCCATTATAATCAGAATTATCTTTTTTGCTGCCATTATAGAAATTTAACAATGAGAAATGCGTTCATTTTCAAGGTAAAAATGGCAACAAAGCTAAGTGTTTTAACGTAACCGCTCTGTAATCCCATTGGCATGTAGTAACTTAGCTTTGGAGACAAGGTACCGGACTGTGGCATGTTTTTCGATTAACCTACTATGAAAACTAAATAAAATGAAAAAAGCTTTACTCTTATTACCTGTTTTTTTTATTGCCATTTGTTCCTACGCACAGGCAGGAATAGATGATGTAATCTCTGCCATGAAAACGGGAAATGCATCAGGCGTTACAAAATATTTTGATAGTTATGTTGATATCACGATGCCTGACAAAAGCAGTAACTATAGCAAGAGCCAGGGCGAACTTATCATTAAAGATTTTTTTTCCAATAGTGGTGTAAAAAGCTTTGATGTAAAGCATAAAGGCAATAACGACAACGGCGACTATTGCATTGGAACACTTCAAACCAAAAATGGCAGTTACCGGGCTACAGTTTATATGCGTTTAAAAGGCAATAAACAAGTAATCCAGGATATTCGGATTCAGCAATTATAAAACATTAAGGAAAATATTTAAAGCCCCGCCCGTATTGTGGCAGGGCTTTTTTAGTTTTGGGCAATGGAATTCAATAAACAATTTTATCATTTGATCGATGAAGCACTTGCAGAAGATGTTGGCGAAGGAGATCATTCAACATTAAGTTGTATATCCGCAACTGCAAAAGGGAAAGCAGTTTTAAAAATAAAACAGGATGGTATACTTGCCGGGGTAGAGGTAGCGGAGAAAATTTTTCAATACAAAGATGACGCTGCAATTTTTACAACATTAAAAAAAGATGGAGAGATGATGAAAGCCGGTGAAATGGCTTTTGATGTAGAAGCATCTGTTCATACTATATTGCAATGCGAAAGACTCGTATTGAACTGTATGCAGCGAATGAGTGGTATCGCAACGCTAACCCGCCAATATGTTGACCGTTTATATGGCCATAAAACAAAATTGCTTGATACAAGGAAAACGACCCCAAATTTTCGTTTGCTCGAAAAAGAAGCTGTGAAAATAGGAGGCGGGGTAAATCATCGGTTCGGACTGCACGATATGATCATGCTGAAAGACAACCATATCGCATATTGCGGAGGAATTGAAAATGCGATTAATGAAGCCTGGAAATATCTGCAGAAAAAAAAACTGGATCTGAAAATTGAAATAGAAACAAGAAATCTTGAAGATGTTCAAAATGTGATTGCAGTGGGAAAAGGAAAAGTATCCCGGATCATGCTGGATAATTTTATACCCGAACAGGTTACTGAAGCATTAAAATTAATTGGTGAAGATTTTGAAACGGAAGCAAGTGGAGGTATTAATCTTGATAATATTGAAGATTATGCAGAGACAGGAGTTAATTATGTAAGTGTAGGAGCATTGGTACACCAGGCAAGAAGTTTGGATCTTAGTTTGAAAGCTGTAATAATTTAATCGTTCAAAGGTTTAAGGATTTTAATGGTTGTTTTAATTTGAACTATTAAACCCTTAAACGGTTAAACCTTTAAACGTAAAAATGAGCAAAAAAAATAAACCTGATTCCCGCGGATTTGTATTTAGCACTGACCCCAATTTTAAATTTGAAGAAGAACCAAATTCATTAGAAACACGGGCACCCGCCCAACAAAAACTAAAAGTGCGATTAGATACAAAACACAGAGCAGGCAAAGCAGTAACATTGGTAGAAGGATTTATAGGTAAAGATGAAGACCTTGAGGAACTGGGAAAAAAATTAAAATCATTCTGTGGTACCGGCGGCGCTGCAAAAGATGGAGAAATAATCGTGCAAGGAGATCAAAGGGAAAAAGTGATGCAGTGGTTTTTGAAGAATGGGTATAAGAATGTGAAAAAGATTTAAAGATTTTGCTTTGTTTCTGACTCGTCATTATTCATAGAATAACTCAACGCTCCACTCGGACATCTTTTTATTTGTGCGATAATTTTTTCTGTCGTCGATCCCTCTGGTGTTATCCATGGTTTTTCTTTTGGTTTAAAAACTTCAGGTAAACCGCTGAAACATCTTCCGGAATGAATACAAAGCTGAGGTTGCCATACAATAGTGGCTTCGCCATTAGAGTATTTAAAAATTTTTGGCGCCATAGTTAAAATTAATACTTTCTCTCATCGATCGAATCAAGAATAGTGCAATAACTGATATACCGATCGATGTTAATTTTCTCTTCGTCCACTGCTTTTTTTATAGCACAGCCAGGTTCATTCATATGCTGGCAATTATTAAATTGGCAATCGCTGAGGCGGCTTCTCATTTCTGGAAAATAATGTGACAGTTCCTGTTTTGAAATATCAACTAAGCCAAATTCCCGCATGCCCGGCGTATCAATTATTTTTCCGCCATCAGGAAGATCATACATTTCTGCGAAAGTTGTGGTGTGTAAACCTTTGCCACTCCATCCGCTTACATCCTGCGTTTTAAGCTCCAATTGGGGGCTAATAATATTTATGAAGGAGGATTTGCCAACACCACTATGTCCGCTTAATAATGAAATTTTATTTTTTAAGAGATCCTTCACCGTTTCTATTCCCATTTCTTTTTCAACACTTACAAGAAAAACTTTATATCCAATTCCTTCATACATCTGTTTCCATTCAAAAAATTTCTCATCTTCCTTTTTCCTATGGAGGTCGGCTTTATTAAAAACAATTGCTGCGGGTACATGATACATTTCACAGGCAACCAGGAATCGATCAATAAAGCCCTGCGATGTTCTTGGCTCTTTTAATGTGGCAAATAATATAGACTGGTCTAGGTTGGCGGCAATAATATGATGCTGGTATTTATGTCTCGGCGATTGCCTGTTCACATAGTTTCTGCGTGGAAGGATCTCATTAATGATAGCTGTATTCTCAATTTCGCTTTCGGGCTCAATTTCCAGCTCATCCCCAACAGCAACCGGGTTGGTAGATGTGATTCCATCAATTTTAAAGACCCCCTTCATCCGGGCATTATAAGTTCTCCCGGCCTGATTTTTGACCGTGTACCAGCTGCCAGTTGATTTGTAAACAAGCGCCTTCATTAAACCTCAATTATCGGAATTTTTTAAAGTTTCGCGGGAAAGATAACAACAAAATGACTTTTGTATAAAATTTATGAGGCTTGGAAGCGTTATTTACAGGTACAATTCACCAGGCTTTTACGGGCCAAAGCCGTTGAATATTTTTCAAGATTAAATTCAGAACTATGAACAAACTTGTCCTCTTTGCAGCACTTTGGTTTTCGACAGTATTATTCAGCAGTTGCGATAAAACCGATGAGGCTCCGCCTACAAACACGGATTATATTACAAAGGCATCATGGAAATTTAGCTCGGCAAAGGCAAGCGGCATCGATGTTACCTCCCAGGTTCCTGCGTGTTTTAAGGATAACACGATCAGCTTTGCAATAAATGGTACCGGCACAATAACAGAAGGTGCCCTTGTATGTACTCCAGCTTCTCCGTCAACTTTTACATGGGTATTTCAAACTAATGGGACACAGCAACAGATAAACCTTTCGACACCGCTTATTACCGGTGGTTCAGGTGTATTTACAATTGTATTATTAAATGATGTGAGCCTGGTGGTATCTCAAAGCATGACGATACCTTCAATCCCAACCGGGCCTGTTACTGTAGAACTCACATTTACTCATTAAAATTTCAGGAAAGATATTTACCAACAACGGGCATTCTTCTTCCAACACCAAATGCTTTGCAACTGATGCGAAGTATGGGGCAAAACTGTTTTCGCTTATATTCATTGGTATTCACCAATTTTAAAACGCTGTCAACAAGCGTCGAATTATATCCTTTTGTTTTTATTTCTTTTGGGCCGTTACGGAGTTCAATGTATTCATATAAAACTCTGTCAAGCGTATCGTATTCCGGAAGACTGTCACTGTCTTTCTGATTGGGGCGTAATTCCGCTGAAGGAGCTTTAGTAATGATATTTGAAGGAATAATTTCCTTCTCACGATTAATATATTTTGCCAAAGCATACACCTGCATTTTATAAACATCACCTAATACGCTAAGACCGCCGGCCATGTCTCCATACAAGGTCCCGTAACCAGTAGCTAATTCACTTTTATTAGAAGTATTCAATAAAATGTATCCAAACTTATTGGCAACTGCCATTAATAAATTTCCTCTTGTTCTTGCCTGGATATTTTCTTCTGCAAGCCCCAATGGCAGGTCTTTAAAAACAGGCTTTAATTCTGATATAAAACTTTCAAAAATATTTTTAATAGGAATAATATTATGCTGGCATCCAAGATTTATACTTAGTTGTTCAGCATCTTTTACTGAATGTGATGACGAAAACTGAGAAGGCATTAAAAGCACACTTACATTTTCTTTACCCAACGCCTGAACAGCCAGTGCCTGTGTTACAGCACTGTCAATTCCGCCACTGGCGCCAAGTATTGCTTTGCTGAATCCCATTTTCTTAAAGTAATCCCTGATCCCAAGTATAAGTGCATGGTAGATCTCATCAATATTTTTATCATTGGTTAAATAGACGAGAATATCTTCACCGGTACCTACTTCTTTCGCTGAGTAAAAATATTTTTCTCCGGTAGGATGTTTCACAGATGGATCTTTTTTTAATAACTGGTCCAATTCA
>Ga0157299_10000007_pt1 | contig 14821 bp, 11 predicted proteins | sample NitcycUS058202B2_FD_108402 | JGI IMG/M metagenome (GOLD analysis project Ga0157299, IMG submission 108402) | Soil microbial communities from Arlington Agricultural Research Station in Wisconsin, USA - Nitrogen cycling UWRJ-S058-202B-2 | ecosystem: Environmental > Terrestrial > Soil >... | reverse complement strand
CTGTAAAATATCTTCGGCATTTGAAGATGCTTTGCTAAAACTAAATTTATCAGCTACATTTTTTGCTGTAATACCTTTTGAGGTGACAACTGTTTGCAACGATGTCCTATTGTTTTTTACGTTTGGAATAAGATAACTCTGGGCAAAGCTGCCGGCGCCAATAAAACCAACATTGAATTGTTTTACCGGGTTTTGACGTAAAATAATTTTTGAAGCGAATTTATTTTTATCGTCAGGATAACTCAGGAGAATACCAATGTGCGGTTCCTGTATTTCACCCATCACCATTTGATAAGCTTTCTCAGCTTCTGATATATCAAAATTGTGAGTAATGAGGGGTTTTATATTCACTTTGCTTTGTGAAAGCAATTGCAAAAAAGCTTCCATATTGCGCTGCTCAGTCCAGCGTACATAAGAATATGGATAATCCTGGCCATTCTCTTCATAGTTCACATCATATCTTCCTGGACCATATGAACAAGACAAACGGAGGTCAAGTTCTTTTCGATAAAAATGGGGATCACGGGGAACATCAAGTTTTACTGCTCCCACAGCTACTACTTTTCCTTTTGCTCTTGTGATTTCTGCTGATAATTCGATTGGATCATTTGAAGGAGTTGCTGCTGTAATAATCACACTATCAAACCCACGGCCATTTGTAAAGTTGTTCAGGATATTGATGAGGTCCGGATTGCCCCGATTAATTGCGTCATCTGTCCCGGTTTCTTTTGCTAAGCCAATAAGATTATCAGCGATATCAATTCCCATCACCTTGCATCCATTTGCCTTTAATAACTGGCAGGTTAATTGCCCAAGCAATCCTAGCCCGATCACAGCAACTGTTTCACTCAATTTTGGATCTGCTTGCCTGACACCCTGCATAGCAATAGCGCCTAATGTTGTAAAACTTGCTTCTTCAAACGAGACATTACCGGGAATTTTTACTACCAGGTTTTGAGGTATGCAAACTATTTCAGCATGTGATGCATAATCTTGTCCTGCACAAGCAACACGGTCGCCCGGCATAAAGGAATTGTTTGTATCCATCGAGGCAATCACTGTTCCTGCCGTGCTGTAACCAAGTGCTTTTAATGAATCCAATTTGGTACGAACTTTTTCAATTGTTGCAACTAATCCTTCTTTTTTTATATTCTGCATTACCTGGGCAACAAGGTCCGGTCGTTGTTTTGCTTTGCCGATCAGACTTGCTTTTGCTACTTTTACAGTACTTCTTTCAGTACCTGCACTGATCAATGAAAATTTATTTTCAACCAGGACCATTCCTTTTGATAAGGATGGCAAGGGAACATCTTCAACACTAAGTTTTCCTGTTTTAAAATTTTGGATTACTTGTTTCATTTAGTTGCTTTTATCCACAAATGCCAGCCGAAACGGTGAGCAATTTTACTTTTTAGTGATTTGGGTAATAAGTACTGCAATCCTAATAAATGTCTTTCATTAAGAAAGTGAACATTGGTTTTCACAGAAGAAAAAGAAGCCAACAGGTTTGTTGCAGAATTTTTGTTCCATACTGAACTAAATACATTATCGGGACCATCCGTAGAACGATGAATGAAATTTTTCATTTTAAGATAGGACCAGCCTTCTTTTTTTATTAATTCCCGGTGACGATTAATACGTTCTTTGCTTTCACCGGTCAATTTTGAAACCAGTCTTGCTAAAAAAGGAAATACTAATAATAATACAAGACCAATTCTTCGGAAAATACCAATACTTATATAATAGTTAAATGAGTTTTTGTGGTAAAGCATTATCACCGCTTTTCCTGTTGGCTTTAATACACGATGGATCTCGGAAACAATTTTTTCTATCGAAGGGGAATGATGGATTACCCCATGTGTATAAACAACATCAAAAAAATTATCAGGGTAGGGAATGCTCTCGGCATTTGAAACTTTTATTTCCTCGTAATTTTTTTTATATAATCTGAATCTCTCCATTACCCTTCTTACTGATTCCTCTGTCAAATCAATCCCATAATATATAGCACCACGATCGATCAACTGCATAGAATCGGCACCCTGGCCAAGTCCTATTTCAAGTGTTTTCTTATTTTGAAGATCAATCTTATTTAATTCTTCAAGAATATGTCCTTCGGTTTTATAACGAAAATTGTCATAGTCTTCATAAAAAGATTTGCCCTTATGGTAGACAATAAAATTATCTCCCACAGGGTTTTTATTCCAGAATTCCTTTATCTCTTCAGTTCCTTTTTTAATCACATGTTTGCTTTTAAAATCAGACAGCAAAATTAGGAAGCCGCGTGCAAGATTCCTTAATCATTTAAAGGATCAATATAGGCTTTGAACCACAACTCTACCGTGAGTAATTGGTATATTCTATACGCATTATCTTCCTGGCCTGCACGGTCATCTTCTATCATTTTTTTTATATACCCGTAATTGAAGATACCCCTTCTTTCAATACTCTCTTTTGAGAGCAATTCATCTACCATTTGTTTTAAATCTCCACTTATCCAGGAGCGTATAGGGGCGCCAAAAGAAGCTTTAGGCCTGTAAATAATATCTTTTGGTAAATATTTTTCTGCTACTTTTTTTAAAATATATTTTGACTGCCTTTTTTTGAATTTCAGAGATCCATCTATTTGCATGGCAAGACTGATAACATCTTTATCTATAAAGGGAACACGAACTTCCACAGATGCAGCCATTGAAGCCCGGTCAGTGTAAGTAAGATTTAATCCAACCATGAACATATTAATATCTGTATAGCAGATTTGATTGATCGTATCTCCTTTATAGTTTTTATTAAAGAAACCTGCGTGTTGCTCTCTTAGATAATTGTAACTTTGACTGACGTCAGCTCTAAATAGTTGTTTTAATTCTGATTCGCCATAATAGGAATAGCTTTTCATATATGCCTCTTCGGTTGGGTATTCTGCAAATGATAGAAATCGTTTTATCCATCTTGCCATTTTTCTTCCTGTACCTGCGGATTTCACAGGCATTTTCTTACCAATAAGTTTAAAGGAGCCTTTAATGAAATTGGGTAATTGTTTAAATTTTTCTGCGATCAATGTCGCTTTTTGTCTTCTATAACCAAATAAAATCTCATCCGCCCCCATACCTGAAAGCAACACTTTTACTCCACGTTTTCTGGCTTCTTTACAAATCAGGTAGGTATTTATTGCTGCAGGATCACCAATCGGCTCATCAAGGGTGTAAACGATCTCCGGCAGAATTTTGATGATTTCCGGCGCAATTTCTATTTCATGATGATCGAAATGAAACTGATTAGCAAGACGACGGGCATATTTTTCATCTTCCGGCATTTGTTCTACTTTTTTATCTGTCGCAGACATGGCTATTGTATAAGTAGATAAATCCGGATTTATTTTGCTTGCCATAACAGAAATGAGCGATGAATCAAGCCCGCCACTAAGGAAACTGCTTACGGGCACGTCAGCTACCATGTGTCTTTGAATTGTTTCTTCCATTCGTTTTGAAAAAGCCTCCACCGCCTGTTTTTCATCGGTGATTGCAGACCTTGCATTCAGTTCCCAATATTGATTAGTAACCGGAATTGGAATGGAAGCCAATGTGTCAATGGTCATGTAATGTGCCGGGGGAAGTTTGTAACAGTTACGGAACATTGTTTCATTTCCAGGAATCCATAGATAATTCATAGCCCCAACCAGGGCATTCAAATTTATAGTCTTGTTAAAGCCGGCAATATTAACCAGCGCTTTCAACTCAGAGCTAAATGCGAAACGATTTTCAATTTGTGTATAAAATAAAGGCTTTATACCAAAATGATCTCTCGCAATAAATAATTTCCCTGTCCCAATTTCATAAATGGCAAATGCAAACATGCCAATAAGATCATCAAGACATTTTTCTTTTTTTAACCTGTAAAGTTCTAACAGTACCTCCGTATCTGACGTGGTAATAAAGTCTATTCCCGGATTGGTTTTGCCAATTGAATCTTTAATGGCTTTATAATTGTAAATTTCGCCGTTAAAGACTATTACAAGCCCATTTTTTACAAATGGTTGATCTGATCTTGGATCTAAGTCTATTATAGAAAGCCGTTGGTGAGAAAGAGCAATATTATCATGTTGCCACATTTTCTGTGCATCTGGTCCGCGATGCTGTTGCACAGTCGCCACTTTTTTTGCCAGCCATTCATTTTCTCCATAATTAATGAATCCCGCTAAGCCGCACATATTATTTAATTTTTTTAAAACTGTGGGTAGATTACTTATTTCGTTGAAGTGCTTCGATTATACTCATTTTCGAAGATGAGGATAAAGAACAGGAAAAATATCTGTGCCCTTTGGATCATCATGGCCGAATCTGTAAGACAAAATAAGCAAAAGGCATATACGAGGCCAAGATAAACAAAGTTTTTTCGCTGCCATGCTTTTTTAAATTCATTAATCATAAATAGAATAAAAAATATAAAAGGAAGAATCCCTGCTGCCACCCAGAAATCGAGAAATTGATTGTGAGAATTAAACACATGTTCCGGCCTGGCTCCTGCTGGTAAAGGATCTGATTTCATCACTACGCTATTCTTTTTATCTCCGATTCCTATTCCTAAAATAGGATGTGCATATATCACTTGCAAAGCGGCGCGACCATATTTAACCCTAACAGTAACATTCGAGTCTTTGGTGTCATTCATCTGCTTTTCGTTGTCCTTATTTTGAGAATAGATAATGAGGCCAAAAGAAACGATAATGAATACCGATAAAATGATATTAAGATATTTTTTTCGAAACGCTAGTTTTATTAAGATGGCAATAAGAGCAGTAAACAACAACAATAAAAAAAAGATTAGCATTTTTTTATTTATTGCCGTATCATCGAACAAGTAAACTGCTTTCCCCTCAGAATCCAGGTATTTAAGTATGCCCAGGTAACCCATAACGGCAGCGCCTGTAATCACAGTTCCGAAAAATGTGAAATATTGATATAGTTTGTTGAAGGAGAAAGTAAAATAAAAATAGACGATCAGAAAACTGTAGAGAGCAAAATTAATGGTGATTGATTTCAACAAGAGCATGAAGAAAAGAAAGTAGATTATGGTAATAGACCGCAGTAGTCTTCTTCGCCACGAAGTGTTTTTGCTACTAAAGACGATAAAGAAAATTGCCAATGTAATGAATAATGAAAGAACCACGGCGTGGAGCCCACCGCTTAGTGGGTGGTAGGTTAAGCGGTATGCAATATAATCATCCTGGAGTTCCGGGGCGGCCAAAGCCTTATAAGAGCTATCTAATAAACCTGTATGCATTATAGCCTTGACCAATAAAATCAAAGTGGCAACTAAACAAACTAAAATATAGATTCGTTTTAACAATTGAATCTTTCGGGAAGACAAGCTTGACACTGGAAGTATAGAAAATGACAATGGAAAAGATGCGAGTGGCAAAGCGGCGAATATGGCCATCCAGGCGCTGTTCTTGTCGCTGGAATACACAATGCTAAGTAGGAGAGAGCACAATATCAATAATAGAAAAATATTTCTGGTCTCACCTAAGTAGCGATAAATGTTCTCTTTTATATTCCTAATATCAATCAAGAATGGAAGCATAAACACGCCAATAAGTATACTGTTTAGTGCTACGGAGAAAAAGAATGACGCCACCATTGCCAGCAGGAGGAAAAACACAATTTGATTAATAATAGGTCGCTTAAGAGAGATCATTTATAATAGTACTATTTTTTTTGAATTTATTTTTAAATATGGTTTGAAGGTGTTAGTCAAGTTGTTTCTCAAATATGTCATTGAAAACATCTATTATATTTTTTTCAAAATGGGAGAATGTATATTTATCGAGGAAAGTTTTTCTTGCCTTTTGACCCATTCTTTCTCTAACCTCAGGATGATTCACAAGGAAAATAATTCTCTCTGCAATAGCCTGTTTATCCCGCGGTGAAACGAGGTAACCTGTAACATCATTTTTGATAATATCAGGAATTCCTCCATGGGTGGTACTGATACAGGGAATACCGAATTCAAAAACCTCGAGCAAAACCAGTGGGAATGCTTCATTCGGATAATATGTTGGAAAAATAAAGATTGCAGTTTTAGTTAATTCTTTAAGTTTTGCTTCCCCGTATTTGGGTCCGCAAACTTCAACAAACGGGCTAAGACCCCTTTTACTTATATAGTCATTCAGGTATTCAATACTAAGATCAAACGGTTTACCAACCAACTTCAAATGAATGCGCTGGGTGGACTTAACCACTGTTTCTATCGCATCAATCAGGTCAAGTATCCCTTTTGATCTCACATAGTTGGATAGATAGAGAAGATTAACTACGTCACCGGCAGCTTCTTTTATCGGCTCAATGGATGCCTGCAAAATTCCATTAGGAACTATATATCTTTTTTTTATACCGGTAAACGGAACATCTTTGGAAAGGATGTTTGAGAGATGAATGCAATAAGAATTCCTAAACAATTTTTTACATAGGTACTGATATAGTTTATTGTTTTCGGCATTCGATCTGAACCCCTGGCCGTGTAAATGAAACAAAATCTTACCACCCCATGCTTTAATGATTATGCCTAGCAGAAAGTCTCTGTAAAACGCCGCCCCATGTGGCGCAATGGTAAAATAAACGAGATGCGGTTTGAAGGATCGTAGTTTTCGATATAACCTGTAGAGATATGCAAAGGACCTCCAGATCTTTTTCACATTCATTTTACCGATATCCTCAATTGAACTGGCAAATTGTAAAGACATTACCTGGCATTCGTATTCCGATTGTATGATTTTGCTGTTCACGACGTAGCTATTCATGGTTGAAGACCCGTGAACTGGCGGTGGCAATTGAACAAGGAACAATATTTTTTTTTTCATCATCCGTTTCTAGTTATTCGATCACCAAACAATGATGTTTTATTAATGTTAAGATGCGCTCGAAATTAAAGATTCATATACCTTCAAAACCTGTGCAGGATATGGGTTCTCTTCATCGCTTTTAATGAAAGTTCCTATATTCCTGGAAAGAATTGATCGGTATGGTCGGTCAATCATTTTTTCAATTGCAGAAATCAAACTATCTGTATCGCCTGCTGGTACTACTTCGCCGACTTTAAATTTCTGAATTGCATCTTTATTGCCGGTCCGATCAGTTACGATCACAGGCAATGCATTTTGAAGACCCTCAATAACTGCCTGGGAATATGCATCAGATAAACTGGGCAACACAAGGACAGAGTATTTCTTAAGGGTATTCTTTATTTCTATGTTCGCCTTTTTTCCGACAAAATTGATTCCCTTTACATTTGAGTAAGACCTGAAAATTTTTTCCTGTCCATGTTTTATCGGTCCGATGACATCGAGTTCAATCGTTGTCGAATTCATCTTTTTCAATGCTTCAAGAAGGTAGGGAACGCCTTTTTCTACGCTGACCGTTCCCACATAAACGAGTCTTAGTTTTTGCGACTGGTGATGTTCCTTATAAGCAAGAGCATCCTGGTAGTAATCAAAAGATCGAGGATCTCCAAGAAATCCATACTCGGCAACAAAAATGTTTTTAGCGGGGTGATGAGCCAGAATACTTTGTTTTACATAATTCGAATTGGTAAGGATTGAGTTTTCATGTTCCAGAAATTCAGTATTTCTTTCCATGTCCTGAAGAATATAGCTGGTTTTAATATCCAACTGATATTTATCATACTCAGGTTCGAGATATTTTAGTACATAATGAGGATAAGCACTGTACACATCGGCAATTGTTTGTATATTCTTTTGTTCCCGTTGTTTTTTTGCGAAATAGTGGCAATAGACTGGCCAGTAATGGATCAGATCCGGGTGAAAGTGTTTTGCTGCCCGCCGGTATGCGAATTCGGCATAATTAGCTTCCCATTTGTATGGATTAATAGATATTCTTTTTGATAAGAACAACACAAATTGTTCAAAAAAAGTAAGGTCGTCCAGAATGATTACGTTCTTATCAACTAGTTTAGTTACAGGTCTGATACGATGTAATAAAGAATTCTTTTTTGCAACTTTATAGGTAATTAGCTGGATATCGATCAATTTTTTCAGGAAGTTATATAGGTACAAGGAATGGTCAGGTCGTGCGAGCAATTGAATTTTCATATTAGAGTAACTGATTTTTAAATTGTTTCAAGTTGCGTAATGCAAATTCGAAATAACCAGACAATTCCAGGATAACATTAATCGTTGGAATTGTAACAAATGAAACCAATACACCGGAATATTGAATTCTTAGATTGAATTTCCTTAAAAAAAAGAAATAATACAGTAACAGTTTTAGCGAAAAGACAGTGATCAACCAGAGCAGCGGTACAGATGAATTGATAAGTATTATAAATAAACAAAGTGAAACAAGAAAACAGATACTATTGAAATAAAGCAAGCTGGTTTTTTTCGAATTGCTATCAGTTAACAGTTCAATAGAGTCCTTCTCAATAAAGGCGTTAAATATAAAAACCAAAATAAAGAAGTTATAGAAATAAATATTTTGAATGAAGTTATCGCCAAAAAAAAGGAAAACATACAATGGTGATAATAACAACAACGCAATGCCACATAATGTGATCAGCGTATAGTAACCTTTTTTAATTTTGTTGATATTAAAATTGATATAAAAAAGAACAAAGGGAGTCAAGATGCCTGCCAGCCGCAAACCCTCTGCAAAAATATTGCGTTCTTTTAGCATTTTACTTTGTGCGAGCAATACTATTTCAATGGTGGTAAAAAAAGTAATGAAATTTCGAATCAAGAAATAGCTTGAGTTTTCAAACAATACTGAAGGGCTGATACTGGTCGCCGCTTCCATGAATTTTTTAAAATGAAACAGTCGGGGTACATACTTTTTTGCCGCCATAAAGGTCCCGAACGTGAGGATCATTGTTTGGATGATCTGTAGAACAGTGACATAATACACATCAATCAAATGAAAATAGAAAAGAAGAGCACCGGCTAGTGTGACTATTTGAGAAACCATGCGGTAAAAAATAAGTCTTTTTTTATCGTCTTCTACATAGAGTATAAAATCATAGGTGAACAATGATACGATTACAGCCAACACATAAGGCCAGAAACTGAAGTGGGTGAAGGAAGGTAACAGAAAGATTATAGTAAATAAGATGACTAGAAAGACAAGAGCAATTTTTAATAAGATAGTATGATAATAGGCAGTGGATTGAAGGTAATTTTTGTTGATTTTGAAGTTTACAAGAAAATTATAATCACTGGAAAATAACGCAAATGCATATAGATACCCAAATACGGTTTGGTAATAAAGATAAGTGCCAAAATCATTTGCAAGCATTCGGGAAATAAGAGCCGTGATGCCAAACCCTATGATTTTATTTAGGACTTCCAGTATATTGAACCTTAACATTTCTACTGAGAAATTTAATTTTATTAACTACGGATTTATCGCTAAAGTATTTGTTTCTGACTCTCTGTACGCTGCAGTGTCTTTCACTTTAATAAAAAATAAGAGAATAAGGAACAGGAGTGCGCCAGTAGTATACAATGCTAGCGTATTTTCGACCATGCTACCCAAAAGGAATAACAAAAGTATATACCTGGCCGATAGTTCTTTCATCGCTTTCCATACATAAATGACACCAGTGATGATAAGGCCAAACCCGACTAAACCCGTTTCGATCAATACGCGGAGGTATTCGTTATGTACAATTGTGGTATCTCCTCTGATTTTGTAGTGCTCAAATCCTTCGCGATGCGACCATGTTTCGAGGACTCTCAACATAGAACCCATGCCATTGCCTGTCAATGGATGTTCTTTAAATAGATTTAATCCATGCTCATAAAATTTTAATCTTCCCATAAGTGTGCCCCAAAAGCTGGCGGAGGTATAATCGAACCGGGTCTTTGTTAAAGGTAACAGGAACAGGATGGACGTAGAGATAATGAATGCATTGATCAATACAATGAGCTTTATTTTAAGCGAGCTCTTTTTAAAATAGTCATATACCAGCAACATTCCTGCAAGAACAAAATATGTTCTTGAACCTGTAAGAAAAACAGCAACGAGCAGTAAAAACTGAAAGGCTCTGTTACTTCGCCGGTCATTAGAAAAATAACAAAGCAGAAAAGCCATTTGTATGGCTAAGCATTGCGGTCCCGTACCGGCCCCGAACCGACCCCCATTGTTATAAGGATCATCCCGATCATAAAACACGATAGCCAAAACCAGATAGCTAATAATAAAAAGAGGCATTATTTTGTCAAAATATTTTTTTGCGCTGACCAGGTATCTATCAGGAATAAGCATAAATGAGATGATAACTGATAAGAGGAAAACGAGTTGAAGCAGCGATTTTAATCCGGTAAGATAATAGTATTGATTTATTGAGAAGAAGAGAAAACTCGCGATGAAAACAAAAACAAGCAGAAAAGGGATAAAAAGAAAGACCGGAAAATGTCTTTTAAGAATGCCAATACGAGCAAGGACGATTACCAGTCCGCCAAACGAACTGATTAAAGATGTCCAAAAAGGGGCATCTTTCGTTAGCATTAAATTGTAAAAAGTGAAAGCTGCATAAACAGCAATCACATGTTGCTTTTTTGTTGTAAAGAGAATAAGAAGATAAAGGATGATCGTCAGGTACCAGGGAAATATATAAAAAGAAACACCAAAAAATAGAAATGATAATATGAACTCGGTTATTTCATTTATTTTAAAGACGTGGTTGATGGGGGCAGTGCCTTGCATCACATTAATAATATTGTTATAACTTTTCGGTATTCTGACCAAAGAATTAGGTTCTCTTACAACTATTGAAGCCCTAGCTTCTTTTTTTCTACTTCGCCGAGATATCGGAAAAGCTCTATGATTAATACAATTGCAAAGGCGATAAGGCAACCTTTCCAGACATTGTCACCAAAATATTTCCTGAAACGCGGCAAACTATTGCCCGTATTGGCCAGATCCGAATACACCTGCACCACATCTTTTCCTTCAATCTTTTTCTTCATGTTCGTTATCAGCTCATCTTTAAACAAAAGCATTTTATCATATAGTTCGATCTCTGGATTGCGTGCAGAAGTTTGACCAAGAAATACATTTGTTGGCTCGGCAGCTCCTTTTGAAATTTGGCTCTCAATTCTTTTGGTATAAGCCTGGCGCAGACTGTCCATGCTTTCAATTGACGACATGATCAGTCGGTTTTCTTCATCTATTAATTTTGCATTCATTTGTCTGGCATAGATAAACGCAGGGTTTTCATTAATGGAATTGATAATACCTTGCTGTACCTTCGAAAAAATAGTTGGATTATCACTTTCAACCCGTATTATGTGTAGTGGATAATCGTAGTCGGTAAGCATTTTTTTAAAATCGTCATAATTTACTGTCCTGGTCCACATGGTATCGGCGGCAATTGCCCCGTAACGCTTATAATCGAGGTAAATTGATTTATACAGCGCAGCCGTTTGTAAGGGATCTTTAACAGGTTTAATGCTAAAAAGTTTCAATTGACCAGCTGTTTTGTAATCGATATCGAATAACTGGCCCAGGATCTCTACTCGCTTTTGACGTACAAGGGAGTTCAGATTGTCTATTTTCTGATATAGGAAACGGTTACTTTCAAAATTTGGCTTTACAATGATTTCGGAGTAATAGCTAACACCATCATTAAAATAATTGAATATACCAAGCAATAAACCAATTACTCCGCCCGCAGTTATCCAAACTATTTTTTGTTTAATGAATAGCAATAAAAAAATGACTGCCTCGAATAACTTAATGAAAAAAAGTTTGATAGCCCAGCCAATGCTTCGAAAAAATCTGGCGAGTGCCGTCAAGAACACCCCCATATCTATTTCTCTTTCAGAGCTATCTTGCATTTTTTTTTCAGAGTTACTCATAAACAGTATTTTCAGATTTTGGATAAATTACAAATATAATAAGTCTTGTCTTTCTGATTTGAATCTAAATGAGTGATTATCCTTTATAAAATAGAATTCGTTAACGTGCTACAAATTCGTTCGGCTGCCTTACCATCCCAGAAAGCTGGGATCGAAGCTTTTTTCATTTTCCCATTCAAAATTTCTGTTATTACGGAATCGAGCTTTGACACGTCGGTACCTATTAGATAATTTGTTCCTGTGGTAATCGTTACTGGTCTTTCGGTGTTGTTTCTTAATGTTAAGCAAGGTACACCAAGAAACGTTGTTTCTTCCTGAATACCTCCACTATCAGTTATAATAAACGAAGCATTTTTAATCAGGCAAAGAAAATCAATATAGCCGATCGGATCAGTAAATAAAAAGTTTGGTGAAAGATCAGTCCCGATCCCGAACTCTTTCATATTTGCACGGGTGCGTGGATGGACAGGAAAAACTATCTTCTTTTTTTCAGCGTAAGAATTGATGGTCATCAATATTTTTTCCAGTGATTCTTTATTATCTACATTCGTTGGACGATGAAGAGTACAAAGAATATAATCATCTTTTTTTAAGCCAAGAGAAGATAAAATAGACGAACTATTGATTTTTGACAAATTTTGAACAAGTGAATCGATCATGACATTGCCGGTAAAGAATATCTTACTTTCATCTACCCCTTCTTTTTTAAGATTATTAATTCCACTTTGTTCGGTTACAAATAAAAAATCAGAAATGGAATCGGTAAGTATCCTGTTTATTTCTTCTGGCATAGTTCTGTCGAAGCTTCTCAATCCTGCTTCAACATGGGCGACGGGTATGTTCATTTTTTTGGCAACCAAACTGCAGGCAATAGTGGAATTGACATCGCCCACAACTATTACCAGGTCAGGCTCTTCGGCAATAACTACTTTTTCAAATTCGATCATTATTGCTGCCGTTTGCACTGCATGTGAGCCCGAACCAACACCAAGATAAAAATCCGGTTTCGAAATATTCAGCTCTTCAAAAAATATTTTTGACATTTTTTCGTCATAGTGCTGGCCGGTATGACAAATCAAATGTTGGACTGAATCTCTATACTTCAGAAATTCAAAGTGAATAGGAGCAATTTTCATAAAATTGGGTCTTGCTCCTACTATTGATATGATTTTTTTCATTACTGAACCCGTGCCAATTTGGTATCAAAGGCGGCAAATGTATGGCTAATTTATTTTAAGTCATTAAACCTTGTAGAATAAACTCTATCGAAACTTTCTTAATCATCAATAATTTAGAAGCAACGATCTGATTTATTATGTTGTCATTTGTGAAAAAATTGCAGGAAATGCATCTAAATGGGAACGACTTTAACAAAAAAACTTTATTATTTCAACGGTATAATTCATTAAAACAATAGTTTTGCCGGATTCTATGAAATATCGAAGCCTGCTGATTGGTAGCACTAAGCAGAAACATATGATAACCATTGACCAAAGCCAAGCCTATTCCCTAAACGGAATTCGGAAAAAACATTTGCGAAGTTATATCCAAAACAAGACTGCCTTTCTCATCTTCAAAAGAGTTTTTGACATTCTTGTTTCCTTTACTATTATTATATTCCTATTAAGTTGGCTTATTCCTTTGTTAGGTATAATTATTAAATTGAATTCGAGGGGTCCAATATTTTTTATTCAACGTCGGGTTGGCCGGGGGTTGAAAAGTTTTAGCTGCATAAAATTCAGAACAATGGTTTTGAACTGTGAAGCGAATAAGTGCCCCACAACTGACAATGACTGCCGCATTACTTCTATCGGCAAATTTCTTCGTAAAACCAGTTTCGATGAATTACCTCAATTTATTAATGTCCTGATCGGAGATATGAGTATTGTAGGACCGAGACCTCACATGTTTTATGATTGTAAAAGGTTTTCCAACTATATTCAATACTATAAATTCAGAAGCCTTGTTCGCCCCGGTATTACCGGCCTGGCACAAGTAAAAGGTTTCCGCGGACCTGCAGAAGATCCTTATGCAATAGCCTCACGGTTTTCATACGATTCTATGTACATACGACAAATGAGTTTTGCGTTGGATCTAAATATCGTTTTGACTACAGCCGTCCAAACATTCAATGTCGTCCTATTTAAAAGCAGAGCTGAAAGAAAAAGACTCAAAAGACTCAAGGAAGAAGAGGGTAAAAAAATTGCAGCCTGAATATTACAGGTTAACCCGGGCCGATGATGGCATTTGAGGCTTTGGATGATTGACTCTTTTATTAAAGTGCTTATTAAATGACTTGTAAATCATCAATGATAGAATAGCAGAAACGACCCCAATACACATCCCCGCAAAAATATCAGTAGGAAAGTGTTGAGCAAGGTAAACTCTTGAATAGCCAGCCAACGAAGCAAGTAAGGGAAGAATCACAGACCATGTCTTTCTATTGATTATGTAAGCCATAATAAGCGCCATAGCAAAAGCTGTTGTTGTATGACCGGAAGGGAAGCTGTGCACCTTTCGCATAGTAACACCCTCAACAACATGAACCGGAAAAATTTCAGATAAATAGCTGATAGGTCTTAATTCATCAGGATAAATAACCCGTTTTAAAAACTGTGCTAAGATGGTGGAGATAATAACTGCTGCAACAACTGCAATAAAATATTTTCTTCGATAAAAAAAACAATAAATGCCTAAAGGAACCCACATTAACCCATCACCATAATGCGTGAAGTATTTAAAAACCTGGTCAGCGATCTCATTGTGATTGCTATTAATGAGCTGAAATGACCCGTTTTTTCCAAGAGCCAGAATTAATATACCTGTGCCAATGGCAATGAGGGTGGCCAACATAAAAGCGATGCCGAAATTATTTGCCGGTCTTTCCTGCAAGGATAGAAAGATTTTTACAAAAGTAATACGAGTTCAGCAGCTCTCATAATGTGATGCCGG
>Ga0157299_10000006_pt1 | contig 16071 bp, 11 predicted proteins | sample NitcycUS058202B2_FD_108402 | JGI IMG/M metagenome (GOLD analysis project Ga0157299, IMG submission 108402) | Soil microbial communities from Arlington Agricultural Research Station in Wisconsin, USA - Nitrogen cycling UWRJ-S058-202B-2 | ecosystem: Environmental > Terrestrial > Soil >... | reverse complement strand
GAGGAACTGCTCGATGAAGGGGAGCGCCTTCCCCTGCGAGGTCGACGCTTGCAGATCCCACGGGTTCCCCGGTATTCCGCCCGCCAGACCCTTCAGCAGGAACTCGCTCGCGTAGGGACCGGCCCCTGGAACACTAGCTTTCCCGGCACCCCAGTTGACCCACTCGCGGATGGCATGCTGCAGGTCGACGCGCGGGTTCTTCATGCCGAAGAAGTGCCAGTTGAACAGGGAGCCGAGCGTGTCGATGAGTTGGAAGAAGTGCTCCATCGCGAAGCCGCCGGTGAGGCCGGCAAGCAGGAGTTGCGCGAGCCAGATCTTCCGCCGGTACGGGGACAGTGTCCCGAGGTAGGCGTTGTTGAGCAGGAAGCTTTTGAAGATCAGGGTCTTCGGCCAGTCCCGTTGCAGCTTCGACCGGTTCGATGCCTCGTGGCTACCCTGCGAACTGCGTACCACCTGCTCGGCGGTCCCCCAGGGATTCGCGCTGCCCTTGGCTTTCATCGCCCTGCCCGAGGCCACGAGAATCGTGCGGCGGAGCCACTCCTCGCTCCACTGGAAGCCCGCCATGCTGCCTTCGGCGAGATGGGCGAGTTGCTCGTCCCGCTTCCTCCCGGCCTCCTCTCCGCTGATGCCGGAGATCCTGCCGCCGAGCTTCTCGAGGGTCGAAGTCTTGGCGTGCTGCGTCACCATCTTCGCGTTGGTCTCGCCGACGAGGCCGCTGAGCCTCGCGTTTTCGAGCGCTTCCCACTCTTCGCGGGTGAGGTTGCCTATGTAATTCTGCTGATCCCCCGGCGCGCCGACGACTTTGTGCTTGTCCTTCGAGAAGACACGCTTCGAGTAAGCGTGGCTCACATCCCGGATCGCCTTGAGCATTTGCGCGGTAGCGGCGGGGATGCCCACCTTCCCGCCGTCCGGGCCGACCTGATCCGCCAGAACAGCCACGCCCTGCCCTAGCTGGGTGAAGTTGAGCAGGATCTGCTTGGGGTTGTAGCCGAGCCACCACAGCATCATCGCCCCGCTGAGAGTGTTGGAATGCACCTTGGGGCTGATCTGGTTCTTGGCGGCATCGTCCATGAACTCGATCATGTGGTTGATCTTGGTGAGATTGACGAACTGCCCCGGAGTCTCCGCCCGCAGGTTCTTGCGATATGTCCTCGCATCGTTCACGGCTTGGAGGATATTGCCGCGCTCGGCGGTACGCCCGATGAGATTCGACATCGCCGAGAAGTAGGCGCCCGCGGTACGCTTGCCGTCGCGGCTGTATCCGGGAATGCCCTCGCGGTACTTCTGGTGCTGGCGGCCGGAGCGCTCGACCATCGTCGAAGCCATCATGTCGTCGAAGGCGGCGCGCTGCTTGTCGGTCAGGTTGAGCTTGGAAGCAAGCCGCTCGGCGATGGAAGGCGGAAGATGGCCCATGTCCCGTACCTCGGGGGACAGTTCGCCCACCGTGACGTTTTCGGGGACGATACCGGCGGCGGCGTAGTCGCGCTCCATCCGGGTGGCGGCTTCCTCGGCGGCCTTCTCGCTCGCGTATTGCTCGTGCCGGTGGACCTTCTTTCCCGAGGGGTATTTCGGGTCGTCGGTCTTGAGGTAGGAGGTGACCATCCAGTCGCCGAACCGCATCAGGGGAAAGTAGTTTCTGCGCGCCTTCTCGTCGACTTCCTTGTTCAGCGTGGCGATGGCAGAGGCGAGCGCCTCGGGATCTTTGATCTCCCGCTCGAGTTCGGAGACCTCCGCCTGGCGCAAGCCCTCCCAGAACTCGCGGAAGGTCTGCTGCTGGCGCTGGTAGACGGCGACGGTTTCCTCGTCGAGGCCGGCTTTGTCGGCAAGCTGCATCACTTCCTGCTCGGTCAGCGGGCGGTTCGCCCTCTGGGTCCAGTCCTGGACGGTGTAGTTGAAGTCGCTCAGTTGCCGGCCCCGCTCCTCACCGAGCGCATTCCACTCCTCCATCGCATCCCCGCCTTTGTTCTTCCAGTCCTGGATGGTCCGGTCCATGCGGTTTTTGGCGGCAAGCTGATCCTGGATGGGCTGGAAGTCGGGGTTCTGCTCGGCCATCTGGCGGAACTGGAGGTTGTTGCGGTTGATCGTGCCCACGGTCCGGATGCCGATGTTGACCCGCTGGGCGGTGGAAAGCCCTTCGGTGCGGAGAGAGGGCATGTCCCTCGGCTCAGTGGGCAATGGCGGTGGCTGGCCCTGTGGCGAGCCGGTGGGCTGGGTGGCTGTGACGGACGCCGAAGCGGCAGCGGACGCTCCTGGGGCCGTTTGCGCGCCAGCGGGAGCCATTCCTGGGGGAGGAGCCTGTTTCCCATCGGCAATCGCCTTCGCCTGAAGAAATACCTTCATCGCATGGGGACGCGCCTCCTCACCGAACTTGTCCACGATCACCTGGACAGCGTTGCCGATCTTGATCGCGCCGCTCGCCACGTCGCCGATGATCTCGGTGACCATGTCGCGGATCCACTGCGCCAGTTCGATGGGGTTGGGGGAACGGAGTTTGCCGGATTGCTCCTGGGCGCGGCGTTTAGCGGCGGCTTCTTCGCCGGCTGCCACGCGCCTTTCTAGGAAGGAGGCAGGCCCGGCTTGTTCCACGCCTCCCGCAGCGCCTGCTTGAACGCCTGGTCCGGGTCTTCCCCCTTGAGGCGGGCCTTCTCCGCCGCCAGTTGCGCCCGGTTGAAGTTGTCCACCGCCTCCTTCGACCACTCCTGCGGCGCGGCGAGCACTTTCCTGCTGCGCTTGTCTGCCATAAAAAGCCTCCCTGACCGGACCCGGTTTGATGTATTTGAACAGGACAAGAACGCCCTCGCCATGTGTCGCAACCAGTGCGTCAGCGTAAGCCTTCGCTACTTCCTCCTGCTCGGCGGGAGTAAGATTGAGTTGGTCGCCAGACAGTACCTTGGCGGTAACTTCCCGGAACGCATGGCTGGGATCCTCTTCGGTCTCATAACCCATCTCCGTTACCGCACCTCCAGCCTTGGCAAAGAGCGGTGTCTGCATCAGGTCGGCCATCGTCTCGTCAGTGAGCGGAACCTGAAATTGCATGCCATGCAGCAACTCTTCGCGGGCAGTCATGCGGATGTCATCCGAGAAGTATTTCTGTGCCCGGACAAAACCTAGCGATGCGTCGGGAGGCGCGGACTCCCGCCACTTCTTCACTTGCTCATGAAGCTTTTGCAGGTTCTCGCGGGTAGCCTTGCCGAGCCACGGAATGTTGAGGTTTTCTTTGAGAGCATTCTCCAATATGACGATGTCAGAGAGAGGCAGCAATTTGCCTTGTAAGCTGTTCCCCCCGCTCAAGGTCTCGATGATGAACGTGCCGCCCTGATTGGTGTAAACCGTGTTGCTTTGGGCGGGGGTTTTCGGAAAGCGGAATGTCGCAGTCTTCAGTTTGTATTCGGCTTGAAGCTCGTCAGCCGTCAGATCCTGTTGAGGGAGGAGGGAGGCTGGCCCGCGGAGTGCGGCGTTCTTCGCTTTCTGTGCGGCGTTGCGCGCCTTGGCTGCGGCAACTTCGTCCTCGCTCGGCAAGACTACCGCAGGCGCCGGTGGCGTCTCCCCGATCCCCGTGAGTACCTTCGCGGCGAGCTTGTCCGCATCGGTAGGGGTGGGTGGCGCCGGGCGCTGCGGCGGGTAAGTGACTTGCTGCGTAAACGGAGCCACGGCGGGAGGCGGCGCTATTGCTGCTGCCGTTGCGGTGGGCGCAGCACCGGGCTGCGGAGCCGGGGAGAGCCGCTGCGGGCCAAGCGAAAGCGCAGGCGGCGGGGGAGTCTGCTGAGGCGCAGGCGGAATAAGCGGCTGAGGAGGTGGAGCTTGTGTCTCCACGGCAGGCGCGGGCGGAACAGGCGGGGGTGCGGGTTGCTGCTGAGATTTCTCCACCTCCTTCGCCCAAACGAGCAAATCGGTTCTCGACGGTACGGGGTCCGGTCCCGGCGCACTCCTCCTCGGCCACACCTCGATCAGTTGCTCCCGGATCACCACGGCGCGCGGGTCTTCCGACCCCAGCCATTCCCACAGGTGCTCATGCACGATCGGGTCGTTGGGATGCACCGGATCTCGCGGCGTGGACAGTAACCGGCTCACCTCTTCCCGCGCTTCGCCGAGCAACTCCGCAGCCGGATCTCCGAGACGCGATTCCTGCGGCGTCACGGTGGCCCGCCGCGCTCCCTGATTCGCCCTCATGAGAACCTGCGCGGACTGCTCGGCAGGACTCATCGGCCCGGCAGGCGGAGTCTGCCTTGGCCCCATTAACCCGAAGGCTTCGGCGGATTCGCGGGCCGGGAAGGGAACCGGCGTCCTGATGTCCTTCTGCACCACACCCTCGGCGGGCACTGGTTCGTAAGGCGGGCGCGGCGCCGGTCCCTGGATGGGAGGCTGGGTCGGCGTGGGGACTCTCGAGGCGAATGGTCCGGTCGGTGTAGGCGGTGCGCCCTGGAACTGCGGCGCGTTGGTGCCCTCGAGCTTGGGTACAGCGGTGAGCGGTGGACCCGCTCGCGGCGCGGTGGGCGTGGGAACCCTGCTGGCATAGGGGCCAGTGGGAGGAGGCGCCGTAGCCTGGAACGCAGGAGCATTCGTACCGGCCATCCTCGGTACTACGGGAGCAGGAGCAGCCGGCGGTGCAGGCTCGTAGCTCACCGTGCTGGTGACTGCTTCGGTAGGAGGAGGCGGTGGAGGCGTTTCCGGACGTGCCCGTGGTGCAACCGTGCTGACCGTCCCGCCCATCGCGCCACCGACACCCATCGCACCAGCCACGCGCCAGGCAAGATTCTTCAGACTGTCAGGAACACCCGCTACCCACTCGGCCGCACCGGCGAGGACTTCCTGGCCTCCTTCAGTGACGGCTTCCTTCACCGTACCTGTCGCAACCCTCTTCAAAAACGGATCGATGACTCCTGGCTTCAGGAGTCCCTTCACGAAGAGCGTGTCGAGATAGGCTATCGGGATACCAACGATCCCGGCGATGTTCGCCGCCTTATCTGCCGGAACTCCCTTACTACGGAGGTCGTTGTAGATCCCTCCCGCATTGAGCAGGTAGTTGAAGACACCGGCTCCCGCCGTTCCCCCCAACGCTCCGGCGATGATGGTTCCACCCATAGACGGGGCGCTGCGAGCCATGCTCGGGAGGAGGAACTTCTGCGGAGAAGTCTCCCCTGTCACAACGCTCTCCGGGGAGGGTGGTTTCGGGAGCATTCTCCCGATGAACTGCGCCTTCTCCTTCACCGAAGTCCCCGCTCTGCCCACCGTAGGAAGAAGGGGAGCGAACGGCGCTATCGCATTCGTGACCGCAGCAGCCGTAGGCCCAAGTCCCTCGAACTTCTGGCCTATCGCCTCGACCGCACCGCCGAGGGAGGCCCCTATATCAACCACTCCTGGGAGGAGTTGGCGCGTGGTGTCTTCCCAAGTGGAAGTCACCGGAGTGTGCTGAGGAAGCGCCGCTGTTGGCGGCGGAAGTGGGTCCAGAACGACGTGCGGAGTACCGCCCTGTGGAATCGGAGCCATCGCTTGAGGCTGCACCGGAAGCGGATCGAGGATGATGCGGGGACGCGCAGTAACTATCGAGCTACCCATTGGCCGTTCCTTACGATGCCGGGAACTCCGTTGTAACTACCGGTTCTGCCTTCAACTTCTAACTTAGGATCACTGACCGGACCCAAGATACGAGGCGCGGAAGCAGCAGCCGCTGGCTTGTTAGCCATTCCCCCGGCCACCTGCATGATCCGTTCAGTGACGGCTTCGTCATCCGGTTCGGTGAATGGATCGCCGTTATTGACGGCAGTCTCTCTCGCCTTGTTGATCTGGTTCAGTACGACTCTGGTCGCAGTATTGACGTGGGGAGTCAGATGCTCAGCACCGGCCCTCATCATCGAAGCCTTTGCCTGAGTAGCGGTGGCATTCGTCCGAATCGCTTCGAGTTGCAGTCTGCTCTGATCGAGTTGGTTTTTGTCTATGCGACCGAGGTCGAACTGCCGTTTATCTTCTTCAAACTTGGCTTCAGCGAGAGTGGCAGTTTTCTCGGCGGCTTTGGTCTGCCTTTCGGAAATCCCTTCCAACGCCTTCCAGTGTGCCTGCTCCGCCGCATCGCGTCCTTCGAGGCGCGCCTGCTCAAGGAGCTTGTAAGTCTTGTTCCAATCGTCATCAAGTTTCTTCTGTTCGAACTGGCGCTCTTCGAGGCCCCACTTATTCTGTTCTTGGGTGCTCTGCGCCTCTCTACGCTGCGCTTGACTCTCGTAATCTTTGATCTTGGCGTTACTCTCGACTGTCTTCTGGAAGGCTTCCTGTTCCTTCATCTTCCGTTCACGCTCAGCTAACTCTCTGGCATACTGCATTTGCCTTTGTTGAGCCAGTTGATTATACCCCGCAGTTACTGCGGAAACGGCGTTGCCTGTGGCGGTCTCACCTGGGTATCTTGGCCTTGTAAGTTGCTGCCCTGCGGCGAGCGCAATGCCTGCAAGGGTGGGGTCGGTCAGCCTGCCCCAGATAGAACTTCCCGCGCTCTGAGGCGACTGCACCGGAGCGCCGGGAGCGCCGGCTTGACCGCCAGGAGCAGTGCCTGCGGGAAGCGGGGTGCTGGAAGCGGGACCGGCTGTCGGACCGGGAGCGCTGGAAGGGAAGCCGGTCGCCGGAGTTTGAGACGGCGGCAACGTTTGCGGCAGACCAGGAGTGGGCTGGGCGGGTCTGCCGAGTACCTCGCCACGTTGGGCCATACCGCCGGGTTTCACGAAGGGAGGCGTGCGGATCGTGCGGTTCTGCATGCCGCCGAAATACTGGCCGAGCGCGGCGATGATATTGGGGTTGATGGGCGGCATGATGGCTGGCATTATCGAACTCCTGCGAGAAGCTGACCGATAGAGGGAATGGGGTTGCCGCGGCCTTGCGGCTTGAAGACGGGGGCGACGGGGGTGTGCGGACCGAGGTGCGCGTAGGGCGCGGGCGTGGTGGTGGTGCCGCCCTGGAACGCGGCAAGCATGGGCAGCGCGGCGAGGAGCTTGCCCACTCCCGGCTGCTGCTGCTGTTGTTTGCCTCCCGGCTGCGTCGGTTGAGACGTTGGCGGAGGAGGGTTCTTGGTGTCCAGCTTCGGAATGATCACTGGCGGGTAGACGGGTGGTTTAGTCGTCGTGGTGCCGCCGGGTGGAGGATTGGGTGTGAACTCGAATTTAGGCCAGCCTTGGAGAGGTTCCTTGTAATCAGGTAACTGGGCTGGGAAATCCCAGTAGGTCTTGATCTTTTGTCTGCTGAGCGGATCGTCGGGATCGGTGGTGTCAAAGACCGTGGTCTCGAACTTGTAGGGATCACCGGTCTCTTCGCCCCCGGGCGGAGGATTGGCATCGATCTTTTGTGGGTCACCATATGGACCGGGAAACGGGTAACTCGGGTCCATGAAGTCGGTGCCGGTCACATTGAAAGTCGGACCGCCGCCACCGGTGCCAGTGCCGCCGACTTGCGGCAATGATGCGAGGTACTCGGCAAGGTAGGGGTCGATCTGAGATCCGGTGTAATCAAGGGGAGGCGGAGGGTTGCCTATGACCTCGGTGGTAAAAGTCGGATTTCCTGTTCCAGGCGCGAAGCTCCCAGGATCAGTTCCTCCGGGCGTCTCCGTGGTCTGCCCCTCGTTGGGCGTCGTCGGAGCCGTGCCCCCCGATTGCTGGGTCTGCTGCTCCCAGGATGTGACCGGCGTGTTGTAGCCGTAGGGATCGTAGTTGCCGTAAGGATTATAGTTCCACCAATAGCCGGTGTCAGGATTATAGTTCGGATTCTGGTTACCGGGTTGATTTCCAATGTATTCCATATCGTCTCCTTACCCGAAGAATCCGCTGGTGCCGCCCGGCGGCGTTCCTACCGTGGTGGGCGCAGTAGTGCCCGGTGGGATGGTGCCCTGCCCCGCTGGCACGGTGCCCCCCTTGCGCATCGCTTCGATGATCGCGAGCAGAGCCGGAACACTCAGCCCGGCACCGATGATGGCTGACGCCGTACTCGGCTGCGGCACCTTCACCTCGCTCTGCGCCTCAGCCCCAAACGGCTGACTGATCATGTTCCCGTAGTTCAGCAGGTTCTGGTACGGCAACCGCTGGTAGTACTCATACCGGTCGGCGTTCTCATTCCGCTGCGCCTCCTCCTGTGCCCGAATGAGCGCACCCACCGCACCCGTGATCTGACCCGGAGCCGTGAGGTTGGACTGCAACTGCGGCAACTGCTGCATCGTCTGCATCGCCTGCTGCTGAGCAGACAGATAGCCCTGGTTCGCCAGGCCGGACGACACTTCCCCCGCCACGCGCTCGGCATCGCGCACCGCTTGCGCCTCCCCGATGCTTTGCCTCGAGCCGCCGTAGCCCCCGCTGGCAATCCCCTGGTGGCGGATGGCCGGCAGCGCCCGCGTCAGAAGCTGATCGCCGATGGGAGCCACCGCTGCTGAGATGGCATTCTTCAGGTACGGGTTCGTGGCCGGGTCTCTCCCCGCTCCAAGGTTGAACTCCGCAGACTTGGTCCCGAGCTCGGCGAGGTACTGCGCCGGCGTGACCGCGGCACCGAGCTGCTTCTGCGCGGCGAGCTCGTCCTGATTGAAATCGGCCACGCGAGGCTCGGGCGAGAGCTTGGGACCGCCCTGCTGGTAGAGCCGGGTCGACTCGTCGACAAACTGTTTTACGGCGGGCTGCTGCCAAGTCGGGTAACTGCTAGTCGACGTCGAGACGTTGCCGCCGGCGCTCTTTCCCATGATTGCGGACCTCCATTATTAACGTGGTGTAGGCGACTTCGAAGCCAAGCGGGGCAAGCAGCCGCGCCAATCCTTTGCGTCCGGAAGCTTCGAGCCTTTCGCAGCCCTGCTCCCGCGCGAAGATTTCCAAGGCAACCCGGGCGTGGCCGCTCCAGTCTTTGAAGCGGATCCCCTGGAGCAGGACGATGCGGAGCACCCGCAGGCAGGGATATTCGCTGATTTCCGTAAGAATCACCCCTAGCAACTCCGCACCTTCGCCCGCCAACGCGACCCAGATTTGCTGCCGATCAGCAGCTACGAGCGCCTTGATGGAAGACTCCGAGAGTTCGCCGTGGCAGTGCTCGAGGGCGGCCTTGAGGAAGGGAGTGAGCCTCACCCACACGGCAGGCTCGATCGCCATGTCGGCGGCGATGCGCGTAACTTGCAACTTGCGCGGGGCAAGCTGTTTGGCGACCACCGGAATTGGAGTTTCCGCTACGGCTGTTTCCATATCTTTTCCAACGAAGCGGTCTCGGTGATCTGCTTGACCAACGGCTCAAGCCACACGGCATCATTCACCCGAAGCGGAGCCGCCTCGATCACAGCGACTAGCGCCCGGGCCTCTTCATCCTCGAGTTCCACTGTCTTCAAACCATAGTCCGGTGCGGGAGGCTTCCAGAGATATTTATCGCCCACCGCGGTGAACTCGCTCTCCCGCTGCTCTGCATCGCTGAGGCGCAGCTTCTCGATCAACCGGAGAAAGACCGCCGCCTCCTTCAGGTTGGCGGCGCTGTGGTTCCCCACGGTAGACCAGAGGTACACGCGCTGATAGAACTTGAGATCGAGGTTCTGCATTAAAGTAGCTTGTTGACCACGGCTTCCACTGCGCCCTGAAGCGCTGCATCAGTGACCGCCGAACCATCTTGTTGAACCGCGGGATCCATCACCACTGGTGGCTGGATCTGCGCGGCTACCATCGCCGGGTTCTGCATTGCGTTCTGCGCCCAGCGCATACGGGTGTTGTGAGCGGGAACCGAAGTCGCTTCGATCATGATGGAGTCTGCAAACTTGAGGACCGCCACTCCCACCCGGCCACGAAATTCCACGTCCTGCATCAAAAGTGCCGACTCGCTATACGTCATCGGATCTCCTTATACGATTTTTAAGACTTTTCCACCGGCAACATCCACCCAGATATCTCCCGCAGCCAATCCCGCGCTCGAGGTTGGCAGCCCCACTACGGACAGCTTGGAACCGGGAGCCGACGTGCCGATGCCCACGTTCCCGCCCAAGGGGTTGAGGAGTAAATGCGAACCGGCTCCCCCCGCCAGAGCTTGCACACAGCCCACCCAAACCCCGCCGGTGAGGACTGCATAGCCCAGTTGGAATTGATACCCAGCGGCGTTGCTTTGCTCGGCGATGATGAACTGGGTAGCCTGCGCCGCCGTCGTGGCATTCGTGGGATTGACGACGGATAAGATCGTGCCGGTGCGCGAGGTGGTGGTGACACCGGCGGACACTTGTCCGGCGTTGGCAATGGTCATCTTCGTAGTCAGGCTGCCGCCGGACGTGGTGCGGAACTCGAACCCGGAAAACGTATCCTGCGTGCCGTTGATGAACAGCCGTCCACTTCCGCCATCTCGCAGGAAGTCAATGAAGTTCGATAAGTTCAAGGTGCCGGCGTTGGTCAGGTTGAACCCTGCGGCGGCGATGTTACTCAGCCAGGGCGTCTGGATCGCACTGATCGTGGGAGCGCCGGTGATCTTCGCGTAGGCCAGCGAGGTGATCCAAGACGGGTCCGCATAACTGCCGATCGTGGAGACCGCGTTGGTGACCTGCGCCGCCGTGTAATCCCCCGTTGCCGCCACGACCGCCCCGGTCCTGGTGAACACCGAGGTGACCGCGCTGGCCGGCAGGGCGGTCCAGGCTCCATCGCCTCGCAGATAGTTGGAACTGCTCGGTGTCCCCGTGCCGAGCCGCGCCACCGCGAACACGCCGGTGGTGGTATCCGCTGCGGCATGAACGTGCGCCGCCGGGGTGAAGGAAGTGGGTACGCCCGTGAGCTTGCTATAAGCGAGGCTGGTGATCCAGGTTGGGTTGGCGTAGCTGCCGAGGACTGACACGGCATTCGTAACCTGTGCAGCGGTATAGTCTCCGCTGACTGCGACGACGGCTCCAGTGCGGGTGAAGACACTAGTAACACTACCTCCCCCGCCGCCGGGAATCGTCACCACCGTGCGCGTGCCGTCATCGGTGGCCGTGACGCCCGCACCCACGAAGTTGAGAGTCGTTCTGACGGTGAGGGCCACGCCTTCGTCCTGAACGGTGGTGTATCCACCGCCCCCGCCCCCGCCCCCGCTCATCGCGTGCCACGCGCCCGCGTAATAGACGTAGTAGCCCGCTCCGCTCCCTGGATTCCAGTCGGTGCCATCGGCGTAAACGAGCATGCCCTCACGGGGCTTGACCGGCGCAACATGCCACACCTTGTTGATCGAATCCCGGTGCCGGTCGATGTGGGACTGCTGATCCTCATTGACGCTCCACAGCATCTTCAGCGCTTCGCGGGGTTCGTCGGGGAGCGGCCGGTCGAGTGGCATCTATAAGCTCGCTGTGGGTTCGAGGTCTAAGTCAAAGCCGATGAGCTTCCAGTTCTGGCCCACATGCACGCACTCAACGCGGTACGCCAGATAGCGGAAGGTGCCGAAGAAGCCGAGCTTCACGGTCTGGCCCTGGATAAAATACTGCAACGGCTGCCACGAGACCGGCCCTTTGCGATTCATCGAGAAGCCCACCGAGATGGCGAAGATGACGCCGTCGTCGCAAACGAACTTGGGCCAGATCTCGCGCATGACCGCGAGGCGCCCGTGGTCAATCACGATCTCGCCGCGCGACGTTCCCTTCACTCCCACGCCGATGCGCTCGACGTAGCTCGCCGTCGCGTCGTCCGCATCAACCACCTCCCCGTTGACCCGGAGGCGCAGAGCGGTAGACATCAGGGCGAGTCCCTCGACGGAGCGCTCGTAGGTGCCCGAATCCCAGATGGTGGTCTGCGCGGCCCAACTCCCGACGGTTGACTGCCAGCTATCCCCCTCGAAGTTGGCCGAGGTCGGGCCGGAGGCCATCGCGTGGTAGTTATCCTCGATGTCGCGGATTGTTCAGGTGTCGAACTGCCAGTTCCACACTAAAGCGAGGTTATTGACCTCGGTGCCGCCGGAGGAGAAGGTGATCCAGATTTCCTTGGCGGTCATCTTGCGAACCACTCGCACCTTGTCATAACTCGCCGAAGTCAGTTGCGAGAAGAACCAGCGCTTGGTGCGGTCGTAGCCTATGCTGGTGACGCTCTGGAGATCGTGGATGACGAAGTCGTCGCCGGTCACCTGGAAGACTTTGTTGAGGAAGGTGGCCGCGCAGCCCTGCGTGAGCGCGCCGATCTCGGAGAAGACCCGGCGGAAGGCCATGATGTCCTGGCCGCCGATGAAGGTCATGGCCCAGGTTTGGCTCCCGGTCATGATCATGAGCTGGTTGCCGACTTGAAGGGCGTCAATGATGCGGTCCTCGCCCTCAGAGAGTGAGACTTGGCCGGCATCGAGCGTCTCGTCGGCTACGTCCCACGAGGGCGGGATATTCAGCGGATCGGCGGGATGCGACCACATGACCAAGCGATCGTCGCGCTCCCCGCTGATGGTTACGTCGAGGGCGACAAGGAATTCTTTGAAAGGAACGACGATCTTAGCCCGGTGCGTGGCGGGCCAGTTAGGGAGATCGGCCAAGTCGGTGGCCGCGTTGGGCAGATCCCAGTACTGCGGCACGTCGACCCCGTTGTTCAGGATCAGGTGGTCGTTGAACATGCCGCCCTGCCAGAAGTCCTGGGTGGTTCCGGTGTAGGGACCGGCGAGGCGGGTGATATCGGTGACGGTTGCCCCGGATATCGAGATCACACTGGCAAGGCCCGTCGAGACCCAGAACTTGCCGATCAGGCTATGGACGAAGAACAGCCCGTAGGACAGCGGCGACCCTCCGGCCGTGGCGTTGGTGCGCCAGGAGGGCGACCGCTCGATGCCGCCGAGTTCAAAGCGCACATTGCGGCAGTCCGACCAGAAGTTGGGCGGCAGGTCGAACGGGGGCTGGTCGGTGATGAGACCGGTCTTGCCGACGAAATTTACCGGCACGATCATTGATGACCAGCTTCCCAGCTATGTTGCCCAAGCAGGGCGTCCTCGCCGGAGCCGATGACGGCGCGGCGCATGGACTCGAGGCGCGACGTCGACTCCTGAGCGATGCGGCGGCGGGCCTCGGCGCGGTCCTGGCCGAACTCGGAGGCGCGCTGGGCATCGCGAATATTGCGCGCCACATGCCACCCGGCTTCAGCGACCATCAGATCCTCGGCCTTGTTCGACCAGGTGTTCTGGCTGGTGGGACCGCTGAGAGCAGTATCCCGGCCATAGAAGAAGTAATAGAACGTGTAACTCTTGTCCGGGATGGGAAACAATTGGAGGAGATCGGCGTTGAGGTTGAAGTTTCTTGGCCGCCCCGGTGCGCCCGGACTCGTCGTGAAGGCGTGTTCCCGATAGGCGCCGTACACCTTCCCCGGTTCGGCATAGTAGGTGGTGTCGACAGTGGCTTTCAGGAGGTAGATGTAATCATCCGCCATCTCGATGAAATGGGCGGGAAGCAGATAAGGAGGATTGAAATATTCCTGGGTGGTATAGGTGAGCAGGAACCAGGGATAGGGCGGCGTCTTTTCAAGGACGTTCTGCGCCTGCCGAAGCTCAGAGTAGATCATATTGTCGATGTCGGTGCGCTGGCCCAATCTCCCGGCGAGCAGGGATTTCATTCCGTCCAGTGTCATAGCGTCACCACCCGAACTCGAAGACGATGCAGTAACCCGTGCCGCCCGCGCCGCCCGGCCCGAACGCACTGGCCTGGGAGAACCCGCCGCCGCCGCCGCCGCCGCTGTTAGGCAGGGCAGCGTTGTCCGTCATGCCTCCTGATCCTCCTCCCGTGCCACCGAAGCCCCCTGCGGGGCTGTAATGTTCTCCCGCGCTCCCATACCCACCCGCGAAGACGATGTCTCCGGTGCTGGAAGCCGCCGGATGAGGAGTGCCGCCATAGACACCTGCCGCGGCCCGCCCCTGCAAGGCTACACAGTGGAAGACGGAACCACCACCGGTGGTAAAGGTAGTGGATAATCCGTCACTGCCCGCTCCACCGGAACCGGTACCACCCGCCCCGCCGGTGCCTATCATTACTTGCGCCGAGGGGATCAAGGTGACATCGAGCCACTTGATGGCGGTCGCACCACTGGCGCCGCCGCCGCCGGCGAAACCTCCGGTCGTTCCCGCAGTTCCTCCTCCTCCTCCGCCAAGACAGTAAATAAGAATCTTCCTCACATTCGTAGGCCGGGTCCACGTACTGCTGAAAGCAGTGAAGGTCTGGATCGACTTGAGAAAGGTAATGCTTTGCATCACCGTTTTGATGAGGCGGATATGGTCGTCGCCCGCCGAGACGGCGTCGGTCGAGAGCGGATTGGTGGGGACCAGATCCCCGATGCCCGTGCCTGTTTCAAGCCCCATGATTCACCTCCTCAGTGGCGCGCCCTTCGTAAATGACCGTGGTATTGTCCACTCTATGTTCCTCGTACCGCGGGAGGGAATACATCTTGTTGCCCCAATGGCCGACCAGTGCGGAAGTGTCATGGTCGACCCAGATGGAGATACCTGCTTTTTCTAGCTTTTCGCAGAAGCCCCAGTCTTCCCCCTGCCACCTCTGTTCCTCTTCGATCCACTTCACCGGAAACCACGGCTTCTTGATGTCATGGAACACGGTCGACTTGATCAGCATGACGCCGGTGCCGACGCGCCAGACCTTCTCGAGGCCCGTGGTCCGCTCGCAGGGGATGAGCTTGCCGGCTTCGGTCAGCCCTAAGCAGGCGGTCTCCATCGGCGGATCCACCTTGGTGGCGATGTTACAGGCGACGACTGCCCGCTGGTGAGTGAGCAGCCGCGCGACAACGCTGGCGGGAAACGATTGATCGGTGTCGATGAACAGTAAGTGTGTGAATGAATACTTCAACGCCATCTCGCCGAAGTGCTGGCGCGCCGCCCACAGCATGGAGGTCTTGTGGTTCAAGACCGCCATCTCGATTTGAGGCTCGTGGCGCATCGTCTGGGTGAGCATGTTGCACATGGCCATCCCGAACTGATCCGACCAGTGGCCTGTGGTGGGAAACCCGACCAACACTTTGGCTGAGATCACGCGAGTTGTCTCCCGGCTTCGAGTTAGATGACCACCATGTTGCCGATATAGGCGCAGGTTTCCTCGGCGAGCACCTCGAGTCCGCACTCGGTGAGCCAGCCGTCAATGATGGAGTCGGTGCCTTTGTCCTGTTGATCCTCCATCAGCTTGGTATCGCGGAGGAAGCGGTACTTCAGCACCGTGGGATCGAGGATGAAGGCGGAGTTCGTATATTGCGCGTGGACGTTCATGAGTGGGTGGGTCTTGAACCCGATCTGTCCCTGCGGCAGCGTCCAAACGTTGAGGTTCATCCCGAACATTTTGACGACACCGTCCTGGTTGATGACCGAGTCGGTCTTAGCCAGCTTGTTCAGCGAATTCAAAAACCCGTTGCCGCAGAAGGCAATGCGCTGATCGCCGGCGCGGGTATCCCAATTCCAAATCGGATACGTCGCATCCATGAACGTGCTCGTCGTGATGCCGGTCGACGACTGGAAGATCGTCACGTTCGAAGTGATGAAGCTCCGGAGGCCGCCCGTGGTGCGGGTCAGGTTGCCGGTGGCTTGCGGCGAGGGGTCGACAACTTCCGATGCCAGCCCGTACAGGAACTGCATCTCGATGTCGCGGCCGTGAGCAAATGTCGCGCGCTCCCGGTCGTTCTTGTAGGCATCGCCGGTGCGGGCAAAGGTCTTATCGGCGGTGCCCGTAACGGCCCAATTCGTGCGGAAGATCTGGCAGTAGTTGGTGTACTTGGTCGGGTTGTTCGATACCGACGCAGGCCGGGTCGAACCTTCGCCGAACGCCGTGCCGAGTGCGGTCAGGAAGGTGAAGCCTGTCGTTAGGGCGACGGGCGTGGTACCGAACTGGCCGCGCTTGAGCACAACCGTGGTGTCGGAGGTGACGGACGATACCAATGCGATTTCTACGTTGGCGGCCACGTAGGAAACCGGCTCGGTGGTGCCGATCGAGTCGACCTTGATGAGTTGGTTGGGACGAAGCGCGAGGGCGCCGCCGGTCACCGTGAGCGTTTGCGAGGTGGTGATAAAGGCAGCGGTCAGCGTCAGGCGGATGACGGTGTTGCGCTCGTTCCACCATGAGAATTGCGGGTCGGTGACCGAGGAAGAACCGAGCTTCTCGGTGAGGGCAAACAGCGGCGATTT
>Ga0157299_10000005_pt1 | contig 17236 bp, 7 predicted proteins | sample NitcycUS058202B2_FD_108402 | JGI IMG/M metagenome (GOLD analysis project Ga0157299, IMG submission 108402) | Soil microbial communities from Arlington Agricultural Research Station in Wisconsin, USA - Nitrogen cycling UWRJ-S058-202B-2 | ecosystem: Environmental > Terrestrial > Soil >... | reverse complement strand
CATCTATAGAAATTGGAGAACCGTTTGCAGGAAGGTTTTGACCAATACCAAAACTGTTATTAAAATCAGCACCGTCGATAGTAAAATTGTTTTGCCTGTAATTACCACCACCAATAGAAGTACCATTTGCTTGTGGAGTAAGTCGTGTAAAATCATTTACACTCCTGTTGATACTGGGTAGATTCTGAATAGCCTGAACTCCAATGTTAGTCATGGCGCCGGTTCTGCTTGAATTTAATATTGGGTTTCTTTTGGTTGTGCTGATAATGACGTTTTCAAGCGTCCCTTCTTTTTTATTCAATGTCACATCTAGCGGAAATGTCTCTGCAAGTTTTAGCATCACATCGTCAAAAGTCACAGATTCAAAGCCGACAAAGGATACAATAACCCGGTATGGACCCCCAACCCTCATATCATGGATAGTAAACTCACCGTTTTTGGATGACAGGGCAGTATATTTTGTGCCTGATGGTGTATGGGTGGCAGCGATACTGGCGCCTACAAGTGGTTCTTTTGTAGCCGCATCGATCACATTCCCTGTAACACTACTGGTGGTTACCTGTGCCTGTAGATAAGAGGCTGCAATAAATACAATTGCAAGTGAAAACAAGATTCTCTTAAGCATAAGTTTTAGTTTATTGTTGCAAAGAAAGGGAATTCCTTCCGGTTAAATATACCCAAATATTAACAAATTATTGTTGGTATATAATCTTTTAATGAATCGATCAACATGCGGCAAACGCTGCTTTTTAAATCAAAATATTTTCCACTTTCCTTCCACCGGTTTGTGTGTAATTTTGTCAAAACTTAATAAAGTATGTTAGATACCATTGAGAGTGCCATTGACGATATAAAAGCTGGTAGAATTGTGATCGTTGTTGATGATGAAGACAGGGAAAATGAAGGAGATTTTATTATTGCTGCCCGTCATGCAAGTCCGGAAGTTGTAAATTTTATGAGTAAGCATGGCCGTGGTCTTATTTGCGCAGCACTTGTTGAAGATCGTTGTGATGAGTTGGGACTTGAATTAATGGTAAACAATAATACCGCACTTCATGAAACTGCATTTACAGTTTCTGTTGACTTGTTGGGGCATGGATGTTCAACTGGAATTTCAGCACAGGATCGTTCAAAAACAATTCATGCATTGATCGATCCTGGAACAAAGCCTTCTGATTTTGGAAAGCCTGGTCATATATTTCCTTTGCGTGCAAAAAAAGGAGGTGTGTTAAGAAGAGTGGGACATACAGAGGCCGCCATTGATCTTTCCCGCCTTGCAGGATTTGAACCAGCCGGTGTTTTAGTGGAGATAATGAATGATGATGGTACGATGGCCCGTCTGCCCCAATTACTGGAAGTAGCAAAAAAATTTGAATTCAGGATCATCACTATAAAAGATCTTATAGAATACAGGATAAAAAGAGATTCACTCATCGAAGAAGTAGTGCGGGTTGAAATGCCTACAAAGTATGGCGATTTTAAATTGGTTGCTTTCAGGGAAAAGTATAGCAGTAATGAACACCTGGCTTTGGTAAAAGGTGAGTGGCAAAAGGATGAACCAGTAATGGTAAGAGTACATTCATCATGTTTTACCGGTGATATTCTTGGCTCTCTTCGCTGCGATTGTGGTGAACAGCTGCATGCGGCTATGAAAATGGTGGAGAAAGAAGGACGGGGTGCCATTTTGTATATGAACCAGGAAGGTCGTGGTATCGGTTTACTAAATAAATTAAAAGCATACCGCCTGCAGGAACAAGGATTGGATACAGTAGAAGCAAATCTTCATCTCGGGTTTCAAATGGATCAAAGAGATTACGGAATTGGCGCCCAAATATTACGTCATCTCGGCATTAGCAAATTGAAACTGGTCAGCAATAACCCTAAGAAAAGAGTAGGCCTTATGGGTTATGGTCTTGAGGTCGTTGAAAATATTCCTATTGAAATTTCATCCAATCCGCATAATGAAAAATATCTTTTGACAAAAAGAGATAAGCTGGGCCATGAGATCATGCCCGCCGGGCCCGGTAAGGACAGCGATGATGACAAATCTTAAAAGTCAAAAATATAAATTCAAAATCTCAAATAAGTTCTTGAAAATTAAGTCTACATCCTTTTTAAAGATGGAATTTGGTATTTGCTTCTTGGGATTTATTATTAGTTGCCTTCTTTTATTGAAGTATCTGCCGTCGGCGTTGGCACCAGTTTCTTTTTACGTTTGAAAATATCTCCTAACCTGTTAAAATCTTTGCGGTATGTTAAGCTGGTTCCATATTTCCTTGACTTGCCGACGCTGGTAGCATCACCGGTTAACAGGTCAACATTCTCTCTATAAAAAATTGTAGCACGGATAGAACCGCTTTTATTTATAAGGAATTCAGTAGTGAAATTAGAAAGCAGGTCACTGCTTACCTGTGTAGTAGATGATGTGATCGGGACATCATAATTGCCTTCAAAAGTCAGCACGACACGGTTGTTAAATATTGTTTTGCCGACAGAAAGATTCAGGTTAGTTCTATCATAACTCAACGGTTTTGTTCCGTTTGTTCCGTTTGTTCCACCGATAGGACGTGGATCATAAAGCGAACCAGAAAAGTTTACATACAAACCGGGTATCTTAAGCTTGTTTGATAAAATGTTATTGAGTACGCCATTGATCTGGGCAGATAGAAAATCTGAAATACTGTTTACGAACAGATCAACACCTGATGATGTTAAGTTTAATGAACCCCTGCTTGAAGGAGCGAAACTGTTGAATACAACAAGGAATGCAACCTGTTTGTTGAGCTCATTTTCATTTTTTAGTATTTCGTCAATACTAAACGCAACAGAGGCATCAGTTTTAGCAAGACTTTCATTCGGAAAGTCGAGCGCAAATGTTATATCCGGTTTGAAAAGATCACCCCGCATTTTCGCAACTACATACACAAAATCCCTGAAAGAAGCGAACCCTGTAACATTATTCTCCCACAAAGGAGTAAAATCAACCTTCTTTTCGGTTTTATAAACTGCCTCAATATTTACGACCGGGTGAAAAGGGTCACCGGTCCATTCGATATAATTATTTGCATTTTTATTTAACTCGAAAGGTTTTTTAAAGAATGATTGAAAGCTGAAATTATATACGCCGTCATTAATATCAAATCTTCCGCGCATGGTCATTTTTGTTGACGTACCGGCAATGATCCTAAGATTACCTTCACCGCGGCCGCGAATTTCATCATTCGTTAATTCATCAATGATCACTTTTACATTCACTTTCGGATTTCCTGTTATATCAACATCGTAAGTAAGATCTGTTTCATTAGTATTAACTGCGGAGTCAGTTAATTCTCTACCGTATTTTCTTTCGATAAGAAAATCAGCGATGCCGCTTTCTTTCCCGGTTGTATTGGGTATCGTGATATATGAACTATCTTTTTCGGATGCTTTGCCAACGATCTTTATCCGCATATTCGATTGGGGACCAGTCAATGAAAATGAGCCTGTGCCCAATGCATAACCATAAAAACTGCTGTTATCTTTTCTTGTTGTATTTAATAAAAGCATTGGTTCATCATCAACTTCAGCTTTTATATTATATACCATATTCCGCCATCCATTATGTTTTAGTATTCCCTCAGTTAATGTTGCGGTATTATGAGTTACAGTATCAATTAGTGTAAGTCGGCCAAGATCAAGTTCGTTTTCCTTGAATGTAATTTCAGCATCATTTATTTTATAATAGCACTGCGTAAAGATCACTTTAAGCCCGGCATCTTCCAGTTTCATTTTTCCAATATACTTTGCATTTGGTCCAAGACCAATGATTTGTAATGGTCCCGTGGCATAACCATCAAGGTCTGTAAAAAGATTGCCAATAAAACGTTCTGCGATCTTAGCGGGATATCTTTCGGGCTTTATGTTGATCACATCTTTTCCATTTGTAGCAAGATCTTTCAGAAAAAGGTTAAGATCGAAATCAAGTTTTTGATCAGGGTTCAACGTTTTCCCATTCGCAATAAGGTTACCGGTTTTATTATTATAAAATACATGAGCTCTTATTTGACCGATACTGTCTTTATCAATACTCAATTGATCTGTTTGAAGATCGGATGTTATATTAAAAATTTTAGTGGGATCTTCAACTGTAATATCTCCCGAAATCACCCCGTCGATCTTATTTGTTTTTACCAGGAACGGAGTTACATCACCTAAATTAAAATTCTTCAACCCGATCTTAATATCATTCCAGTCCCCCGTATCTGAAGGCTGTGTTTTTATCCTGATCTCCTGGTTACTTTCTTTCAATACGATCTCTCCATGCGATACTTTGTTCGATCGCATTTCCAATTCCCCGTTTTCTTCTATAGTCCATCGTTTTCCATTCAAGACAAAGTTTGACGTATCAAATTTTACGGCGATACCATCGTCAAAAGTTCTTACAAGTGCATTTATCGATCCTCCGGAAATATTCTTATTATCACTTTCGGTGATAAATTTCACATTTGTGGAATCATTTCTTGCGAGGAGATCGATCTGTGTAAATGGAAAGCTAAGACTATCGCTTACTTTTAAATGATCGATGGTAGTAGTAAGTGCAAGATTTTGAAGGGTTCCTTTGCCCTTAATATTTACATTCTGAAACTCATATTGCTTGTAGGCAAAAGCAGGAACATAGGTATCCAACTGAAGTTGATTTTGCCTGGTATCAAGCCGGCCGCTTATCTCGCTGTTATTGAATCCCTGGAAAGTTGTATCAAAAAGATTCAGCAGATCTGAAACATAATTCGTTTTTATATTGAATGTAAATGCCTGGTCACTAATTTTCCTTGGTTCTTTAATATAGGCCGGGTAATATTTATTCAAAAAAAGTTTAAAAGCTTCCGGAAGATCTTTTAAGGAAAAATCACCGGTGATGTCTCCTTCTATTTCAGGTGATCGAACCGTCAGGTGTTTTGCCCCATTAATGAATTCTGAATTTATAACAAAGGAATCAAGAGGGATTGATCTGCCATCTTTTGTTACTGTGGCATTAAGGATGCTTGCATTTCCAAGAAAATTGTCAATATTGTCGCCAGTAAAATTAAAATCAAGTTTACCGGCAAACGAAAAATTATCTTTTAAAATGTTCAGTGGTTTTAAATTCAATGTATCTACCTCAGCCAAAAAATTAAAACTTGGAATCTTCCCACTCAGATCTACAATACCATGAAGTGAGGCAACAGCATTCGTATCTTTTATAGAAAAATCACCATTAAATATTTTTTTACTAAGCGTTCCTTTTGCTTTTATGTTTTCATAATGATAATTGTTATAAACAAGATGTTTGATGTCGCCATCCATATCTGCAGAAATTGTGTTCCACTTAAATCCCCTGCCTTTAACCTGGCCGGCAAAAGAGATATTACCTATTTTCGGATTATTAACAAAGACACCAAGATTAAAATTTTGCGACGCAATACTTCCGGAATAGAAAGGTTCCTTGCCTTCGGGTAATTTCATATTTAAGTCACTGGTGATGATGCCAAGATTGGTGCGAATAGTACCGTAAGTAACAAAGTCTTTAACAAAACCTGTAAAGCTTCCATTAAAATCGAGGTAAGAAATGCTTTGTAATCGTGGAGTCGTTATCTTCCTGATACCAGGTAAAAAAGTTGCAGCATCACTATAAGTTGTGCGAAAACTGTTTGCTTTAAAATCAATGAACGTTTTATTGATATCGGGAAGGCCGGTCAAACTTATATCCCCATTCAGGTAAGTATTGTTACCAGCTTGTATCGTCATTTCATTTCCAAAAAGATCATCGACGGTACCTCTTGCAAGACCACTGATCTTAATTTTCTTATTCCATGTTTTTGCAGCGGGGGCAAAGAAAGCAATATCATCACTGTCGATCTCTGCCTCGTCGAAACGAGCCTGCATTTTTATTTTAGTAAGGAAATCATTCATGTCACTGAAATCTTCAAACTTCATACTGAAATAATCGCGGATAATACTGTTGTTGGTTTTGATCTCTAATTTATCGAACGACATTTCATGTGGCGTAAGTTTTGCATCCGCCGTCATTGATCTTACTTCAAAGCCGCTTCTTTCTTTTGTACTTAATTCGAATGAAGTGGTCAGGGTGTCTTTAATAAAGGTGAGGTCTTTAAAACTGGCGTTGATAGCAGCAAAATCAATATTCCTTCCATCAAAAAAATCATTGTAGGAGCCGTTGATCTCTTTTATGTTTTTAAAATCACCGTTATTGATATTTAGTTTACCAATATGAATAGACCAACTGTCAGGATTCCATTTTAATAATGAATCAATTTCTTGCTCATCAGCAATTTCTTCATTTTCGTTTACAACCTTTATCGACTTAGGTTTTTTACCAGCATAGTTTTTAATTAAAAAAACCGGGTCAGAAAAATCAAGAGAATTAATTTCGATCTTTTTCGAAGGAAAATTTATTTCATCAGCATCCAGGTCCATTGAAGTTAAACGAAATTGCATGTCTTCGCCCCGCCATGCATCTTTTTTCAGGAAGGTTACATTGTTAAGCTTCACCTTTTTGAAATCAAGCTCAACTTCTTTCTTCTTACTGGCAGATGAACCGCCACCCGAAAAATAGTCAACGAGATATTGATAATTCCAAACAGAATCGGTACGATTCAAATAGATAACCGCATCGCCTAATTCTATATAATGAAGTACGATCCTGTCTTTAAAAAAAAACCAATCGGTGACCCTAACCTGCATTTTACCGGCTGAAAGCAACGTGTCATTTTTCTGATCTTCGATAATTACTCCTTCAAGGTTCATTTTATCAAAAAGCGAAAAACTTACATGTTTGATACTGATCTTGCTTTTAAGATCTTTTGATAGCCTGTTGGTAACGGCTGTAGCGATTATATTTTGCCCCCAGTCTGTATTAATAAAGATGGTTCCTGCTATGATGAGGAATAGCAGTGTGATCAGCACCCATTTAACTATTTTCTTGAAGGTCTTCAGAAGCAGGGCTTTAGAATGTAAAAATAACCAATAGACCCCGTAAGGCAAATTAAGTACCAAAGGTCAGAAAGAAGCTAAGTAAATGGTGAGAGGTAAATGTTAAATATAGGTATTATTACTTGTTGTGAGTATCAATGACAACCTTGTTCCTTTTGAAATATTTCCCAATAGTAAAACCGGCTGCCCTGTTACCAATGCGCGGGCCGTTGTCAGCATTGTTCATTGAAGTTAGGCTATAGTTATAATGGGCATAGACAAACCAGCCATTTTTGGCTTCGTAGCCAAATTGAAGAATAGCAGAAGCAAGATAATGGCCATAATCAGCAAAGCTGAATTTCATTGGCCTGTCTACCGTGTTATTCATATTCGTATTGAAAGTTTCATTGCCGAAAAGAGCAAAGTCTAATGAGGGACCAAAGCGGATAAAAAAGTGTCCCGGTTCCAAATTAAAATCATGTTGTAGTAAAAAGGCAAGTTCAATAGTATGAAACGAAGTATTGTTGTCAATTGCGGAAAGATCGGGAGGAAAAGAAGGGCTATCAAATTTTACCTTATAACCACGAAGATTATACATGATCGATGGGGCAAAACTCAACCGGCCTTCAAATGGAACTTTCATTTGAAAGCCTGCATTTACACCAATCTTTAATGAGCTTTCCTGTTTTATATCGTTTATCATATAACGTACACCGGTTGCCTGTGGTCCGGCAAATAAACCATATTCTACCTGGCAGTTTGCGGTAATTGTAAGCAATAGGGTAATAGCAGAAAACAAAATTTTCATGGTCAGTTTTTTACTGATTTTTAGATTAGTGCCGGTTTTCAGAAAGGATTTTGCCCGAAAGAAATGGTGGCAGACTGGACTTAAAGGGTCGTAAAAATAGAAATTATATCCGGCGAGTCAAATAGAATGGACAAAAAAAACAAAATATGTCTTAAAGGATTGAATAGCAGTCCAACATCTTGTTTGGTCAATACTTTTTTGCAGGATCTTTTAAATGGTCGCCGGCATTATATTGCTGTGAGTGCCGTTTTGGAATCGAGAGATTTTTCCATTGCTCATTCTTTATCATTCTGCCGATAAAAATGATCTGGCCAATATGATACGGATAATGAGCTAATTGCCTGTTTATAGCATCGATGACACTAAGTGGTTCTTTGCGAATGTAGATGATAGTCTCCAGGTCATTTTCTGTTAATGATTCCAAGGCATCAAAACAGCATTGCCAGCCTTTGTTCCAAAGATCGATCACTTGTTGTTTGGAGTAGTTGTGAATTTCAAATTCATCATCACGTTGCCGCCATTCTTTTTCTCCATCTTCAGTCAAAAAATTGGTGAAACGGCTGAGCATGTTTCCCGTTAAATGCTGAACAATAACTGCAATACTATTTGATTCAGATGTCGGTAAATAATGAAGATCCTTTTCATCGAGTTGCTCAAAAGTTTTTTCACCAAGATCTTTATAATACTTAAGTCTCTTGACAACCGTCGTTAAATATTCTTTTCCTAAACTCATTACTAATTTTTAATTATTGACTCATTCAACTTACCAACCTTCCGCAGAATCATCACCACGATTATCTGCTACAGCTTCAAATTTTTTATTAGCTAAAACTTTGATCACCTCGGTTCTTCCGATACCGCTTCTTTGTACAGTTTTATAACCCATTCCGATTAGCGCTGTTTTTGTATCATCGGGAAATCCTTTTTCAAGGTATACGCTATCCGGCAACCATTGGTGATGAAATTTTGGTTTCCAAACGGCATCCTCGGTACTCATGTTGAAATCAATAATATTGATGATCGTTTGAAAAACAGAAGTGCAAATTGTAGTGCCACCCGGTGTGCCCACGACTAAATAAGGCAGACCATCTTTCAATACAAGAGTAGGTGTCATGGAACTCAGCATTCGTTTACCAGGCATAATTGCATTTGCTTCGCCGCCAACAGCACCATACATATTCGGCACGCCTGGTTTTACGCTGAAGTCATCCATTTCATCATTTAAAATAAAGCCGGCGCCGCCAACCACTGTTTTACTTCCATAAGAATTATTAAGAGTAGTAGTAACTGCCACTGCATTTCCATCCTTATCTATTACACTCAGGTGTGTTGTTTCTTCACTTTCCACTGCAGGTAATTCTCCTGGCTTCACGTGTTCGCTATTGCTTGCTTTGCCGGGAACAAAATCAGCCATTCTTTCTTTTAAATATTTTTCACTGGTCAGTTTTGAAACCGGTACTTTAAAAAAATCTGCGTCACCCATAAACTGTGCCCTGTCAGCATAAGCCCTTCTTTCTGCTTCTACCATTAATTGCACAGCTTCAGGAGAATGAAATCCATATGATGCGACCGGTTTATCCTCGATCATCTTCATCATCTGGTGTACAAGCAAACCTCCGCTGCTTGGCATTGGCATTCCAACAATTTTATATCCTTTATAATCAAAAACGTGTGGCTCTCTTGACGCAGCTTTATAATTTTTCAGGTCTTCAAGTGTGATGATCCCTTTTCCTCTTTTCATTTCTTCAACGATCAGTCTCGCAGTTTCACCCTCGTAAAATCCTTTCGCGCCATTTTTTTTAATTCGTTTTAAAGTTTCAGCAAGATCTTTTTGAAAAAGTGTATCGCCACCTTTCCATTCATTATTTTTTACAAATGCAGGTGTTTGTGTAGAGTATTTTTGAAATTCATCTTTCAATCCATTAAAGGCTCTTGCATCTTTTTCAGAAATTGCAAATCCTTTTTCCGCGAGGTCAATGGCCGGTTGAATTAAGTTATCAAATGAAAGCTTTGCATATTTGCTTGACTCAAATAAACCGGATACCGTGCCTGGAACTCCTGACGAAAGATGACCATTCTGGCTTAATTCTAATTGCGGTTCACCTGTTGGGCTGAGATACATGTCGCGGTGAGCTTTGCCCGGAGCTTTTTCCCGATAATCAATTGCAACTAATTTCCCGTCACGTAATCTTGCCACCATAAAACCACCGCCCCCAAGATTTCCGGCATTTGGATAAACAACTGCAAGTGCTAACTGTGTTGCAATTGCCGCATCAACAGCATTGCCACCCATTTTTAAAATTGCTAAACCAACTTTGCTTGCAAGCGGATGGGCAGAAACAACAGCGCCATTTTCACAAACAATTTTTTTCTGACTGTCATATTTATACGGATCGACAAGTGTGGTTGCTGTCTTTGTTGTTGAACATGAAGATTCAAACAAAACAGCGATGAGAAACAAGAAAAATATTTTTTTCATCGTGGATAGCTTTCGTTACACAAGGTAAATAGTTCCGGGTTTTTTATCTTAAAATCTTTATCTTTATTTTACTCTCGTAGATATTCTTTGAAGACGTTTGTTCGACAGTCCTGCATCATTTAACCCAAACAACCGTATATGATGACCAAACTCAAACTTTCATTCAGAAGTCTTGGATTTTTATCGCTTTGTTTTTTTATCACTGTTAATACAATGGCGCAGACAGCCTCATTGCGTGGTTCCGTAAGAGATGCAAATGGATTACCGATGGCAGGTGCTTCCGTTATTTTAGAGGGTACAAAAAGAGGAACTGTAACAGATGCAAGCGGTAATTACGAGTTAAAAGTTTCTCCCGGAACTTATACTTTAATTATAAGCTATGTTGGTGTGATGACTCAACGCAAACAAGTAACAGTAGCTGGCGGTGCTGTATCTGAGAATATTTTTGAAATGCAAAATTCCGGCGACCTTAATCGAGTGATAGTTGTTGGTTCACGTTCCTCCATTTCAAGATCGAGAACACAAACCCCGGTGCCGGTCGATGTGATCACCAACCGTGAACTGAATATGACGGGGCAAGTGGAGCCAACACAAATGATAAACTTTGTTGCTCCATCTTATAATTCAAGCAGGCAAACAGTTGCCGATGGTACAGATCATATAGATCCTGCAACTATCCGTGGGCTTGGCCCGGATCAAACACTGGTTTTAATAGATGGAAAAAGAAGATATAATACGGCGTTGCTGAATGTAAATGGAACGATAGGTCGCGGTTCTGTGGGCACTGATCTGAATGCAATTCCTGCGGTGGCAATTGACCGGATAGAAGTACTTCGCGATGGCGCATCATCACAATATGGTTCTGATGCGATTGCCGGTGTGATCAACGTTGTGTTAAAGAAAAATAATACAGGTACATCATTATATACTCATTGGGGCAAGCAATATGAAGGAGATGGTGAAGTGCTGCAATTGGGAATAAATAAAGGAATGAACCTGGGTAAAAAAGGCGGATACTTTAATATATCAGGTGATATTCGTCATCGTGACCCCACTAATCGCTCTGGTGATTATACTGGCACTGTTTATACAAATAATGTCCCGCTTGATGAACAATTAATTGCTCAAAATGGATTCAGCAGAAAAAACAATATGCATATCGGTAATTCTGAAATCAGTAATTATGGTGCGCTGGTAAATATGGGTTATCCATTTACTAAGAATCTGCAATTCCTTTTAACAGCAGGATATAATTACAGAGATGGACAAGCAGCGGGTTTTTATCGTTATCCAAAACAAACAACCCAGGTGATCACTGAGCTTTATCCCAATGGGTTTCTTCCCGAGATCAATTCCATTATCAGGGATAAATATATTACCGCAGGGTTTGAAGGTAAAATAGCTGGCAATTGGAATTGGGATATCAGCGAAGCGATCGGCGGTAATTCATTTCGTTTTGATGTAAGCAATTCTAATAATGCGTCACAATATGCATTAAAAGAAACAGCTCTTACAGAATTTTATGCCGGTAAACTCTTATTCAGTCAATACACAACTAATTTAAATATTTCAAGGGATTTTGGTCCAAATATGGGTTTGAAATCATTCAACCTTGCCGCTGGTGCAGAATATCGCAGTGATAATTATTCAATTGAAGAAGGAGAGGAAGCCTCTTATCTCAATTATGATCCTTCTTCCGGCAAAGTTGGTGGCGCACAGGTATTCCCCGGTTTTCAACCTGCAAACGCAGTTGATGAACAAAGAAATGTGTTCGGTGGTTATGTTGATATTGAAACTGATATTACCGAGAAACTTCTTTTAAATGGTGCCGCCCGCTACGAACATTACTCTGATTATGGATCAAGCATTGCCGGTAAATTTGCTTTTCGTTACCAGTTATTTAAACAGCTTGCAATTCGCGGCGCAGTAAGTAATGGTTTCAGGGCCCCATCCATGCACCAACGATATTTTAGTGCGATCAGTACTGTATTTATTCAAACAAATACGGGATTGCAACCATTTCAACAGGGAACCTTTCGCAATAATAGTTTGGTGGCGCAGGCATTCGGAATTCCAAGCCTCGACGCAGAAACATCTACCAATTACAGTTTTGGTTTAACAAGCAAGCTTGCCAATAATAAATTAAGTATAACAGTTGATGGCTATCTGATCGATATTGATAACCGGATCGTGTTAAGCTCTTCATTTCGCAGGTTCAATGCTCCCGAGGCGCCTGCTGTAGATAATATTCTGGACCAATATCCTGAATTGGCCGATGTAAGTGCAGTAATATTTTTTACGAATGCAATTGATACAAGAACACAGGGAATAGATGCAGTAATATCTTTTGTTGATAAACTTGGCAACGGACAGTTTTCATTAACTGCTGCGGCTAATTTCAATAAAACAAACGTGCAGGGCGAGGCCGATGTAAGTACTATAACCGATCCCACATTACAGGCCCGTTTATTTGCCCGTGATGAAGAAGGACGGATTGAAGAAGCACAGCCAAGACATAAGATATCAGTGAACTTTAATTACAGAGTTGGAAAAGCAACGTTTAATGTCCGCAGCACCCGTTTTGGAAAGGTTGCAACAAGAGACCCGGGGACTCCTGCATTGGATGAATTTTTTAGTGCAAAAACTGTAACTGATGCAAGTATAAGTTATAAGCTGAAAAATTTTGTAAACATAACTATCGGCGCAAATAATATCGGAAATACTTATCCTGATAAACTGCAGCATTTCGCCAATACGGGCGAAGGTCGTTTTGTTTATAGCCGGAATGCGACACAGTTTGGTTTTAATGGTGGTTATTATTATACTTCCCTGGTCTTCGAACTTCACAATCTTAAGTTCAATACGAAAGAAAAAATGGCAAAGGCCGCACCAACGGTTCCGATGATGGAAGTTCAACAATAAGATCAACGATAAAAAAAATTATGCCCAGGGCATCCCTTCGGGAAAAGTCTCCTGTTTTATGGGAGGCTTTTTTTAATCCGCTAATGCCTTTCTTCATAAATTGCCTCTTTAAATCATAATTCATGTATAAAAACCTGTTGGTTGGGATTGTTATTTTATTTTTTGTTTCTGCAAATGGACAATTAAAATCTCCTGATGAATTTTTAGGGTACAAAGTGGGAACCCATTATACGCCGCATTGGAAGATCGTGAGCTATTTTCAACATGTAGCCACAAATGCTTCTGCAAATGTGAAGCTTGAACAATATGGGCAAACAAATGAAGGGAGGCCATTATTATTATCGTTTATTTCTTCTCCCGATAATATCAACAGGCTTGAACAAATAAGATTAAATAATCTTCGGCTTGCCAATATTGCAAAAGATAAAGCAGCGCCGGTTGAAGAAGGTGCGCCAGCGATTGTTTGGCTAAGTTATAATGTACATGGCAATGAAACATCTTCATCAGAAGCAGCTATGATGACACTATGGGCATTGGTTGATCCGTCGAATACAAAAACAAAAGAATGGTTGAAGAATACGGTCGTAGTTATCGATCCTTGTATCAATCCCGATGGTCGTGATCGATATGTGAATTGGTTTAATTCGATCGTTGGGAAAAACATGAATCCGTCACTGAATGCAAGAGAGCATCGCGAACCATGGCCCGGCGGCAGAACCAACCATTATAATTTTGATCTCAACCGTGATTGGGGATGGCAAACACAAATCGAAAGCCAGCAAAGAATGAAAATGTATAATCAATGGTTGCCCTATGTGCATGTTGACTTTCATGAACAGGGAATAAACAATCCCTATTATTTTGCTCCCGCCGCGCAACCTTTTCATGAAGTGATCACGCAATGGCAAAGGGATTTCCAGGTTACCATTGGAAAAAATCATGCAAAGTATTTTGATGCCAATGGCTGGTTGTATTTTACAAAAGAAGTGTTTGATCTTTTTTATCCGAGTTATGGCGACACATACCCCATTTACAGCGGTGCAATAGGAATGACCTATGAGCAAGGGGGTGGTCCCGCTGGCGGATTAGGTGCATTAACGGATGAAGGAGATACATTAACATTATTGGATCGTGTTACACATCATTATACAACTGGATTGAGTACAATAGAAGTTTCTTCCCAGAATGCATCCAGGTTAGTAAAAGAATTCAGAAAGTTTTTTAATGATGCGGTAAATACAGGAGTTGGGGAGTATAAAACTTATCTTATAAAAAACAGTAATGCCGATAGGGAAAGAATTAATACGCTTACAGAATTGCTTGACAAAAATGGCATTCAGTATGAATTTGCAGGTGGAAGCGCCAAAGGCACATTTACCGGGTACAATTATTTTTCGGGTAAGGATGACGCATTCACCATTGACGCTGGTGACCTTATGATCCATTCACAACAGCCCAGATCAGCACTTTTAAAAGTTGTATTTGAACCAAAAAGCAAACTGGTTGATTCAAATACATATGATATTACAGCATGGTCACTGCCGTATGTTTATGGATTAAAAACTTTTGCATCTAAAATTAAGTTGCAATCGTCAGGAGGATCAAAACCAGCAACTAATACAAATAATGTGAGCGATGCTTATGGTTATGTGATCGGATGGCACGGATTGCAAAGTGTAAAGACATTGACCACTTTAATGAAACAAGGAGTGAAAGTTCGTTTCTCAGAAACTCCGTTTGAAATTAACGGTCAAAAATTTGACCGGGGCTCTTTGATCATTATTAAAAAGGGAAATGAAAGATTTGGCATTTCACTTTCCCCGATCATTAACCAGGCATGCAATGCAAATAATGTAAAGGCAAATATTATTACAACAGGATTTGTTGATAAAGGATTCGATTTTGGTAGTGGCAAAATTCATTTCATGAAAGTCCCTCGTGTTGCTTTATTAACTGGGGAAGGAGTGGGCTCAGGTTCAGCAGGCGAAATATGGAATTTCTTTGAACAATCAATCGATTATCCAATTACGCTGGTAAATGCAATAGATTTCGGGAGAATTAGCTGGAGTGATTATGATGTCATTATTATGCCTTCAGGTAATTATCGTTTTCTTACTGAGAAATCTTCAGTGGATCAATTAAAAGATTGGATCAATAGAGGCGGAAGATTGGTTGCATTAGAAGGAGCCGTTGGACAATTGTCAAGAACTGATTGGGCGATCAAATCAAAAAAATCAGATGATGCTGCTGAGAAAAAAGATCCTTATGCACCATTACAGGTTTATGAAGAAAGGGAAAGAGAATCTATTTCTTCAAATATCCCGGGTTCAATTTTTAAAGTACAACTTGATAACACACACCCGCTGGCATTCGGTTATCCCAATTTTTATTACACATTAAAACAAGACGATGCTGTGTACGAATTCATAAAAAGCGGTGGTTGGAATGTGGGAGTGCTAAAAAAAGATAGCCAGGTTTCCGGATTTGTTGGTTCTGCATTAAAAGATAAACTGAATGATGCGTTGGTCTTTGGTGTGCAGGATATGGGTGGTGGCAAAATTGTTTATCTCGCGGACAATCTTATGTTCCGCAGTTTTTGGGAAAATGGAAAGTTGATGTTTTGTAACGCCGTGTTTATGGTAGGACAGTAATTAAGTTCATAGCCTGGAAACATAATATAGGGGAAAACAGCCCCCCTTTTATAAAAACCGGTTTTTGACTTCCAATATTGATTGCTGTCAAAACCGGTTTTGAATTTCTACGATATTTCTAAAAGTGATGCAACTGCCATGTAGCTTTACATGATCAATCAATGACCATGAACACCAACTACCATACTGACAACTTTAGTTCTATTGAATCTTTGATCCGGTTTACGATCTACAATACTTCTCCTCCCGGAAAAATGAAATAGCAATACGCTATTCGTAGCGTTCCCTTCTTACAGGCAAATATGAAACACGTTCAGCAACGGCTGTTGTTGACAAGTTGTGTGCATTGAACTATAGCATCGTATTGAATTTTTTTATTTAAACAATATTTTCAACAATAAATTATTAAGTCATCATGGAAAAATCAGAATTAATCAGGTGGGGTCTCATCATTGGCATCCCATTATTTATTTTATTATTTTACAAATTTATTCTTCGTGTCTTTTTCGGATTAGTGATCGTGCCGGAAGACAGGATCGGTCTTGTTACAAAAAAGTTTGTATTATTTGGCAAACAGGAATTACCCGAAGGGCACATCATTGCAATTGATGGTGAAGCAGGTTTCCAGGCGCAAACATTACCTCCCGGCGTTTATTTCTGGAAATGGATATGGCAATATTCGATCACATTTCAGCCGTTCATAGTTATTCCGACTGGTAAGATCGGGTTAGTGATGGCAAAAGACGGAGCTGAATTGGAAACAGGCGCCATACTTGCCCGAAAAGTTGAATGTGATACCTTTCAAAGCGCTGAAGCATTTTTGAAAGCAGGTGGTCGCAAAGGACGCCAAACAGATATTATCGCACCGGGCTCCTATCGTATCAACACTTTGTTATTTGATGTTGAGGTTACCGATCTTGTCAGCATTCCTGATAATGCTGTAGGTGTAGTAACTACGATGGAAGGAAAGCCGCTGGAAGAAGGAAAAATTGCAGGTAGAATTATTGATGATGGTAATAAATTCCAGGACGTAGATAAATTTCTGGATAGCGGCGGTTATAAAGGTTTGCAGGAGCAAGTAATTCTTGCAGGTTCTTATTTCCTTAATCCGTGGTTTGTAAAAATGGAAATGGTTAAAATGACCGAGATCCCCATCGGACATGTTGGGGTTGTTATTTCTTATGTAGGAGAAGACGGTAAAGATCTGAGTGGCGCTGAATTCAAACACGGCAATATCGTTGCGAGAGGATATAAAGGAGTCTGGAATGAACCATTAGGTCCGGGTAAATACCCGATCAACCCATACATTATGAAAGTGGAACTGGTGCCAACTACAAACCTTGTTCTTAACTGGGCAAGTGCAAGAAGCGAAAGTCATCAATTAGATAAAAACCTTTCAACGATCACTGTGCGCAGTAAAGACGGTTT
>Ga0157299_10000004_pt1 | contig 18634 bp, 15 predicted proteins | sample NitcycUS058202B2_FD_108402 | JGI IMG/M metagenome (GOLD analysis project Ga0157299, IMG submission 108402) | Soil microbial communities from Arlington Agricultural Research Station in Wisconsin, USA - Nitrogen cycling UWRJ-S058-202B-2 | ecosystem: Environmental > Terrestrial > Soil >... | reverse complement strand
GTCGAGGCCGTTGTCGAGGAGCTCAAGCTCAAGAGCAAGAAGGTCAAGGACGACGAGATCGGCAGCGTCGCCACCATCAGCGCCAACAACGATCCGGAAATCGGCAAGCTCATCGCGGACGCGTTCGCCAAGGTGGGCAAGGACGGCGTCATTACGGTTGAAGAGGCACGCGGCATGGAGACCACGCTCGACGTGGTCGAGGGCATGCAGTTCGACCGCGGCTACCTCTCGCCGTACTTCGTGACCAACCCCGAGCGCATGGAAGTCGTGCTCGATAGCGCGAAGATTCTTGTCTATGACAAGAAGATCTCATCCATGAAGGACCTGCTCCCGGTGCTCGAGAAAGTGGCGCAGCAGGGCCGTCAGCTGCTCATCATCGCCGAGGACATCGAGGGCGAAGCGCTCGCGACGCTCGTCGTCAACAAACTGCGTGGCACGCTCCAGGTGTGCGCGGTGAAAGCACCCGGTTTCGGTGACCGTCGCAAGGCCATGCTCGAGGACATCGCCATCCTGACCGGCGCCAAGGTCATTGCCGAGGAGGCCGGCCTCAAGCTCGAGAACACGCAGATGGCGGACCTGGGCGAAGCCAAGCGCATCACGATCGACAAGGACAACACGACCGTCGTCGAGGGCACGGGCAAGCCGGCCGAGATCAAGGCGCGCGTGAAGCAGATTCGCGCCCAGATCGACGAGACCACGTCCGAGTACGACAAGGAGAAGCTGCAGGAGCGCCTGGCCAAGCTGGCCGGCGGCGTTGCGGTCATCAATGTCGGTGCGGCGACGGAAGTCGAGATGAAGGAGAAGAAGGCCCGCGTCGAGGACGCCAAGGAAGCGACGCGCGCGGCCATGGATGAAGGTATCGTGCCGGGCGGCGGCATCGCGCTGTTGCGCGCGGCCAAAGTGCTCGAGAAGGTCAAGGAGACGGGCGACGTCGCCATCGGCGTCGAGATCATCCGTCGCGCCCTCGAGTCACCGCTGCGCCAGATCGCGCTCAACGCGGGTGCCGAAGGCTCCCTCATCGTCGAGCACGTGCTCAAGCAGCCTGACGCAATCGGCTACAACGCCGCGACCGGCGAGTACGTCGATATGTTCAAGGCCGGCATCGTCGATCCGACCAAGGTGACGCGCAGCGCGCTGCAGAATGCAGCCAGCGTGGCGGCCATGCTTCTCACCACGGAAGCCGTGATCACGGACATTCCGGAAGAGGAGAAGGCTCCCGCTCGCGGCGCCGGCGCCGGCATGGGCGACATGTATTAACCGATCCCCGCAACGGGATCACGAGAAGCGCCGTCGGTCATTCGACCGGCGGCGCTTTCTTTTGTACCCCGGGGGGGGCGGGCGCTTCAAAAACCCCCTTGAAAACAAGCAGGTTCCGGGATTATCGTAACCTCAACGATCCACCCCACCTGGTGTGTCCTTCCGAAGATCAAAAAACGTAAAGCCATGATGCAGCCCCGTAGCGGAGGTTTGTTGCAGGTGAAGACGACGGACATTTCGAGGTACAGCGCGTGGATGGTGGCCGCCCTCATGCTGATGGCATTGGCGGCATGCGAAGAAGACAAGCAGCCCGAGGAAATCGTCCAGGGCGACACGGGTCCCATCACGGTCACGAGCGTGATCAACGAGCCCAAAGTCGGTGCTCCGGGGGACACGCTGTTGTTCACCGCGGTGGTCCAGGCGCACTCCCAAAATGTGAACGATTTTCCTGTCTACGAGTGGACCGCCGATGGTGGAACTTTCGTGGAGACCGACAAGCAGACCGTGCGCTGGGTCGCACCCGCCAATTCGGGCATCTTCACGATCGTCGCCAAGGTCACCAACGACGTCAATTCATCGACCAACCAGGCCGTGGTCTTCACGAGCTCCGGTACAACTCTCGTGGAAGATTTCGCGGGCCAGGTTGATCTCATCGGCACCGGTCCCGACTTCCATTTCTTCTTTACATCGAACCCCGATATCGGCGTGCAGGTGTACAAGTACGTGGGCGGTGTGGAGAGCGACGCGGTGGCGCCGGGTCACTCCTTTGGATACCATGTGCAGTATTCCTCCGACGGCACGTTCGTGGTGCACGCAGAAGACTCGCTTGCGAACAATAACTTCACCACGAAGCCGCGGCACATCTACGTGGGCGATTTCGCGTCCGGCACGGCCCGGCATATCGACCTCGACACGTCCGTCACACTCAATCGTGACGTTTTTGATTATCCCGCCATTTCGCCCGACGACCGGCTGGTCGCGTACCAGGGGACGCTGCAGGCATCGGACGGTTTTTCGCCCGACCAGTACAATGTCTACGTCTATGACCTGGTGGCCAACACGCGCCGCAATATTTCGGCGGGATACCAGTACCCGCGTACGTTTTTCCCGACCTTCTCCACGGACGGCAAATGGCTGGTTTACGTGCTCGATCCGGATCGCACCAACACGTACGAGCTCTACGGGTCGCCGATCACGGCGCACGTCGTCGACGATAATCCGGCGAACGCTGTGCTCATGGCCACCCCCGGCGACCTCGTGACCGGATCGCTGGGTGCATTTGTCAAACCGCTCATGGCATGGAATCCGGTGTCATCCTTGCTCGCCATTGTGACCAGTGAGGGACTCCATTTTCTGCAGACGACGGATACGGGGTCGACGGTTACAAAGATTGATACACCGCGACCTCTCGAGCTCCTGTGGTCCGCCGACGGCAGCACGCTCTATGCTTCCAGCGGAAGCGCCATCAGTGCCATCACCACATCAGGCGCCACCAGCGTACTGGTCGAGGCGGCGTCCGGTGACAATGTGCGCGACATGGCGTACTCGCCGGATGGCAGCTGGCTGGCATACCGCGTCGGGCGCGGCGGCGGGAACTGGATCAGCGTGCTGGATATTGGGAACGGCAAGCTCGACGTACCGGTGCCGGTGACGCCCACGACTCCCAACGGCGCCATCTCAGCCTATCGAGGCGCCATGTCGATGAAACCAGCGTGGACAAGCGGGAATATGCTCATCTATCCGGCGTGGGGACTGAGCGCCAACAATACGCCCTCTCTTCTGTCGCGCGATCTTACCGGCCTCGTCGACTAGGAACAAACAGTGGCTGACGTCATCCGGCTCAAGGACATCACCGTCTTCGGGTTCTATGGCGTCTCGCCCGCCGAGCGCGAGGTCGGTCAGAAGATCCAGATCGACCTCGACATCCACTGCGATCTCTCCGCCGCGTGTCGCAGCGATTCGCTGCCGGACACCATCAACTACGAGTCGGTGTACGGCAAGGTGATGGAAGTGGTGGGAAGCGACAAACGCTACCGCCTGCTCGAATCGCTCGGCGATGAGATCCTTGCTTCCATTGTGGAAGCGTTTCCGGTTTCGCGCGTCGAGATCCGCCTGCGCAAACTCAACCTTCCATTTCCAAACAATCTTTCCCACGTCGAAGTGTTCCTCGCGCGCGACGCGCCGCTGCTCTAGAGCGGTATGCGCACCGCCCCACCGGTGATTGCATACCTCGGGCTGGGATCGAACCTGGGACGCCGCGAAGCGGCAGTGCTGGGCGCTTTGCGCGCGCTCGAAAGCGCGGGTGCCGCGCGCGTCAACGTGGTGAGCTCGCTCTACGAATCCGAGCCCGACGGCATTCCCGGCGCGCCACGCTTCGTCAACGCGGTCGCGGAAGTTGAACCTTTACTTCCCGCGGCCGGCTTGTTAGAACGAATGAAATCGATTGAGGCGGACATGGGACGAACCGGTGGTCACCAGGAGTCGCGCGAGATCGATCTCGATCTCATCACTTACGGCGCCGAAACCAGCGCGTCACCCGTGCTCACCCTTCCGCATCCCCGCTTCCATGCGCGGGCTTATGTTCTGATTCCACTTTCTGAAATCGCACCCGGCTTCGTGTGTCCGAAGACAGGAACGCCGGTGTCGGACCTGTTGGCCCGCCTGTCGGCGGGCTTCGCGGTGGAACGCATCTCGGGGCGGAGAACGGGCTGACATGGACGCGCTGTACACCGACATTCGCGAGCGCATCCTGGCGCGTGGCTGCACACGCATTGCCATCGAAGGCAATATCGGTGTGGGCAAGACGTCGCTGGCACGGCTCATCGTGCGCCGCCTGGGCGGGCGCTTGATCGAGGACCGCGTGGTCGACAATCCGTTTCTCGAGCGCTTCTACGAAGACGCCGGCGCGTACGCGTTCCAGACCCAGCTGGTATTTCTGATGAACCGCTACAAGCAGCAGATGGCGCTGACGCAGAACGATCTGTTCGCCGACATGCTCGTGTTCGACTACGTGTTTGCGCGCGACCGCATCTTCGCCAACGTGATTCTTTCCGACGACGAGCTGGCACTCTACGAGCGCGTCGCCGCCGAGCTCGAAGCCAAGGTCAACAAACCCGACCTCGCCGTCTACCTGCAGGCCTCGGCGCCGGTGCTCTTCGACCGTGTGCAGATCCGCGGCCGCGACTTCGAGCGCGCACTCTCGCGCGACTACCTCGACGCCCTCAACGACGCCTTCAATCACTACTTCTTCAACTATTCGTCGGGGCCGCTGTTGATCGTGAACACCGATGCGATGGATTTCGTCAACGACGAGCGCCACTTTGCGGACCTGTTGCGCCGCATCGCCGAGCCGGTCGTGAACACCGAGTTCTACGTGCCCTCGTGGGAGAGCCGATGACGCAGCGCCCCAAAGTCACCGTGCGCACGCTTCTCGACATGAAGAAGCGCGGCGAGAAAATCGTCGTGCTGACGGCGTACGACCATCCCACCGCGCGCCTCGAGGACGAAGCCGGTGTGGAAGTGATTCTGGTCGGCGACAGCGTCGGCAACGTGGTGCTGGGTTATGAAACCACCATCCCGGTCACTGTCGACGAAATGGTCCACCACTTGAAAGCGGTGACACGCGCGCGGCCGCAGGCACTCGTGGTCGGCGATCTGCCCTTCATGAGCTATCAGGCTGCACCCGAAGACGCGGTGCGCAGCGCCGGCCGGCTGGTGAAAGAGGGCGGCGCGGAAGCGGTGAAGGTGGAGGGTGCGCGTCGCATCGAAGCGCCCGTGCGCGCCATCATCGACGCCGCCATTCCGGTCATGGGACACGTCGGTCTCACCCCGCAATCGGTGAACCAGTTCGGCGGCTACCGTGTGCAGGGCCGCGAAGCTCCCGACGGCGAGCGCGTGCTCGACGACGCGCGCTTCCTGGAAGAAGCCGGATGTTTTGCGCTCGTGGTCGAAGGCGTGCCGTGGCAGCTCGCGCAGCGCATCACCGCCGCCGTCGGCATTCCCACCATCGGCATCGGCGCGGGTCCGCATTGCGACGGCCAGGTGCTCGTGGTGAACGACCTGCTCGGCATCGATGCGCGCTTCACACCGCGCTTCGTCAAGCGCTACGCCGAAGTCGGCGCGACCATGTCACGCGCGTTCGCCGAGTTTGCCTCCGACGTCAAAGCCGGCAAGTTCCCCGATATCGACCACAGTTACTCGTCCGATTAGGCCCGCGGCGCATGCGTGTCTTCCACGACATCGAACCTTTGCGCCAGCACCTCGAAAGCGAGCGGAAGAACCGGCGCGTCGTCTTCGTTCCCACCATGGGAGCGCTTCACAAGGGCCACGGCGCCTGTGTGGCCACGGCGCGCAGCGTGAGCGAAGCGCTGGTGGTGGCCTCCATTTTTGTGAACCCCACGCAGTTTGCCCCCGGAGAAGATCTCGCGAAATATCCGCGCACGCTCGACTCCGACACCGAGCACCTGCGGCGCTGGCACTGCGATGTACTGTTCGCGCCCGCCGTGGAGGTGATGTACCCCGAGCCGCAGCACGCATGGGTGGAAGTGGAGAAGCTGGACGACCCGCTCGACGGCCGCTTCCGCCCGGGGCACTTTCGCGGCGTCGCCACCGTGGTGGCGAAGCTCTTCCAGATCGTGCGGCCGGATGTGGCCGTGTTCGGCCAGAAGGACGCGCAGCAGGCGTTGATCGTGCGCGCCATGGTGCGCCAGCTTGCGTTCGACGTCGAGCTGCGTCTGGCGCGCACGGTGCGCGAGGACGATGGTCTGGCGGTGAGCTCGCGTAACCTGTATCTGTCTGCGAACCAGCGCGTGCAAGCGGCAGCGCTTTTCAAGGCGCTGGAAGCCGCGCGCAGGAGTCTGGAGAGCGGGGAACGGAACCCGCGCATGGTGGAAACCGGCGCCCTCGACACGCTGCGAGGCGCGGGTATCAATCGCGTTGATTACGCCGAGATGCGCAACGCCGATGATCTTTCCGCTTTGGTGGCCGTAAAAGGCCGCGTTATACTGGCGCTCGCTGCGCACGTGGGAACGACGCGGCTCATCGACAACATGGTTTTCGACGTGCGTGATGACGGAGTTCACGCCGACGTCATGCTGTATTGATCATGAATCATTCGCATTCACACAGTCATCCGCACGTGGCCGCGGTCATTCTGGCCGCGGGCATGGGCAAGCGCATGCAGTCCGATCTGCCCAAGGTGCTGCACGCGGTGGGCGGGCGACCCATGCTGCTGCACGTGATCGACGCGGTGAGCGCCATCGGCGCATCCCCCATCGTGGTCATCACGGGCTACCAGGCCGAGCGTGTCGAAGCGGCGTGCGCGGGCGCCGACGTATTGTTTGCGCGCCAGGAAGAACAGCTCGGAACCGGCCATGCCGTCATGCAGGCCGCCGCCGCGCTTTCCGGCCATGCCCGGACCATTGTGGTGTTGAACGGCGATGTGCCGGGACTGCGCCCCGCCACCATTCGCGCCTTCATCGATTACCACGAGCGCGAGCGCGCCGCCGCCACCGTGCTGACCGCGGTGCTCGAGGATGCGTCGGGCTACGGCCGCATCGTGCGCGATGCCGCGGGCCACGTGCTGCGCATCGTCGAGCAGAAAGATGCCACACCCGGGGAGCTCGCCATTCGCGAGATCAATTCGGGGCTGTTCTGCTTCGAAGCGCCCGAGCTCTTTCCCGCCCTCAAGCGCGTGACGCGGCGCAATGCGCAGAACGAGTACTACATCACCGACGTCATCGGTCTGTTGCAGGCAGAAGGGAAGCGCGTCGCGGCCTGGCCGATCGAGGACGCGCGCGAAGTGGCGGGTGTCAACAACCCGGACGAGCTCGACGCGGTGCGTCGCTTCGTCAGTGACCAGTGATGATGGGGCGCCTGTATGCCCCGTGGAGGTCGGTCTATCTCATGGGTGAGCCCGTGAACGGCTGTCTGTTCTGTAATTTTGCCGCCGATCCCTCGCAGGACCGCGCCAACTTCGTGCTCGAGCGCGGGCGCGACTGGTTCATTGTCATCAATCGCTATCCTTACACGACCGGACACATCATGGTGGTGACGCAACGTCACGTGGAGAAGATGACCGATCTCGGCGCCGGCCAGGGCAGCGAAATGGTCGAACTGCTCGCGCGTTGTGAGCGCGCGCTGACGCGCGCGTATCATCCCGACGGTATCAATGTTGGTGCCAACCTGGGGCGCAGCGCGGGGGCGGGCATCGTGGGACATTTTCACATGCACATGGTTCCGCGCTGGCACGGCGACACCAATTTCATGTCGGCCGTGGGCGAGACGCGTGTGGTCTCCGAAGATTTGAACGACACCTATGACCGCTTGCAGCGCGCGCTCGGCGAGTCGTAGGACGGGAGGACACCATGGCGAGCAAGTCACGAAAGAAGCGCAACCGCCGCGCGGTGCGCAAGGGAATCAAGCAGAAGCTGGCCGTCGGATTGTCGGTCACGGTCCTGTGCCTGTGCGCCGCGTCGGTGGGCTTCAGCCTGTTCGTCCGCCAGTCGGACGGACGCGGCGGCACCCGCGCACTGCGACTCGCGGTCGAGAACGGCAGCGGGCTCAAGGGGGTGGCGGGTGGAGCGGCCGGTGCCCTGGAGGCGCTGGGTGTCGACGTCGTCAGTACTGGAAACGCCACCCGCTCGGACTATTCCGAATCGATGCTGGTGGTGCGCCGCCGCGGAGGTGAGGTTCGCCTCCTGGCCGACCGCATCGGGTGTGCGCATGTGGTTGAGCAGCTCGGGGGTGGGGCGGGCGAGGACGCCACCCTGATCCTGGGCCTCGACTGCACCCAACTCAAGCTCGGGCTTGAGGTTGAAAAGGGCTTGGCGCCGTAGCGCCGGTCCCGTATCCTGTAAAGCCAATACGAGGAGGCCCGTTTGGCGTCGCGTGCAAGACGCTCGGTCGCGCTGGTTGCGCTGTTACTGTTTCTGGGAATTGTGGTGGGAACCGTGCTCGGAGAGGCCATCGGCCTCATTCTTCCCGAGGGCAAGGTTCTCCGCGACGTTTTCGTGAATACAGTCGAGTATCACGCCGGGCCCGTTCATCTCGACCTCGTGGTGTTCAGCATCACGTTCGGGTTCTCACTGCGAGCCAACCTCATGAGCGTGGTCGGCATATTTGCCGTGCTATTATTCTTACGCTACACCTGGTAGCAGTTCTGGAGGAAAGACATGTTCGCGTTCATCGGACCGGTCGGCTGGAACGAACTGGTCGTCATCCTGGTCATCGTGCTCGTCATCTTCGGACCGCGCCGTCTGCCCGAGCTCGCGGAAGCGATGGGAAAATCGATCCGCAAGTTCAAGGAAGCGAGCCGCGACGTGGAAGAAGAAATCACGACCGCGGTCAAGAAGGAAGAGACCAAATAAGCATCCGACAGGATGCTTCATAAGAACAAAGAAAAAGCCCGGTCATGCGACCGGGCTTTTTTCGTTTGTATACCTGCGCGTCGGCGAGCCTCCGCGCAGGAGAATCATTCTCCGACGACGCGTGTCGTCTAAAACATATTTCCGCGCAGATCCTCGATCTTCGAGTTGTCCTTCACTTCGCCGTACCAGTAGGCAACGTATTCCTGCACCTTGCGCGTGTAGACGGCGTCGCGCATCTCTCCCGCGCGTTTGGTGAAGTCGGCCTGGCTTGGATCCCGGCGACCGGTCACCTGCACCACGTACACCGCGTTGCCGCTTTCGACGGGCTTGGACACCGCGTTGACCTCGAGTGCGAGCGCGGCGCGCGCGAAGGGCGCGTTGGGCGCCATGCCCGGCGGCGTCTGCGCCACCGTGAATGAATCCGTTTTCGCAATCTTGTAGCCGTACTGCGCCGCGGCGGCGTCGAACGTGGTGCCCTCGACCGACGCCGAGCGGGCCAGGCCGTCGGCCTTGCGCGTCGCGAGCGCCACACGGCGGTCATGAATCAGCGTGGTCTTGATCTGCTCGGAGACCTGGTCGAGCGGACGCGACGCGGCCGGCGTGAGCTCCTTCAGGCGGCACACGATGTATGTCTTGTCGTCTGAAATCACGCTCGAGATCGCGCCGGGCTTGGACGAAAACGCGAAGCGCGACACCGCCGGGTAGTATCCGAGGCCGGGGACGGGGAAGCCCTCGGCGAACGGCTGCGAGGTTTCCAGCGCCAGGCCGTGCGCCTTGGCGGCGGCTGCCAGATCATTGGATGCGGAAGCGCTCTCCTGCACCGCACGTGCCTGCGCGGCGAGCGTGTCCTGTGTGGCCGCGCTGGCGGTGAGACGGAGGACCAGCTCGCGCAGGTTGTACTTGTCCTCGCCCTTTTCCTTCTTCTTCTCGATCAACTGCACGATATAGATGCCGTCGTTGGTGACGATGGGCTGGCTGATATCACCGGGCTTGAGCGCGTCGGCCGCGTTCATGACGGCGGGATCACGCTGCGTGCGACCCAGAAGACCGGTCTCGCCGCCGACGGTGGATGTCTGCGCTTCGGAATAGATACCGATGTCCGACTTGAACTGTTCGGTGGTGGATTCCGCCCGGCGCAGGTCGTTTGCCGTCTGCATGAGCGCATCGCGGTCTTCCTGCGAAGGCGTGATGGGCACGCGCACGAATTCCACCGTGGCGCGCGCGACGTCCTTGAAATCGTCGGGATGCGCGTCGTAGTACGCCTTCACTTCTTCCGGCGACGGGCTCCAGCCGGCGAGATCCTCGGCCTCGAGCGGAAACTCCACGTAGCGCGCGATGAGCTTCGTGTTCTGCTCGGCGAACAGACGGCGCACTTCGGCGGCCGACACGTGCACCTGCGACATCAGGTACTGGTTGAGCTTCACGATGGGAATACGCTGGCGCGCGAGCTCCTCGACGGCGGTCCAGTCGGCGTCGGGGTTGTTGAGCGCGGCCTGGTAGGCGGCGTAATCGAAGTTGCCGTTCTTGTCCTTGAAGTACTGCTGCACTTCCGACGGCGGCGAATTCTTGAGGAAGTTCAGCACTTCGTCGTCGGTGACGGTGATGCCGAGCTTCTTGATCTGTTCGCTGGTGATGATGTTGGAGACGATGTTCTCCCACGCCTGGTCGCGGATCATCTCCTGCTGGGCCGAGGTGAGGTCACCGGCCTGCGCGCGCATCTGCTGCGCCATCTGGGTATAGATGGTGTTGTACATCTGCGGGGTCACGTTGACCCCGTTGACCCGGCCCACCACGCTCTTTTCCCGGTTCGTGCCGGTGGACTGAAGGTCGAGGCCCCACACCGCGAAAATCGTGATTATGAACGCGACCACCACGACCCACAGGATCACCTTGGTGTTCTCGCGCATCTGCTTCATCATACGGACATCACCATTCCAGCCGGTGCGCCCGCGGCGCCCGGAAAAGCTGCTTGTCGAAAAAGCTAAGTGGCCAAGATACCACGGGATGCGGCCAGTTTACAAGTGCCGAAGGCGCCGCCCTGACGACGCCAATGACTTCTTTTGACAGGTACACCGCACGGTGCTAGGTTGCGCCGGTTCGCCCGCGCGACGGGAGTCGCGCGTTTCTTATTTTCGTCGCTCTACACACGGCAAACCATGAGGATCATCCCGATATCACTGGCGGCGCTCGTGCTCGCCGCCGCGGCCCGGCCCGCGACCGCGCCCGAAAAGCCTTTCTGGCGCTGGCCGGTTCCGCTCGACCGCGCCGTCTCGTCGAATTTCTGCGAGTACCGCGACGGCCGCTTCCATGCCGGCATCGACGTGCGCACCTTCGGGCAGGAAGGAATCCCGTGCGTCGCGGTGGCGGACGGATGGATATCGCGCATCCGCTGCGGCTCGCGCGGTTACGGCAAGGCGCTGCACCTGACCCTGGCCGACAGCACGCAGATCGTCTACGGCCATCTCTCCGAGTTCGTGCCGGCGCTGGAGGAGACGCTCTATGCCGCGCAGATGCACGACACCACGTTCGGGGTGGATTTTCGCGTTCCGCCTTCGCGCTTCCGGGTGTCGGCGGGGGACACCATCGCCTACTCGGGCATGACGGGGACCGCGGCACCCCATCTTCACCTTGAAGTAAGAGACGCGCGCGACCGTCCGTACGATCCCTTCGGAACACCGCTTGCGATTCCCGACGGTTTGAGCCCGTCAGTGACGCGCATCGTCTTTGTGCCGCTCGATGCGAAATCGCGCGTCAACGGCCGCTGTCTGCCCTGGGGCGTGGCGCCGCGCCGGGTACCCAATGGCGAGGGCTATGTAATCGAGGACACCATTCACATCACGGGGCGCGTGGGTGTGGCCGCCACCGTCAATGACCGCGTCAACGCGGAGTCGGGACGGCTCGCGCCGCACGTGCTGGAAGTGTTCGCCGATGACGCTCTGCGTGCACGCATTGCGATGCGCCAGTTCTCGTTCGACCGCCAGGTCGAAGTCGACCATCTCTACGCCGCGAGTCTCCTGCGGGCCCGCGGGGTGACGCTGTTCCAGATCTGGAACAACGGCGAGTCACCTTTCGATACCACCTGGGTGGACGGCGGCACGTTGCCCGCGGATTCGTCGCGCGTTCATCACGGTCGCGTCCGCGCCGGGGATGCGGCCGGCAACCACACCGACGTGGATTTCACCTTCGCGTGCAGATCGTTTGCGGCGCGCAAGGATGAGAATGAGCGCGCGCGGCGCGATCTCACCGTGGAGCTCGACGGCGCCTTCTTTCAGGATGGGTTCGCCGCCATTCCCACCCTCGCCGCGCAGCGCGCCGGCAGCGACGGACCCGGGCGCGTGATCTTCCTCGACGCCCGGAGCCTCGGGGCGGCGGTGCGGCCGCTGGCTGGCTACGCCGACAAGGACAGCGCGACGCTCTGGGTGGCGGGGCTCCCGAGGCGCCAGGACCGCGACGTGCGCTTTCCCGCCCATGGTGTGCGGCTCGGTATCCCGACCGCGGCGCTGACCGAAGATGTGGTGGTGTATGCGCGCGGCGCGGATGCGTATCGCCGCAACCTCGACGACATCGAGTGTCTGACGCGTCCCGTGCGCGTGGGGCCGATCGGCTGGGTCATGCACGCCCCGGTCACCGTGCACATCGACCGGGCGCACCCCGGGGAACACGAGGCCATCTATCGCTTCGACGACTACCGGCGCTCGTGGTCATTCATGGCTTCGCTCAAGGATTCCACCGGTTACACCGCGAAGACCGACCGCCCGGGCGTGTTCGCCGTCTTCCGCGACGGTGCAGCGCCCAAGATCGGCAAGCCCTCCATGGATCGCGTGAGGTCGTGGGCGACGGGCGCGCGCCACCGCGAGCTCCGCATCCCCATCGACGACGATGGCTCCGGTTTCGACGAGCCGCGCTGTGTCGTGCGCGTGGGCGGTGTGCGAGCGCTGGTGCGCTGGGACTTTGTGAGAAAAAAACTCATTGTTCCGCTCTCCGACGCTTCTATAATCGGCAAACAATCCGTGAGCGTCGTCGCTTTCGATCGCAGCGGTAACCGGTCGTCGCGCACGGCTACAGTCGACACCGGCACACCCTGAGCGACACGCCATGCCTGCACCCTTCGTTCATCTTCACGCGCACTCCGAGTACAGCCTGCTCGACGGCTCGATCAAGGTCGCGGACCTCGTGCGCCGCGCCAAAGAGCTCGACATGCCGGCCGTGGCCCTGACCGACCACGGCAACATGCACGGCGCGATTCATTTCTATCGCGCGGCCAAAAAGGCGGGCATCAAGCCGATCGTGGGCATGGAAGCGTACATCACGCGCGGCAGCCGCCACGATCGCGGGCGCAAGAAGGGCGAGCCGTCGACCACCGATCATCTGATCCTGCTCGCGCGCAATCTCGAGGGCTATCACAACCTGGTGAAGCTCTCGTCGATCGCGTTCCTGGAGGGCTTCTATTACAAACCGCGCATCGACTTCGAGGTTCTGGCCGCGCACTCCGCGGGATTGATCGGCACCACCGCGTGCCTGCGCGGCACGGTGGCGCAGGCGGCGCTGGGTGAAGGCTTCGACCAGGCGGTCACGGCAGCGCTGCGTTATCGCGACATCTTCGGCGACGGCAATTTCTACGTCGAGATGCAGGACCACGGGCTCGAGCCGCAGAAGCAACTGAACGAGATCTACCGCCGGCTCGCGCAGCACACCGGGCTCCCGATGACGATCTCCAACGATGTGCACTACCTGGGCAAGGACGACGCCGACGCGCACGAAGTGCTCTTGTGCCTGCAGACAGGAAGCGACATCGACGATCCCAAGCGCTTCCGCTTCACCACCACCGAGCTCTATTTCAAGACACCGGAAGAAATGAGCTCACTCTTCCCGGACGACATGGCCGCGCTCGAGAACACGGTGGCCATCGCGGAGAAGTGCGATGTGCAGATGAAAGAGGGCGCGCTGCACCTGCCGCGCTTCCCGCTGCCGGATGGATTTGCAAGCAACTCGGACTACCTGCGCCACCTGGCATACGAGGGCGCCAAAAACCGCTACGGCGAAGTGACGGAGCGCATCAAGGACCGCCTCGAGTTCGAGCTGTCCGTCATCGCGAAGATGAGCTTCGACGGATACTTCCTGATCGTGCGCGACATCGTGGATTACGCGCGCCGCTCCGACATCCCGGTGGGACCGGGGCGCGGCAGCGCGGCGGGAAGTCTCGTCACCTACTCGGTGGGCATCACCGACGTCGATCCGCTCGCGCACGACCTGCTCTTCGAGCGCATGTTGAATCCCGAGCGCGTCAGCATGCCCGATATCGACATCGATTTCTGTTTCGAGCGCCGCGACGAGGTCATTCGCTACGTGATCGACCGCTACGGCCAGGACAACGTGTGCCAGATCATCACCTTCGGGACCATGGCGGCGCGCGCCGCCGTGAAGGACGTCGGCCGTGTGCTCAAGGTTCCCTTCGACGAAGTGGACCGCATCACCAAGCTGATTCCCGGCATCCCCGGCACGACACTCAGGGACTCCATCGAAAAGAGCCCCGAGCTCAAGACCCTGGTCGAGAACGGCGACGGCTACCGCCGCCTCGTCAATCTTTCCTTGAAGCTCGAAGGCGTCGCGCGCCACGCGTCGACGCATGCAGCGGGTGTGGTCATCACGCCGACACCGCTCGTCAATCACGTGCCGCTCTACAAATCGAACCGCGACGAAATCACGACGCAGTACGACATGAAGAGCATCGATGCCATCGGTCTTTTGAAAATCGACGTGCTCGGTTTGCGCACGCTTACCGTGATCGACAAGGCGCTGCGCATGGTGCGCGAAAACCACGGCCGCGCCCTCACCGCCGGCAACCTGCCGATGGAGGACGAGAAGGCGTACGAGCTGTTGCGCGCCGGCAAAACCGTGGGTGTGTTCCAGCTCGAATCATCGGGGATGCGCGAGCTCCTGAAGAACTTGAAGCCCACCGGCTTCCACGACATCGTGGCCGTGAACGCGCTCTACCGTCCGGGCCCGCTGGGCAGCGGCATGGACAAGCAGTACGTGGACTGCAAGCACGGCAAGAGTGAAATCGTGTATGAACACCCGCTGCTCGAGCCCATCCTGCGCGACACCTACGGCGTCATTCTTTACCAGGAGCAGGTGATGCGCATCGCCAGTGAAATGGGCGGCTTCTCGCTCGGCGAAGCCGACCTTCTGCGCAAGGCGATGGGGAAGAAGCAGAAGGACATCATGTCCGAGCAGAAGAAGAGGTTCCTCGACGGCGCCAGGGCCAAGGGCATCAAGCCCGCCATCGCGGAAAAAGTCTTCTCGCAGATGGAAAAGTTTGCGGAGTACGGCTTCAACAAATCGCACAGTGCGGCGTACGCCGTGCTTTCAACGCGCACCGCCTACCTCAAGGCGCATTATCCGGCGGAGTTCATGGCGGCCACGCTCACCAGCGAAATGGACAACACCGATCGCGTCACCATTCTGATGGACGATTGCCGCGATCTCGGCATCGAGGTCGTGGCGCCCAACGTGAACTCGGGAGAGGCCGATTTTCGTGCGCGCGACGGTCGCATCTATTATGGACTGGGCGCGGTGAAAAACGTGGGTGTCTCCGCGGTGGAGAGGCTGGTGGAAGAGCGCGGCACCAACGGCACCTTCCGTTCGCTGGAAAATCTGGCCAGCCGCCTCACCACGCGGCTCATCAATCGCCGCGTTTATGAGAGCCTGATTTGCGCGGGCGCACTCGACACGCTCCCGGGCCATCGGGCGCAGAAGCTGGGTGCGCTCGACATGGTGCTGGAGCGCGCGGCGCGGCGCGCGCGCGATGCCGAGCGCGGACAGTTCGGTTTGTTCGGAGATTCTTCCGCCGAGCCCGAGGATGCACCGCTGCCGGACATCGAAGCGTGGCCGGCGCAGGAACAGCTGCAAAAAGAAAAAGAAGCACTGGGATTGTTTCTCAGCGGACACCCGCTCGACCGCTTCCGCGATCTCATCATGATGATCCGCAGCACGACGTCGAAGGAGCTTGCCGACATGGCGGCCAACGAGCGCGCGGTGATCGGCGGGCTCATCACCGCCGTCAAGCTCACCATGGACCGCAATCAGCGCCAGATGGCATTTGTCACCATCGAGGATCCGGAAGGTCAGGCCGAAGTGGTGATGTTCTCGGACGTGCTCGAGAAGTCACGCCGCTTCGTGGCCGAGAACAATGTGGTGGTGGTGGAGGGGCGCGTGTCGCGACGCGCGGGCGGTGAGGGCAAGGTGCTCGTGAACACCATGCTGCTGGTGGGCTCCGAGCCGGGACCGGCGTGGAAAGAAGTGCACGTGACACTCGATCTCGAGGCCACGTCCGAGAACACCATCGAAGACATGAAGCGCGTGCTCTTTGCGCACGTGGGTGATTCGCGCGTGTTCTTTCACGTCAAAGAGCAGGGAAAGCGCGCCTACGTGATCCGCGCGCGCAGCCAGGGCGTACGCGTCGATACCGCCCTGGTGTCCGGACTCTCCGCCTCCATCGGCGCGCGCAACGTGCGTCTGATCCCCGCCGGCCTGGGTGGGGATCCGCCGCCGGACCGCTCCCGGCCCGCGTTCCAACGCAACAATTGATTGTGCGACAAGGGGTAACGCGCGCTTGGTGCGGGGTCACCGAAGGTGTTAGACTACCTACGTGGCCCATCGAGCTCCCAAAAGACATGTCCTCGACTTCGAACAGCCCATTGTGGCCCTCGAAGACAAGATCGCCGAGCTCAAGCAGCTCGCGATCGTGCAGAACGTACCCGCCGACGACGAAGTCAGGAAGCTGACCGAAAAGGCGGACAAGCTCCGCAACGAAGTCTTCTCCAAGCTCACCGCATGGGAGCAGGTGCAGCTCGCGCGTCACCCGCTGCGTCCCTACACCCTCGACTACGTGGGCGCGTTCGCCTCGGAGTTCGTCGAGCTCCACGGCGACCGTACGTTCGGCGACGATCCCGCCATCGTGGGCGGCTTCATGACGATCAATGATCTCAAGGTCATGATGATCGGACAGCAGAAGGGCCGCGACACGCGCGAGAACATCCGGCGCAATTTCGGCATGCCCAATCCGGAAGGCTATCGCAAGGCGAACCGCCTCATGCGCATGGCCGCGAAATTCAAGCTTCCCATCGTGACCCTGATCGACACGCCCGGCGCATATCCCGGCCTCGGCGCGGAAGAGCGCGGACAGGCGCAGGCCATCGCGGAGAATTTGAAGCTGATGGCGTCGCTCCCGGTACCCATTGTGTGTGTGGTGATCGGCGAAGGCGGCAGCGGCGGAGCGCTGGCACTCGGTGTCGCCGACCGTATCCTCATGCTGCAACACGCGGTGTACTCGGTCATCACGCCCGAAGGCTGCGCCGCCATATTATGGAAGGATCAGAGCAAGGTGAAGGAGGCGGCGGACGCGCTCAAGCTGACAGCGAAGAACCTGATGGACCTGGGCATCATCGACCGCATCATTCCCGAGCCGCCGGGTGGTGCGCATCGCGATCCGGCCGTCACCGCGGAGGCTCTGGGACGCGCCATCTACGAAGAAGTAAAGTACCTGCAGCATCAGAACACGCGTGCGCTTCTCGAGCGGCGCCTGCAAAAGTACATGAACATGGGCTACTTCGAGCAAGAATCGCCTTGACCGGCGCGGGTTTTCCCGATAACATGTTTGACAAGTTGTAGTTATCCCGCCCCTGATCCGTTCCCGTTGAGGAGAGTCCGTGGTTCGACAGGAATTGCTCGACATCCTGGCCTGCCCGAAGTGCAAACAGAAGGTGGCGCTGGATGAGCAGGGCAAATACCTGGTGTGTACGCGGTGCCGGGTGAAATATCCGGTGAACGAACACGGAATCCCCATCATGTTGATCGACCGGGCGGAACCCCTGGACGCGTAGTGACACGGTTTCCCGTCTTCGGAGACAATCGAAACAACGCTCACTGCTAACGATGCGTTCAGTACAATTCAGGGCAGCTTCCCTCGCATTGGTATTTCTGTGCTCGGCCGCGCCGTTCGCGCGCGCCGGTGTCGACATTACGCCGGCATCGGAGACGAACGGTCAGCTCGTCGTCCGCCTCGACAATCACTTCCCGGGCAATTATTCACCGGCGGTGTCGTTCTATGCCGCCATCGGTCCCACCGGCACATTCACCGCGCAATTCTTTGCGGGACCGCCGCCGTCCAATCAGAAGGGCGGCCAGACCATGGCCGCGGTGGCGCTCGACACGCTCACCACATCGGCTCCATTTTCATTTCGCGGCGCGCGCGTGATTTACGTGAAGGCACAGATTCCGTCCAGCATGGCGGTTTCGCACGTGGTGATCACGTATCCGCCCGCGCCCAATGTGACCGATGCCGCCACCGCCGACCCGCTCGTCAAAGAGCTCGTCATCAACCGCAGCGTATTTCCCCTCGAGCCTGCAGCCGGCGCGGCCGCGCCGTGGTTCTCGCTGGGCGGAGGCTGGGCGAAGATTCCTGTCGCCGAGCGCGGCATGTACGTGGTCAACGGATCCGATCTGATTGCGGCGGGCATCAACCTCGACGACATCCTTCCCTCGACACTGCGTCTCTATTCCCAGGGCGGGATGGAGGAATCGCGCGCATACAGTGACCTGACGGGCTCGTGGCTTCCGGGCAACGCCATGCGCGAGGTGGCGATTCGCGTCGAAGCGGGTGCCGACGGCACCTTCGATCCCGGTGACCGCGTGATCTTCTATGGCATCGGCACGCAGGACTGGGCCGACTACTACGACGCCACCGCGCCCGATTCGGTCTTTCAGGAGCATTCGCACGCGCCGCTGAACACCAATTACTACTACCTGGCGTGGGGCGGAACGCTGCCGGGCTCACCGCTCGCCATGGCGAACGCGGACGCAACACCGGTGGCGGCGTCGGATCGCACGACATACACACATCGCGAGTATCACGAGCGCGACCTGGTCGCGGATTTTGATTTTCGCGGCGATGGCTGGCTCTGGCTCGACATCGATCACGCCGGATCGAGTCTCTATAATCTCGGCGCGGT
>Ga0157299_10000003_pt1 | contig 18827 bp, 13 predicted proteins | sample NitcycUS058202B2_FD_108402 | JGI IMG/M metagenome (GOLD analysis project Ga0157299, IMG submission 108402) | Soil microbial communities from Arlington Agricultural Research Station in Wisconsin, USA - Nitrogen cycling UWRJ-S058-202B-2 | ecosystem: Environmental > Terrestrial > Soil >... | reverse complement strand
TTCCATTCCAGCAGGTGGTCGTCGAGGCGCAGCGCCGACATGCCGGGTGCCAGGTTGTCGATCGACGAGCCGATGCCCGGGCCGGCGATGAACACGCCGACGGGGGTTTCACGCGCCGCGTATATGTAGACCGGTGTGTTGAAGTCGCCGGTGGCAATGGTCGAATCGACAAACGTCGGGACGATCATCTCGTAACTGGTCGCGGCGTGCGCCGGAATCGAGCCCACGTACACGCGGGGTCCGCCGCCGGCGGGGCTGCGCATCGCAGCCACCGGGTTGGTGAGGTCCTCGACGTACGCTTCGTAACGAACGATCGGGTCGGTCGAGATGGCGTCGTCATTGCCGGAGCGCTGGAAGCGCACGCGCAGCTTGCGTCCCTGGTCGTTGGGCACATCGCGCGCCGACTGGATGACGGGCTCGCGCGCGTTGGCGGCGGCCACCAACAGGAAGGGATCGTTTCCCGCCGCGGTGAGCGCGCCGAAACCGAAATCCATCACTCCCTGAAAATAGCCGGTGAACGCCACGCGGCCCGCGCCGATGTCCACGGCGTTGCCGTATTGATCGCTGACATCACCGTAGAGCTTCGTCCACACCGCGGCGCCGGTCGTTCCGAGCCGGGCGAGGAACGCGTCGCGTCCACCCGCGGAGGCGAGGTTGGTGAGTCCCAGGTTGATGGTGCCCATGGACTGCCCGCCGATATAGACCGCGGAGTCGTCACAGTCGACCGAGATGCCGAGCTGCGAGCTCGCGTCACCGTAGCGCTGGCTCCACTGGTGGTTTCCCCCCGTGTTGAACTTGGCGAGGAACACGTCTTCCAGCCCGGCAGAGGTCAGTGCCAATCCGCCGAAATTCACCGTGCCGACCATCGACCCGGTGACGTAGACCTCGCCGCCGCTGGTGGCGGCGATCTGGCTCGCGACCTGGTTCGCCGCGTCGCCGAAACTCTTGCTCCACTGGTGGACGCCGGCCCCGCTGAGTTTCGCGATCACGATATCGTTGACGCCCGCGCTCGTGAACGTCGCGCCGCCGAGATTGATGGTTCCTGTGTAGTAACCGCACAGGTACACGTTGCCCGCGCCGTCCGTGTCCGCACCGGCCGCGAACTGGCTGCCCGCCGCATCGCCGAAGCTCTTGCTGAACACGTGGTTGAGCCCGGAGCTGAATTTGGCGACGAACATGTCGCTGGCCCCCGCGCTGGTGAGAGCGACGCCGCCGAAATTCACCGTGCCCTGGTAATAGCCCACCATGATCACGTTGCTCGCGTTGTCGACCGCGAGGTCGGTGACGGTCTGGATGCTCGCGTCACCGAATTTCTTGCTGTTCATGTACGTGAGCCGATAGTCGTAACGCACCAGATAGATGTCGTTGCTGCCCGAGCTGGTGAAGGTGCCGGCGCCGCCCAGGTTGATGGTGCCTGCGAAGTTTCCCGCGGTCATGAGGGTGCCGTCCGCCAGCCACTCGATGGCCACGCCCGTCTGCGCGGTGGCGTCGCCGAACAGTCGCTCCGAGATGAACGTGCCGTCCGGCTCGAACGTGGCCAGGAACACGTCATTGTTTCCCTGGCTGGTCATGTTTCCGCCGCCGAAATTGATCGTGCCCTGGAACGCGCCCGTGATCGCGATGCGTCCCGTCACGTTGTCGATGGCCACGTCGTACGCGAACTGCGAGCTGGCGTCGCCGTACGACGCGCCCCACAACGGGGCGATGGTGAAAGCGCGCGCGGGTGTCGTGAGTGCGCAAAGCAGCGCGATGCCACCCAGAACGCGGAATGTCAATGTGCGCATGTTCATTTCAACATCACCAGCTTGTAGGCCCGCGTCGCACCGCTGTGCTCGACGCGGACAAAATAGATTCCGCTGGCAACGCGCCCTCCGGCGTCGTCGCGACCGTCCCATCCGGCGGTGAAAGCGCCCGCGGGCGATTGCGCATCGACCACCGTGCGCACGCGCGCACCGCTGGCGTTGAACACGTCGACGTGCACGGGGCCGGACGCGGGCAGCGTGTAGCGGATGGTCGTGGCGGGGTTGAACGGATTCGGGTACGCCGACACCGAGAGCGTGCGCGGCGCCGCGGGGGACACCGTGTGTGTGCCATCGAGCGACGCGGCTTCGCTTTCATTGCCGGCGCGATCGGTCGCCGTCACGAAAAAGCGCGCGAACGCGCGCTCCGTTACATCCATGCGCGTGGTGGTCGTGTAATCCAGGAGCTGGGCCGATGCGTCGAACGCGCCGCTCGATCCATACACGGTGTAGTACGCGACATCATCGTCGTCGGGGGCGCGCCAGGACAATTCACCGCCGGTCAGAACGAGATTGAGCGGCACGGCAGGTGCCAGATTGTCGAGCGAGAGACCGCTCAAGGCCGGTGAGTCGAAGAACAACGCGGGATCATCGGTGGTGGCGCGAACCTTGTAGACCGACGGGTGCATGCCGTTGGCTGCCGTCGCATCCTGCTGCGTGAACGCCAGCGCGTAATAATTGACCAGGCCGTGCGCCGGTGCCTCGCCGGCCAGAATCCACGTCTCTGCCGCCGCCGTGCCCGCCGCGTTCAGGCCGAGCGGATCGTCGCGCAGGTAGATTTCGTAATTGCGAATGGGAAGTACGGAGGTGGATACGTCGTAGTCCGACGTGGTCCAGCGCAGGCGCACCCTTCCACCCTGGTCGTTTTCCACATCCTCCACCGCGACGATGTCGGGTTCCACAGTGAAGTTGCCCAATTGCGCCACATACGCATCCGAGTCCCGCGTCTGCGAAAAGAGCGTTCCGTTGTATCCGAAGCTCGCGTCCTTGTCGAAACGCCCGGCGCACCACGCCTGCGAGCCGCTGGAGATGATATCGCCGCCGAAGTCCGAGTTCCCGGTGAACCCGAAGCTCTGGCTCCAGGTTTCGGATCCGTCGCTGGAAAGCAACCTGGCGACAAAGATGTTGCTGTTACTCGGGCCCGCGCTGAGTGGATGCCCGAAATTGATCCCGCCCTCGAACCAGCCCGTGACGAAGATGCCGCCGGCGGCGATGTCGATCGCGGCCGCGTTCTGCACATCCTGGTCGCCGTAGATCTTGCTCCATGAGTGCGTCCCCGCGACAAAAAAGCGCGCGATCGCGACGTCCGTGCTTCCCGCGCCGGTGAGCGTCGAGCCGCCGAAGTTGATGCTGCCGCCGACATTGGCGATGAGAGCAACCGACTGGTTGTCGGCGTCGACATCGATCACGGTTTGAGTCGCCGCGTCGCCGTAGCGCTGGCTCCACTGGTGCGCGCCCGCGGAGTTGAAGCGCGCGAGGAAGATGTCGCTGCTTCCCGCGCTGGTGAGCGCCGAGCCGCCCAGGTTGACCGTGCCGAAGAACGTGCCCGTCGCATACACGTCGCCGTTCGAGGTGCCCAGGCCGTCCACTTCCTGCGAGAGCGTGTCGCCGAAGCGCTGGCTCCACACATGCGTGCCCCCGGAATTGAATTTGGCAATGAACGCATCGTAGGAACCGGCGCTCACGAGCGCACCGCCGCCAAAATCGACGCTGCCCATGAACCTGCCGCCCATGACGACGTTGTTGGCGTTGTCGACGACGAGGGAGAGGCCCATGTCGAGCGAGGTGTTGCCGAATTTCTTGCTCCACTGGTGCACGCCGGCGGAGTTGTACTTGGCGAGGAAAATGTCGTAGCTGCCTGCGGTCGTGAGCGCGCTGCCGCCGAAGTTCGTGGTCCCGTCGAAGAAGCCCGCGATGTAGACGTTGTCTCCGGAGTCGACGGCCGCCGCCAGGAGCGAGCCGCCGCCGAGGTTGAACGCAGCGCTCCACTGGTAGACGCCGTCGGTCGTGAAGAGCGCGATGTACGCGTTCAGTGGTGAATTGTGGACGGCACCGCCGAGATTGATGGTGGTGATGAAACTTCCGCCCACCCACAGTTTGTTGGTGCGCAGGGCCAGCGCGTTGGCGTCCTGCAGTCCGCCGCCGGTAAAGGACTTGGCCCACAGGAGCGCGGGCGTTTGCGCGGCCGCCGGGCCGGCGAGCACACAGCACAGCGATGCAGTGAGGGCGGCAAAGCGAAGTCGATGCATGGCGTGATGTACCTCCGGCAGTCGAGTGGCTGGCTGTCGAAGGTGGGACACACGACCCGGAACAAAATCACGGCCATTTTCGACGTCGTGACGAAAGCGCGGGGAAGCGCGGGGAAGCATGGGCAGCGGAATGAGTTTGTCCCGTCCTTACGGGCAAAATCGCTGGTGCGGGCGCACTTGCGTGTGATAAAATGACGTATCCCGTCGGACCTCCGTCCGGCTTCGCTACTTTGCACCTCAATCCACGGAGACTCCCATGAATCGAAAGTTACTGGTGCTTTCGATCCTGCCCGCATTCCTTCTGCTGGGCACGATCCACGACACCCGGTCGCCCGCCGTTGCCGGCGGCACTGTCACCGCACCGACGGCGCAGGGCCTCGTTCTGAACATCGATCCCAATACCGGCGCGATTCTCGACCATCCGGCGACCGGCGCCACCAAGCTCGCGGTTTCGCCCGAGCTCGCGGCGCGTATGAGCACCACCGATGAGGGGCTCGTGGTAGAGGCCAATCCGTCGGGCGGCAAGGGCAAGTACGTCAATCTGCAGGGCCGCTTCGAGAATGCCATGGTCGGCACCGCCGTCGACGGCAAGCTCGCCACACCGTGTGCCCAGGGCCTCAACGCCGCCGCCAACACGGCGAGCCAGAAGTAAGGAGGACGAGTCATGAAGCACCTGCGCAAAATATTCGTCCTCGCCATGATGGTAAGCATGTCCGCCATGGCGACCCACGCCGGCGCGGCCACCATCGTCATCAACAACATCGACGGCCCCGGTGAGGGCTTCAACGATGCGACGCCGGTCCCGCCCGTCGGCGGCAATCCGGCCACGACGCTGGGTCAGGCCCGTTTGAATGCATTCCAGTACGCGGCCGAGCTGGCCGGTGCGTGCCTCGTGAGCAACGTGGTCATTCAGGTCAACGCGGCGATGAATCCGCTCGCGTGTACCGCCACCGGGGCTGTCCTCGGCTCGGCGGGTGCGGTGTCCGTGTTGTCTGACTTCACGGGCGCGCCGCTCCCGGCCACGTGGTATCCGATCGCGCTGGCCAATGCAATGACCGGCGTCGACAACGATCCCGGCTTTCCGGACATTTCGGCGCAGTTCAACAGCAGCATCGGAACGGTCGCGGGCTGTCTGACCGGCTTCAACTGGTACTACGGCTACGACAGCGCGGCGCCTCTGAACACGATCGACTTCGTGACCGTTGTCGAGCACGAGATCATGCATGGACTCGGCTTTGCGTCGTTTATCAACGTGTCCACCGGTGCCGAGTTCCTGGGCCTCGATGACGTGTACGAAGCCAACTCGGAAAGCCACGGCGCGGTGCCGTCGACGCTCACCACCATGACCAACGCGCAGCGTCTGACGGCGATGAAGACCGTGACTGACCTGCACTGGGTGGGCGCGTACGTGCAGGCGGCGAGCGGTGTCCTGAGCGCGGGCAAGACCGGCACGCACGTTCAGCTCTACGCACCCGCGACGGTTGCTCCGGGCTCCACGTTCTCGCACTGGAGCACGTTGTGCACGCCGGATCAGACCATGGAACCGTTCTACACCGTTCCCAACCACAGCCGCGGCCTGGCGAGCGAGCTCTTCCAGGACATCGGCTGGGTCATTCAGTGCCCGGTGGCCGTCGCCATCTCGTCGTTCAGCGTGCGCGCGACCGATCGTGGCGCAACGCTGGATGCGCGCTTCGAGTCCACCTTCCCGAACGTGCTTGTGCGCGTATATCGCGGCGAGGGTTCGTTCGGCGGGTTGAACGAGCTTGCGTCGTTCGCGATGAACGGCAAGTCGACCTTCAACTATGTCGATCAGGGTGCGATGGCGGGCAAGTCGTATCGCTATATGCTCGGTGTGACCGACGGCGAAGGCGAATTCGTTTCGCCCATCCAGTCGCTCGACATGCCGCGTGCGACCACGCGTCTCGAGCAGAACTCACCCAATCCGTTCAATCCGCAGACCGCGATCCGCTTCACACTGGATTCGAAGCAGACCGTCACGCTTGCGGTGTACGACGTGAACGGTCGTTTGGTGCGCATGCTCGCGAGCGGTGTCCAGGAAATGGGGACGCACAGCATCACCTGGGACGGCCGCAACAATGCGGGCGCCACGGTGAGCTCGGGCGTGTACTTCTACCGCCTTGATGCAGGCAAGTTCAGCTCGACCAAGAAAATGGTCATGCTGAAGTAAGTCCTTCAGTTCGTTTGGTTTGAGGCGAAGAGCCCCGGGCGATCCCGGGGCTCTTTTCCTTTCCCCGAATTACCCACCAGATTAATAGTTGACACGTTAACTAATTCCGCGTATAGTATGGGTCGTGAGCAAGCTTCAGAAAGAGATCAAGCAGAACAAGCCCTTCCGGAGCCGGAGGCAGGAGGCAGTGCTCGCCATCGTGCGCACGGCCGACGTTCTGAAGCGGCGCTGGCGCGTGGCGGAGGAGTTCGGCGTCACCGGACAGCAGTACAACGTGCTGCGCATTCTGCGCGGTGCCCATCCCGAGCCGCTCCCGACCATGGAAATCGCCAGCCGCATGATCGAGAACACGCCCGGTATCACCGGGCTCCTCGATCGGCTGGAGGAGAAGGGCCTGGTGCAGCGCGCCCGCGATGCCGACGACCGCCGCTGCTCGCGCTGTTCGATCACCGCGAAGGGAATGAAGCTCCTGGCGGAAATGGACGAGCCCATCAACCAGTCCGAGGAAGCGGCGCTCTCGATACTGGACGGAAAAGACGTCGATCGCTTGATCGATATCCTCGAGCAGGTGCGCGCCCACAACAGTTGAGCGTTTTTTTTGGGACAATATTTTATTAATTAATTTTTAACAGGAGGAATGATTGTGAACACTCGAATCGCGACTCAAGATCTCGTGGCCCCGGCCTCGCCCGCAATTCTTTCACGCGTGCTGCACGCGCTGACCGCGACGCACGCTGGCGTCTCCGGCACCGTGCTCCGCGTGGCACTCGGCGCGGTGATGTTTCCGCACGGTGCGCAGAAGCTCCTGGGGTGGTTCGGCGGCTACGGCTTCAGCGGAACCATGGGCTTTCTGACCGGGAATGTCGGACTTCCCACACCGCTGGCGGCGCTTGTGATCGTCGCCGAGTTCTTCGGCTCGATTGCGCTGGTACTGGGACTCTTTTCGCGCGCGGCCGCGGTGGGAATCATCTCGGTCATGATCGGCGCTGTGGTCACCACCCACCTGCCCAACGGCTTCTTCATGAACTGGACGGGGCAGCAGGCAGGGGAGGGCTTTGAGTATCACCTGCTCGCAATCGGGATGGCGGTGGCGATCCTGATTCAGGGTAGCGGTCGTTACTCGCTTGATCGGCTGTTGGCGCGCGATCGCCGCTGATTCCGCCCCGCCCCGCTCCCGAACGCAGTGGCTGTCGTGTTGCGACAGCCACTGCGTTTTTGCTAGCTTACGCCCTCCATGAAGACACCGCGTGATCTTGTCGTCCGGGGAGCCCGGGAGCACAATCTCAAGAACATCAACGTCACCATCCCGCGCAACAAGCTGGTGGTGGTGACGGGACTCTCGGGATCGGGAAAATCCTCGCTCGCCTTCGACACGATCTACGCCGAGGGCCACCGCCGCTACGTGGAGAGCCTCTCGGCCTACGCGCGCCAGTTCCTGGGGCAGATGGAAAAGCCCGACGTCGACCGCGTCGACGGGCTCTCGCCCGCCATCTCCATCGAGCAGAAGACCACCGCGCGCAACCCGCGCTCCACCGTCGGCACCATGACCGAGATCTATGATTACCTGCGCCTGCTCTTTGCGCGCGCGGGCACGCCGCACTGTCCCAACTGCGGACGTGTGATCTCGCAGCAGACCATCGCGCAGATTCAGGATCGCATCCTCGCCTTCGCACCCGGCACGCGGGTGGCCATCCTTTCGCCGCTCGTGCGCGGACGCAAGGGCGAGCACCGCAAAGTATTCGAGACCATCGAGAAGGAAGGCTTCGTGCGCGTGCGCGTGAACGGCGAGATCCTCGAGATCGAGAACGCGCCCGCGCTCGAGAAGCAGAAGAAGCACGACATCGAAGCGGTGGTCGACCGCCTGCAGGTCGAGACCAAGAACGCGCGGCGCATCGCCGATTCGCTGGAGACGGCGTCGCGTCTCTCGGGCGGCACCATCAAGGTGCTTGTCGGCGCGGGCAATACTCCGGAAGAGCTCGTGTTCTCGCAGCAGTTCGCGTGTGCGTTCTGCGATGTGAGCTTCGGCGAGCTCTCACCGCGCATGTTCTCGTTCAACTCGCCCTACGGCGCGTGCGTCGAGTGCGGCGGTCTGGGCACGAAGATGGATTTCAATCCCACGCTGGTGGTCCCCGACGAAGCGATCACGCTCGACGGCGGCGCGCTGGCGCCGATGGGCAAGCTCAAGGGCGACTGGGGCCGTTCGCAGCTCGAGGCCCTCGGACGCCACGTCGGCTTCAAGCTCGACGTGCCGTGGAACAAGCTGCCGAAGAAATCGCGCGACGCCATCCTCTTTGGAATCGAAGACGAAATCTCGGTAAAGATGGATTTCGCCAAGGTGCAGGGCGAATACCGCACGGCATGGGAAGGCGTGATTCCGTGGCTGCGCCGCCGCTACAAGAGCACCTCATCCGAGAGCGTGCGTACGTGGATCGAAACCTTCATGACCATCGAACGCTGCCCGTCGTGCCACGGCTCGCGACTGCGTCCGGAAGCACTGGCGGTGCGCGTCGACAAATACACGATCGCCGAAGTGTGCGGCTGGGGCGTGGCGCGCGCGTTGTTTGAATTGAATGCACTCAAGCTCGAGGGCAACGCCGCCACCATCGGCGCGCCCATTTTGCACGAGATCGTGTCGCGCATGAGATTTCTTGTCGATGTGGGACTCGGTTATCTCTCGCTCGAGCGCAGCGCTGCGACTCTCGCCGGCGGTGAAGCGCAGCGCCTGCGTCTGGCCACGCAGATCGGCTCCAAGCTCATGGGCGTCCTTTATATATTGGACGAACCCTCGATCGGCCTGCACCACCGCGACAACGCGCGCCTGATTCGCACCTTGAAAGAGCTGCGCGACATCGGCAACTCGGTGCTCGTCATCGAGCACGACCGGGACACCATCATGGCGGCGGATTATGTGATCGATCTGGGACCGGGAGCGGGGATTCATGGTGGCGAAGTGGTGGCGGAAGGAACGCCGGAGGAAGTGCGACGCAATCTCGATAGCGCTACCGGCAGATACTTGAACCTCTCTCCGCCGGTGGTTCGGGACGTGGTACGCAAGCCATTGATCGCGGAGAGTGTCGTGCTGCGTAACGCGCGCGAGAACAACCTGAAGGGAATCGACGTGGCGTTTCCGCTCGGCGTGTTCACGTGCGTAACCGGGGTGAGCGGCTCGGGGAAGAGCACGCTCGTGAACGACATTCTGCAGCGCGCGCTGCACCGTCGCATCTATGGCGGCACCGAGCTTCCGGGTGCGCACGATGCAATCGACGGCATCGAGCGCGTCGACAAGGTGATCGCCATCGACCAGTCGCCCATCGGACGGACACCGCGTTCCAATCCGGCGACATACACCGGCGTGTTCACGCCCATCCGCGATCTGTTCTCGCAGCTGCCGGAAGCGCGCGCACGCGGCTACAAGGTGGGACGCTTCAGCTTCAACGTCGCCGGCGGCCGCTGCGAAAAGTGCCAGGGCGACGGCATGATCAAAGTGGAGATGCACTTCCTGCCCGACGTGTACGTGACGTGCGAAGCGTGCAAGGGACGCCGCTACAATCACGAGACCCTGCAGATCACATATAAAGGAAGAAGCATCGCCGATGTGCTCGACCTCTCGGTCGAGGAAGCGGTGGATGTGTTTTCCAGCTTCCCGCTCATCCGGCGCACCTGCGAGACGCTGACCTCGGTGGGCCTGGGTTACATCAAGCTGGGCCAGTCGGCCACGACACTCTCGGGCGGCGAGGCGCAGCGCGTCAAGCTGGCCTCGGAGCTCACCAAACGCGCCACGGGACGCACCATGTACATCCTCGACGAGCCCACCACCGGCCTCCACCACGAGGACGTCCGCATGCTTCTCGACGTGCTCAACAAGCTTGTGGAAAAGGGCAATACAGTGATTGTGATCGAGCACAACCCGGATGTAATATTGGCCGCCGATCACATCATTGACCTGGGGCCGGAGGGTGGGGAGGCTGGCGGGTACGTGGTGGCGACCGGATCTCCGTTCGATATCATGCAAAAAAAGGAGTCCCACACCGGAGCCATGCTCCGCGAGATGGCGGGACGCAGCGTGGAACCGGACCGTCTCGAGCCGCGCGGCGACGCGGCCTGAACACAGCCTGGCGGGGGCTTTCGCCACCCGCTTCTCGCCACACAGCACGTTATGACCCACAGACGCACTCCATTATATGAAGCGCACCTCGCGGCAGGTGCGAAGATGGTTCCGTTCGCCGGCTTCGACATGCCGGTGAGCTACACAGGTCTCATCGAGGAGCACACCGCCGTGCGCGAGCGCGTGGGGCTGTTCGACGTGAGTCACATGGGCGAGTTCATCGTGTCGGGTCCCGACACCTTCAAGTACCTCGACCAGGTCGTGACCAACGACTGCTCCAAACTTCCCGACGACGGCATTCTCTACAACGTGATGTGCCGCGAAGACGGCACCGCGGTGGATGATCTGCTGGTGTCGAAGATCGCCGACGACCGCGCGCTCGTCGTCGTCAACGCGTCAAACATCGACAAGGATTTCGACCACATGAAGTGGGTGGCCTCGAAATTCCCCCGCAACCGTCTCGAGCTCCACAACGTGAGCGACGAGTGGGCGCTGATCGCGGTGCAGGGACCGCGCACGCGCGATCTGCTCAAGGTGACCCCGATGCTCGCACCCCTTCGCGACCAGATCGACGGCGTCGCGTATTACCGCTGGCGCTCGTTCGACGCCGGCGGCCACCAGGTGATTGCATCGCGCACCGGTTACACGGGCGAGCTCGGCTTCGAAATCTTCGTGACGCCGTCGCGGGCGCGCGAGCTGTGGGACCAGCTCATGGAGCACGGCAGGCAGTTCGGCGTGGCACCGGCCGGACTGGGTGCGCGCGACACGCTGCGCTTCGAAGCGTCGCTCTGCCTCTACGGCCACGAGCTCGACGACGAAACCACGCCGCTGGAAGCGGGGCTCAACTGGCTGGTGAAGCTCGGCAAGCCCGACTTCATCGGGCGCAACGCGCTTGCGAAGGAAAAAGAAAAGGGGCTGCGCAAGAAGCTGACCGGCTTCGAGCTCGACGGCCGCAACATTGCGCGCCAGGGCTACGCCATCATGCGCGGCGACGCCATGGTGGGCAAGGTGACCAGCGGCACCTACGGTCCCACGCTCAAGAAGAGTCTGTGCCTCGCATACGTCGACGGCGACAGCGCCGAGGCGCCCGACCTGACCGTGCAGATCCGCGCGCACAACGTGCCCGCCAATCGCGTGACGATTCCGTTTTATCCCAGCAAGGCAAGAACGTAGGAAAAGGACGGCCCCATGGATTTCAAGAACGTACGTTTCACCAAAGATCACGAGTGGGTGCGCGCCGACGGTGGCGAAGACGTTTCCATCGGTATCACCGACTTCGCTGCCGGCGAGCTGGGTGATATCGTCTACGTCGAGCTGCCGAAAGTGGGCGCCGAGGTGGCGGTCCACCAGTCGATGGGCACCATCGAGGCCGTGAAAACGGTGGCCGATCTGTTCGCGCCCGTGTCCGGTGTGGTGAGCGCGATCAATCCCGCGCTCGAGCAGCATCCCGACCTCGTGAACCAGGATCCCTTCGGAGAAGGCTGGTTCGTGCGCGTGAAGGTGAAGGACAAGAAAGATTTCGACGCACTCATGGACCGTGCCGCGTATCAAGCGATGATTGGAAAGTAACCATGCCGTACACGTATCACACCGACGAAGATCGCAGGGCCATGCTGGCCGTCATCGGCGTCAAGTCCGAGGACGAGCTGATCGACGTCATCCCCGAGAAGTTCCACCTGCGCTCGCTCCTGCCCATCGAGAAGGGCCGCACCGAGCCCGAGACGCAGCGCGCGATGGGTGCCATCTCGCGCAAGAACCGCCCCGCCGCGCACCTGGTCAATTTCCTCGGCGGCGGCATCTACGAGCACACGGTTCCGTCGGCGGTGAACAACCTCGCCAGCCGTCCCGAGTTTGCGACCGCGTACACGCCCTACCAGCCGGAAGCAAGCCAGGGCACGCTGCAGGTGATCTTCGAGTTCCAGACCCACATCTCGCGCCTCACGCGCCTCGCGGTGGCGAATGCATCCATGTACGACGGCGCCACTGCGCTGGCCGAAGCCATCCTGATGGCGTCGAAGATCACGCGCCGCGACGTGGTGCTGGTTCCGTATGCGCTCAATCCGCGCTACCTGAAAGTCATCAAGTCGTACGTGACGGGACAGAAGATCGAGTTGCGCACGTTGCCCGTGTCGGGTGCGGGTGACCTCGACATCGCCGCTCTCAAGAAAGAGCTGAGCGATCGCGTCGCGGCCGTCGTGGTGCAGACGCCGAATTACTTCGGCTCGCTCGAGAAACCGTGGGAATACGAAAAAGAAATTCACGCCGCGGGAGCGCTGCTCGTCACCAGCGTCGACCCGGTGTCACTTTCCATTCTGCGCCCGCCCGGTGAATACAACGCCGACATCGCCGTGGGCGAATGCCAGCCGCTCGGCAACCCGATGAGCTTCGGCGGGCCGCTGGTGGGCTTCATGGCGTGCAAGCAGGAATACATCCGCCAGATGCCGGGACGCATCGTGAGCGCGACGCACGACGTCGACGGGCGCCAGGCGTTCGTGCTGACGCTGCAGACACGCGAGCAGCACATCCGCCGCGAGAAGGCGACCTCGAACATCTGCACCAACCAGGGTCTGCTGGCCACGCGCGCCACCATCTATGTGAGTCTTCTGGGCGAGCACGGCTTCACCGAGCTGGGACGTGTGTGTCACGACCGCGCGCGCAAGCTTGCCGCCGCCATCACATCGTGTGAAGGCTACTCGCTCAAGTACAGCGCACCGTTTTTCCGCGAGTTCGTGGTGGCGTGTCCCGGCGATGCCAAGTCCGTGATCGAGGCGTCGCGCAAGGAAGGCATTCTGGCCGGCATTCCGCTCTCGCGCTACTACGGCGCATCCGCGAGCAATCTGCTTCTCGTGGCGGTCACGGAGAAGAACGAAGACGATGATGCCGACAAATTCTGCGCCGTGCTCAAGCGCGCGGCGATGGTAAAGGTGGGTTGACGTGAGCGCGCACGATTTCTCGCAGACAATCTACGGAAGAAGCCGGCCGGGAAGGCACGGGTACCACATCTCGTCGAAGCCGGCGGAGGCGCCGCGCGACATCCCGTCCGAGTATTTGCGCAGCGGCCGTATCGGGCTGCCCGAAGTGAGCGAGCCGCAGGTGATGCGCCACTATGTCGATCTTTCCACCAAGAATCACCACGTGGACAAAGATCTGTTTCCGCTCGGCAGCTGCACCATGAAGTACAACCCCAAGGTGAACGACGAAGTCGCGGCCATGAGCGGTTTCGCCGGACTGCATCCGGAACAGAGTGATGCGGACGCGCAGGGTGCGTTGCGCGTGATGCACGGGCTCGAGAAATTGCTCGCCGCCATCTCCGGAATGGATGCGGTGAGCGTGCAGCCCGCCGCCGGCGCCCAGGGCGAAATGCTGGGACTTCTGCTGGCGCGCGCCTATTTCGCCGACCGCGGCGAGTCGCGCCACCGTGTGCTCGTGCCGGATTCTGCGCACGGCACCAATCCGGCCACGGCCACCGTCACCGGCTTCACCACGCAGACGTTCGCGTCGGGCAAAGATGGTCGCGTCGATCTGGATGTGCTGAAGAGTGTCCTCGACGACGACGTCGCCGTGCTCATGCTCACGGTGCCCAACACGCTCGGCCTGTTCGAGAGCAAGATCGCCGACATCGTCGAGATGGTGCACAAGGCCGGCGGCCTCTGTTACATGGACGGCGCCAACATGAACGCCCTCATGGGGCAGGCGAAACCGGGCGACTTCGGTTTCGACATGATGCACTACAACCTGCACAAGACGTTCTCGACGCCGCACGGCGGCGGCGGTCCGGGCTCCGGACCCGTGGCGTGCAAGTCGCACCTCGAGCCGTTCCTTCCCGTGCCGCGCGTGGTGGAGGCGGACGGGGAATATCACCTGGAGTACAACCGCCCCAAGACGATCGGTGCGCTGCATTCGTTCTTTGGAAATTTCGGGATCTACCTGCGCGCGTACACGTACATCATGCGTCTGGGCTCCGACGGCATTCGTCGCGCCAGCTCGACGGCAATTCTGAACGCGAACTATCTCGCCGCGCGCATCGCGAAGCAGTATCCAATTCCGTACGGCACGCGCTGCATGCACGAGTTCGTGGCCAGCGGTGAAGCGCTCAAGGAAAAGCACGGCATCCGCACGCTCGATGTCGCGAAGCGCCTGCTCGATTTCGGTTTCTACGCGCCGACGGTGTACTTCCCGCTGACGGTGGCGGAAGCGCTCATGGTCGAGCCCACCGAGACCGAAAGCCGCGAGACCCTGGATCGTTTCGCGGACGCGCTGCTCGAGATCGCGCGCGAGGCCGCAACAGCGCCGGACGTGCTGCACGAGGCGCCCACCAAGACGCCGGTGCGCCGCCTCGACGAGGCGACGGCCAACCGCTCGCCGGTTATCACGGTTCCTATGGACGCATAGCTGCTACAATCACGGCATGGCCGGACTCGTGCTGCGCCGTGTTCTGAACGCGATCGTGCTGGTTGCGATTACCGTCACGCTCGTTTTCATCGTCCTCCACATCATTCCCGGTGATCCGCTCGCTCATTATGTCGAGCCCGGCACGAGCCCGGCCGACATCGAGCGCATGCGCGTCTCGCTCGGTCTCGATCAGCCGCTCTACAGGCAATACCTCGGGTGGCTGGGACGAACGCTCACCGGAAATTTCGGCGCGAGCATTCTGCACCAACGGCCCGTGCGCGACCTGATCGCGGAAACCCTGCCGCGCACGCTGCTCCTGACCGCACTCGCGCTGTGCGTGCAGATCGCACTGGGCATCGCGGCGGGTGCGTGGGCGGCGCGGCGGCGCTTCGCTCGCACCGATCACATCGTCTCGACCACCACGGTCCTGTTGTATTCGATTCCTCCGTTCTATCTCGCATATCTCCTCATCACCTGGTTCGCCGTCGACCACTCGTGGCTTCCCACGGCGGGAATGGTTTCACCCGGCGCGCACGGCGCGGCGTCTTTTGCCGATCGCGCGCGTCACCTCGTGCTCCCGGTGTTCGTGCTCGGGATCGCGGGCGCGGCAAGCTTTGCCCGTTTTGTCAGGGGAAGCCTGATCGACGCGCTCGCCGAAGACTACGTGCGCACCGCGCGCTCCAAGGGCCTTGACGAGTCCGCCATCCTGTGGCGCCACGCGTTTCGCAACGCCATGCCGGTGCTGGTGACGGTGGCGGGACTCTCGGCTCCGTTTCTGATCGGCGGTGCGGTGGTGGTGGAGACCGTCTTCGCATGGCCGGGAATGGGCTCGCTGATGGTGGAATCGGTGGGTGCGCGCGACGACGCCACCGTGCTCGCCATCACGGTCATGGGCGCGGTGCTCGTCATCGCCGGAAATCTGGCCGCAGACCTCGCCATGCTGCGCGTCGATCCGCGCGCCGCCGCGCGCGAGGACGCATGAGCTCGCGCCGGGCAGAATTTTCCCCGGTGCCACCGGACCGGGCGGCGCGCCGCGCGCAGGGCGGCAAAGCCGTTGGCGTCGTTTTTGCAGCATTGGCGATCGTTTACACGATTGCGTTAGTTCTGAGGGCAGGATCGTGGACGCGTTTCACCCCGCTCGAAGCGACAACGGCCGTGGCCTTCGGCGCCGTCTTGATCATGATCTCGGTGTGGGCGCGCGGTGCCGCGAACCGGCACGCGCGCTATCGCGCGCGCTTCTTCGCCAATCATGCAGCGCTCGCCGGACTCGTGATTCTCGCTGTGTTGATCGGCGTCGTCGTGCTGGCACCGCTCTACGGCGGCGATCCGTACGAGATGAGCGCGGGTGCGCGCTACACCACACCCGGCGCCGGGCATGTGCTGGGCACGGATCGTTTGGGCCGCGATGTGTGGGCCCGTGTCGCGCACGGCGGAAAGACCACGCTCGTCGTGTGCATTGTCTCCGTCGCACTGGCGACGATGTTCGGAATGCTTGTCGGAGCGATCGCCGCCATGTCGCGACGCGCGCTCGATGATGTGCTGATGCGCTGGGTCGACGGCATGCTTGCCTTCCCGCGCATTCTCCTGCTCCTCGCCGTGGCGGCGCTGGCCCGGCCGGGAATGGTGACGCTGGGATTGGCGCTGGCGGCGACGGGCTGGATGGGAGTGGCGCGCATCGTGCGCGGAGAATTACGGCGCATGCGCGGCCGCGAGTTCGCAGAAGCCGCGATCGCATCGGGTGTCGGGAAGATGGGACTGGTGTGGAGGCATCTGTTGCCGCACACCGTCGGTCACGTGATGATCGCCGCGACGCTCAATGCGGGCACGGTGATTCTGCTCGAGTCGACGCTCTCGTTTCTCGGGCTGGGCGTGCAGCCGCCGGTGCCGAGCTGGGGTGCGATGGTGTTCGAGGGACGCGACGCGCTCGCGACCGCGTGGTGGGTGAGCGCGGCGCCGGCCGTGGCGATAACGCTGGCCGCGGCGGCGTTCAATCTGGTTGGCGACGGGCTGCGCGACGCGTTCGAGACACGCAGCGCGCGTTCATGAGGCACGAACAGGAACTGGTTGCTGATATCAATGGTTGAGACGTACGATCGACGCATGTCAGGAACGCGCGGCAACGCCGGCTCCGCGCCGGTGAACGAGAATTCATCCGGAGTGGATTCACTGCTCGAGGTGAAGAACCTGTGCGTGAGCTTCGACACGCCGGAAGGACGCGCGCGCGCCGTCGACGATACCAGCTTCGCGATCCGCCCCGGCGAAACGCTGGGGCTCGTGGGTGAGAGCGGTTGCGGCAAGACAGTCACTGCGCTGGCCCTGATGCGTCTCATTCAGTCTCCGCCCGGACGCATCGAGAGCGGACAGATTCTCTTCAAGGGCACCGATCTCCTGCAGATTCCCGAGCGCGACATGCGTCGCATTCGCGGCAACGAAATCTCGATGGTGTTCCAGGAGCCGATGACGAGCTTGAACCCCGTGTTCACCTGCGGCTACCAGGTGGAAGAAGCCGTCGTGTTGCACCAGAAGCTCTCCAAGCGCGAAGCCTACGAGCGCACGCTGGAGATGCTGTCGCTGGTGAAGATTCCCGATCCGGCGCGCGTCGCGAAATCGTATCCGCACCAGCTTTCGGGCGGCATGCGCCAGCGCGTCATGATTGCGATGGCGCTCTCGTGCAATCCCAAGCTGCTCATCGCCGACGAGCCCACCACAGCGCTCGACGTCACCATCCAGGCCCAGATCATCGATCTTCTGCTCTCGCTGCAGGAGCAGCTGGGCATGGCGATCCTCATGATCACGCACGACCTCGGCGTCATCGCGGAAACCTGCCGCCGCGTCATCGTGATGTACGCGGGCAAGGTGATGGAAGTCGCGACCACGCAGGATCTGTTCAACGATCCGCGCCATCCCTACACGATGGGCCTGCGCGAATCGATCCCCAGCCTCGCCATGCGCGGCGAGCGCCTCAAGGTCATTCCGGGCAAGGTGCCCGATCTGCTCGATCTGCCGCGCGGGTGCCGTTTCTCCGATCGCTGCAAGTACGCCGAGTACCGCTGCGACAACGAGAACATCGCGCTGCGCGACGTGAGTCCCGATCATGCCATTCGTTGCTGGAAGGACGTGCACCGTGGTTGACACGCTGATCGAACCGCGTCCGGCCCACGAGTCCGCGTCCGGCGAGAGCGGCGCGCTCTTGCGCGTCGAGAATCTGAGCAAGCACTATCCGATTCGCCGCGGCGTGCTCTCGCGTGTGGTGGGACACGTGAAAGCCGTCGACGGCGTGAGCTTCGAAGTGAAGCGCGGCGAAACGCTGGGGCTGGTGGGCGAGAGCGGCTGCGGCAAGACCACGCTGGCGCGCGCCATTCTTCGCCTCACCGAGGTGACCGGCGGCGAAGTGTACTTCGACAACATTCCGGTGCTCTCGCTCAAGCCCAACGAGATGCGCGGCCTGCGCAAGCGCATGCAGGTGGTCTTCCAGGATCCGTACGGATCGCTGAACCCGCGCCTCACCGTGGGAAGCATGATTGCCGAGGCCGTGAAGATCCACAAGCTCGCGCAGGGCGATGCCGTGCGCGCGCGCGTCGCCGAGCTTCTCGACCGCGTCGGCATTCCGGCCGAGCACATGAGCCGCTACCCGCACGAATTCTCCGGCGGCCAGCGCCAGCGCATCGGTATCGCGCGCGCGCTGGCCGTGAGTCCCGACCTCATCATCGCGGACGAGCCCGTGAGTGCCCTCGACATGTCGATCCAGGCCCAGATCATCAACCTGCTCAAGGATCTGCAGGACGCGCTCGGTCTCACCTATCTGTTCATTGCACACGACCTCGGTGTGGTCGAGTACATCAGCGACCGCGTCGCCGTCATGTACCTCGGACGCATCGTCGAGATTGCGCCCGCCCCCGATCTGTACCGGGCGCCCAAGCATCCATACACCCAGGCGCTGCTCTCGGCCGTGCCCAGCATCGACCCGGCCAAACGCCGCCAGCGCATCCTCCTTCCCGGCGATGTGCCCAGCCCCGCCAACGTGCCCAAAGGCTGCGCGTTCCACACCCGTTGCCCCCACGCCATGTCCATCTGCCGCGAACAGACACCGCCGC
>Ga0157299_10000002_pt1 | contig 30253 bp, 28 predicted proteins | sample NitcycUS058202B2_FD_108402 | JGI IMG/M metagenome (GOLD analysis project Ga0157299, IMG submission 108402) | Soil microbial communities from Arlington Agricultural Research Station in Wisconsin, USA - Nitrogen cycling UWRJ-S058-202B-2 | ecosystem: Environmental > Terrestrial > Soil >... | reverse complement strand
TAATACACTGGGCACTATCTTCTTTATGTACTTCATTCTTTATTTTATGCTGGTGAATGGCAGGAAAATGGAGAACAATATCTATGAACACATACCATTAAGAGACGAGAATGCGGCCATGCTGGGAAAAGAAGTTAAGAATATGGTATTAAGCAATGCAGTGGGGATTCCTGTTATTGCTATTCTGCAAGGTGTGGTTGCGTTGATTGGTTATCTTATCATCGGCGTCAAAGAACCATGGTTTTGGTTTGTGGTCACCTGTATCACGGCAATGATACCGGTGGTTGGTGCCGCATTGGCTTATATACCGCTCGCCATTATCTTTTTTGCCAACGGCGACAATGGTAAAGGAATATTCATGCTCATCTACGGATTTGGTGTAATAGGTACCGTTGATAATGTCTTTCGTTTTACGCTGGCAAAAAAGATCGGTAACATACACCCGCTTGTTACTGTGTTTGGGGTTATTATTGGTTTGAGTGTATTTGGTTTTATCGGGTTAATATTCGGTCCCTTACTTATTTCATTATTCTTATTATTATTAAAGATCTATAGCAGCGAGTTCATAACCAAGCAACGACAGGTGCATCATCACCATCACATGGAAAACTGACTTTTCCTTAAGTAAATCTTCTATTTACTGCGTATAGTCCTGAGTAGTTATCACATATGAGCAACAATAATTACTTTTTGAGCTTGCATTTTGGCAGATAGGATAATATTTTTACGTTTAAACCCGTTTAGAAATCCGAAATCCCGTACCCGTGTCAAGGTTTATAAAAGCCATATTATCCTCTTTGCCTGCTGCTGCATTTATGTTGTTTCCCCTGCTAAATACAGGAAACAATTCGGCCCTGTTAAAATTTCAATCTGGCTTCTTCTTCAAAGATCCAATAAAGAAAAATTCATTTGATCCCGAAATGGAACTGATCTATGACAGTCTTCATCTTAAAAAAATGGGATTGAAAAAAGAAGCATTCAACTATGCTTATACCGGTTATAAAAAACTGGAAGAAGAAGGCAAGCTGGATAAAGAAGGGCTGATCACTATTTGCGATTTCAGCCAATCATCAAAAAGAAAAAGACTTTACCTGATCGATCTGAATGAATGCAAACTTTTATTGAATACGTATGTAGCACACGGAAAAAATTCCGGTGGTGAGTATGCCAGAAAATTTTCCAACCGGCCTGAATCAAGACAAAGCAGCCTCGGGTTTTACACAACCAAAACCACTTATTACGGGAGCCATGGTCTTGCATTAACATTATCAGGACTTGAGCCCGGCTTTAATGACAAAGCAGAGAGAAGAAAGATCGTGCTGCATGGTTCATTATATATTGGCGATAATTATAAACGCTGGGGAAAATATATGGGCCGGAGTTTCGGATGCCCCGCTGTCCCCATGAAGCAATCTAAAATACTGATCAATACGATTAAAGACGGAAGCTGTCTCTTTATTTATCATCCAAGTAAAACCTATTTGTCAGGATCTAAAATATTAAACGGCTAGTTGGACGTATAATAAGGATGGATGAAACAAAAAGCTCAATCTGTACCCTATGATTGGGCTTTTTTGTTTTTATGAATTGACAAAATAATGAGCTGCCAGTTGAGAAAATACACCGACCAGGAATCCATAATAAATTTCTTTGGGGCTATGATCTGAAACGATAAGACGGGAAGTACAAATAATTCCTGCTATTAAAACTGTAATTGCCAGGTAAAGTGAAAAGCTGCTACTGTCAGTAAAAGCAAGCAACGCCATGAATGTGACCATAACTCCAACCGAAATAGCATGCATGCTTACTTTCATTGAAATATTTACCAAAAAACCAAAAACCGATGCATTGAATATGGCCATGCTCATGCTTACCAGGTCCTTTACTTCATGATTATTTTTAAAAACATACCAGTTCCAGAAATAAAAGATCATGCAAATGATATAAGGAATAATGCGATCTCTTTGTGTTTTTAAAAAAACAGAGTCAACAAAATTTAAGGCCCGGAGCAGGAGTATGCTTGCCAACGGTAGAAAAGTGCAGTTTACAAAAACCTGTAGTAATGTTCGTAGATTGACCCAATCATTGATACCCGCAAACTGGTAAGAACGAACCTGGATAATAAAATAAGTAATGTAAAGAGGAATAAACAACGGGTGAAAAACGTAGGAAACAAATTTTGCGAGCCATTGTATGAATAACGGCTGCTGAGGCGTTTCGGGTATACTTACTTCTTTCAGTTGATTTTCTTCGGTAATAATTAGTCTGTCGGGCATGCTATAATTCTTTTCTCAAACGGGCAACAGGAATATTCAGTTGTTCCCGGTATTTTGCTACTGTTCTGCGTGCAATATTATAACCTTTTTGCTGAAGCATTTCTGTAAGGTGCTCATCGCTCAACGGCTTCTTTTTATTCTCTGCCTCAATAAGATCGCTCAAAATTTTCTTCACTTCCCGTGTTGATACTTCTTCCCCGCTTTCTGTACTTAACGATTCGCTAAAGAAAAATTTCAGGCGATAAGTGCCGAATTCTGTTTGTACAAATTTGCTGTTGGCAACACGGCTTACGGTAGAAATATCAAGTCCTGTTTTTTCAGCAATATCTTTCAGGATCATTGGACGAAGAGTAGTTTGGTCACCGGTAAGAAAAAAATCATGCTGGTGATTCATGATAGCGGTCATTGTATCCAGCAAGGTATGCTGTCGTTGTTTGATGGCATCAATAAACCATTTAGCCGAATCTATTTTTTGCTTGATAAATAAAACCGCTTCCTTTTGGCGTTTATCTTTTTTTGTACCACGATCATATTCTTTCAGCATATCGCGGTATCCTTCGCTGATGCGCAGTTCCGGTGCATTTCTTGAATTTAAGGTCAGCTCCAGCTTGCCTCCATTGTTCATGATAAAGAAATCAGGCACTACATAACTTTCTGCTTTGTTTATTTCTCCAACATTACCGCCGGGTTTTGGATTCAACCGGATGATCTGCTGCATTACTTCTTTTAATTGCTCATCATTAAGATCAAGGCCCCGCTGTATCTTTTCGTAATGTTTTTTGGTAAACTCATCAAAGTATTTGGAAATAGCTTTAATAGCTACGGTTACATTTTTCCCTTCATCCTGCAACCTGTTTAGCTGGAGAAGTAAACATTCCTGCAAATCTCTTGCTGCCACACCTGGAGGATCAAAATGCTGAATGCGTTTTATCAGGCTTTCAACCTCTTCTTCCGTGGTCATTACATTCTGCCGGAATGCAAGATCATCCACAATGGCGCTGGTTTCCCGGCGCAGATAACCATCTTCATCAATGCTGCCTACGATCTGTTCCGCGACCTTTTGCTCTTTTTCATCCAGTTTTAATAAGCCGAGCTGGTCAAGCAGTGTTTCATAAAAACTCGTTTCCGTTTTAAAAGGAATGGTTTTTTTATCATCATCATCACTGCCGTAATTATCGTCCCGCATTTTATAATCAGCAATATCATCATCTCCTTCTTTTACATATTCGCTGATGTCTATATTATCATAATCATTCTCGCTGCCGTCCGGCTCATCAAAGTTTTCCTCTGCGGTTTCTGTAAATTCATCTTTTGCTTCCTCGTAATCATCGTGGTTTTCCTCTTCTTGTTCAAGAGCAGGATTCTCCTCCATTTCTTCTTTTATCCTTTCTTCCAGGTTGGCAGTAGGTACCTGGAGCAGTTTCATAAGCTGAATCTGCTGGGGCGATAATTTTTGTAGAAGCTTTTGCTGTAAATTTTGACTCAGAGCCATGGTTGCTTATTGTGTGGTTTCTCAGGTTAACTAGGCCCTTTTGAAAAAATCGGGCCAAATATCAAAAATCAGGCCGTAAATTTACATACAAATAAAATTAAGTTGCTGCAACGAATAAATATTATTCTTGTTGTCTTGTTAATGTTAACTGGAAACATTTTTTCGCAGGACACTTCTTGCATTCAACTCAACACATTTATACAAAAGAAATAAAAACAGCAAGGCAATTATGCGTGTCGCCAAATCACCCTGAATGCTTAAAAAAAATAAAACCAGATGATTGTATAAAATTACCGATCAATTACGAAGTTTTGAAGAATTTTAACTTTGAGAATCAACTTCGTTTAGACTATCACCCTCAAAAGAACAGTAGTAATTCTTTAAAAATAAGTAATCAAAGATTATTACTACGTACGCCAGTTCAATCATCATTTTATACAGAGCATCTTGGTTTCTTTTGTAAAAAAGAAATTCAATTGGAAAAGATCACTTCTGTGCCTTTCCGCTTCCGGTTGGGTTCGCTGGACTATGTAAACAAATTAGAAGGAAAGAAATAGAGATCACCTATTCTGAAGAATTTTGTTCTTTAATTCTGCGATACCAGCACTCGTCACGGAGATCCTTATCAGACCGAGATCGTTTTGAAACTTCGATAGAATTGTACTGGCAGCAATTGTTGGAACTTTCCTAAAATATCTTTCAAGCCATTTGTCTTTACCGTATTTTCTTACATCAGTCAAGTATTGACGTGAAGTTGAATCACCGTATTCGATCCCTGTATCATATACTTGCTGCAGGTAATTAAAAAGTGAATCACCCTTTTGAGTTTTGATCAAAATATCTTCCGCTACATCAAGATTTTCTCCGTTGCTGTCAGTACTATCCAATTCATTCTTTACATGCGTTATGTACGAAGACGCATTGTTAAATAATTTTTCAAGACTGTCAGCAACAACTTTCTCAAGCCCAACAAATTTCATTTTCCGGGAAAAACTGTCAACAGTTTTGTTTGTTCTTTCAAGACTTTCGTTAGCCTCCTTGAAATTATCCATGACTTTTTCCGATGGAGATTTGCAGCTTATTACAAAGACGATAATCAGCAAAACAAAAAAAATTAAAGTGTTCATCACATTTAAATCACTTTGGTTTCGTTGCGTTTAGGGTCTTGTTTTCCTTGATATAAACATCACCTTTACGGGAAGAAATAGAATTATTGTGAGTTGGATTTTTGGGTAACCAATCCATTTTAGGAGTTTCTACATGCACTCGGTAATAATTATTTCTCAAACTATCGTTCCATCCATTGGGATTACTATTAAATGATTTGCTGCTAAAATAAATACCACCTTGCACATTGGGGTATTGTCTCAGCAATTTTATCTGGTTGGGCAATTCGTTTGGATTTTTCCAGGCAGTATTGCTGCCTGAACGATAGATACCGAGACCGATATATAAATTGCGGCCATAAGAATTCTTACTCCACCACTCCAGCATTTTTGCATAATCAATTTTATCATGCCCGATCTCTAAATAAAGCTGCGGCGCTACATAATCCACCCATTTTTCTTTCAACCATAATAAAATATCAGCATAGAGATCATCATAATTGGTTTGACCTGCTTTGCTATCACTGCCTCTTGGGTCTTTGTCTTTATTTCTCCATACACTGAATGGTGAGATCCCAAACTGTACCCAGGGCTTTTCTTTTTTAATAGCAACAGCAAGCATTTTCATAATTGAGTCAACATTGCTCCTGCGCCAATCATCCTTATTTAATTTGCTTTTTGACTTTTTATAAGAATCCTCGTCAGGAAATTCTTTGCCTGCAATTCTATAGGGATAGAAATAATCATCCATGTGAATGGCATCTACATCGTAGCGATGAACAATATCGGTGACTACTTTAACCACAAATTTTTGTACTTCTTTGCTGGCCGGGTCAAAATATTTTTTATCGCCGTAATCTAAGAACCATTCAGGGTGAATTTTTGTAACATGATTGGGGGCAATGGAAGAAACGCCAATTTTAAAATCCGCCCTGTAAGGATTACACCATGCGTGAAATTCCATTCCTCGTTTATGGGTTTCTTTTATCATGAATTCAAGCGGATCATAATAAGGAAAAGGCGGCTGGCCCTGCACACCTGTCAACCATTGGCTCCAGGGTTCCAGTTGTGAAGGATAAAATGCATCTGCAGCAGGCCTTACCTGCACTATCACGGCATTCATACCATTGCTTTTATGCATTTCTAACTGGCGAATAAATTCGGTTCGCTGACTGTCTGGATTTGTCATTCCTTTTAGTGGCCAATCGATATTGTCAACTGAGGCTATCCAAACGCCACGGAACTCAGGTTTGGATTGAGAAAATAAATTTGATGCAAATAAAAATAGGCTGACTAATAGGAAAGTACGGCGGTTCGGTATTTTCATGCTTTGAATTTTGGATCAGTTCAAAGCGAAGATACATCAATGATTATTTCGAAGCTTATCTAAAAGATTATTTAACGTTTCAAGCTCTTCATCAGAAAGATGATTTACTACGGCATCCAGCTCTTCATTTCTCCTGTCAAGATTTTCAAGCAATTCACTTCCCGTAGGAGTAATGATCACATCGACCATTCTTTTATCTTTTTCTGAAACAGCTTTTTGTACGAGGCCCTTCGACACCATTCTTTCCACTATGCGGCTTGTATCACTCATTTTATCAAGCATTCTTTCCCGCAATTGTAAGGTAGATAATGGCTCGCCTGCGCCGCGTAGTATGCGAAGTATATTGTACTGCTGAGGCGTTATGTTTTCTGATTTTACAAAGCTCTTAATGTGATCCACCATCCACGCATGGGTAAACATGATGTTCACCATGGCTTTGTTCTGATTGTTTCGAAACGTTGCCTGTTTTATTTCTTTATCTATTCCCATTGGTCCGGCTTTTTGACTATGAAAAGGTCAAAAACCCGACCAAAATATTTTTTCATTAAACCAAAATTCACAGCGGTGGAGAAAAATACCACGTATGTGGTAGCTATGTGCTGTCTATTAAATGATTGCTTTCAGTACTTTTATGTTTGATTAACCTTAAATCATCCACCATGAAAGTTATTTCTGAATCGATACGCAATTTTTGGGAAGGTTTTGTCTCATTTTATACCATAATATATAAAGAGGTAAAAAACTGGAAATAGAATCTCACACTGAGTAGGAGCGTTGATTGAATGGGGATTTATTTTCCCACACTTTTTCTTTCGCTTTGCATAGAATAAAAACAAACGGTTTTCTATCTATACTTTCTCCCGCATTTAGTGCCTTCGCTGCAATTGGAACAGCCTTCGCCTGGCTCATGATGACGTATAAACAGTTTTGCATCTATGCTTTTTCCCAAACCTTTGTTCCCTCACTACAATTGGAGCAGATGTCAATATTCTTTCTTCCTTTCAAAATTGCGGTCCTGAATTTTTTATACTCCCCATTCTCCCAAATTTCTTTAAAGGATCTTTGTTTCAGATCCCCCAATTGGTGCTGCGCATCTTTATCAAAACAGCAGGGGGCAACCAGGCCATCCCAGGTAATTACGGGATCATGCCATAACCGCCAGCAATGATTGGCCAATTTACCTTTAAACTCATATCCGCCAGAGGCGGATTTTTTATAACGGCTGTATTTATCAAGCGTAGGTATTAATTTATTTGGATCATTTTCATAATCGTACACCTGTGCTGTTTTAAACCACACATCATCAACACCCATTTCTTTCGCCAGTTTTTTTACATCTTCAATTTGATGCTCATTGGGTTTTACTACCAGGAATTGAAAAACAATAAAGGGCGTTTTACTTTTCATTTCCTTTTTCCATCTCACCACATTTCTTGTCCCTTCTAAAACCTTTTCAAGCTTGCCGCCTACACGATATTGCTGATACACATTTTGTGTGGTTCCGTCAATGGAAATGATTAACCTGTCCAGGCCGCTTTCAATTGTTCTCTTTGCATTATCATCATTTAAATAATGAGCATTGGTAGATGTAGCCGTATAAATTTTTTTAGAGGAAGCATATTTTACCATATCTAAAAAATCAGGGTTGAGATAGGGCTCCCCCTGGAAATAAAATACCAGGTATAAAAGCTGTTTATGCAACTGGTCGATTGTTTCCCTGAAAAAATTCTTTTGCAACATTCCTGTTGGCCTTGTAAAAGCTCTTAAACCACTAGGACATTCAGGACAACGAAGGTTACAGGAAGTTGTTGGCTCAAATGAAATAGAAACGGGCAGGCCCCATTGAACTGGCTTTTTAAACCATTTACTGATATAATAGCTGGTTAATACCTTACTACCATTCCATGCACGGTGAAAAGTGAGTTTAGAGAATAAATTGAGGCTATCGTTCCAATTAAACTGCGACATCGAACGGTAAAGGTAAAAACAACAAGCGGCCAATAGACAATAATTTTTTAATTTGACAAACTATTGGATGGAACAACTACCTGCTTATAAAATTTTCCCATTAGGCGACGCGGCGCTGATTATCGATTTTGGAAACATTATTGATGAATCGATCAATAAACTGGTGCATGCCGTCTTTTATCAATTACAGAAAGACCCGATTCCCGGAATGATCGAAGCGGTGCCGGCATACTGTTCACTTACGATCTATTACGACGTGCTGCTTATTCGTAAAAAAATAAACGGGCAAAGAACAGCATTTGAATGGATCGTTGAAAAAGTAAAAGAATATTTATCCCGGGAAAGAATTGAAGTTAAAGATAACGGTGTATTGATCCGGATCCCTGTTTGCTATGAAAAAGAATATGGAACTGATCTTGATTTTATTGCATTGCTGAATCAAATTACAATTGAGGAAATAGTTCACTTCCATACATCAACTATTTACCGTGTTTATATGCTCGGCTTTCTTCCGGGCTTCGCGTATATGGGTATGGTCGATGAGAAAATTGCTGCGCCACGTAAGCAATTCCCCGCACCCGTAGAGGCCGGTGCCATTGGCATTGCAGGAAGACAAACAGGAATTTATCCATTAAGATCACCGGGAGGCTGGCAAATTATCGGGAGAACTCCATTGAACCTTTTCGATAAAGAAAAAGAAAATCCCACTTTATTTAAATCAGGAGATACTGTTCAGTTTTATTCAATAACAAAAAATGAGTTTGAAAATAGTAAAAGCGGGAATGCTTGATAGCATCCAGGACATGGGTCGATTCGGGTATCAGCAGGTGGGCATCAATCCAACCGGCGTCATGGATAAATATGCTGCTGCGATTGCAAATATTTTAGTTGGCAACAATTATAATGAACCTGTCATTGAAATACATTTTCCTGCAGCCACCATCTTTTTTGAGCAGGCAACAATTATAGCATTAAGTGGAGCTGATTTTAATGCGCGTATCAATGAAACCCAGATACCGACCAATCATCCTGTGATCGTCAATAAAAACACAACACTGCAGTTTAATTCACCAAAAAATAAAAGTCATTGTTATCTCGCAATAAGAGGTGGAATGAAATTATCTAAATGGCTGAATAGCTACAGCACAAACCTGAAAGCGGAAGCAGGTGGGTTTTCAGGAAGAAGGTTATTAAAAGATGATATCATTGAATTGAATGAAGAACCGGCTGTAAATAAAATGGATGAAAGCGACGGGATAGCTCCCGGGCCTAAAATTTTGCCCTGGCAGGCAAGCGAGAATTTTGGAATGGAAGATACCAGCCAGTTAATGGTAATGCCTGGAGCAGAATGGGATTGGCTTGATAAAAATTCACAGGAAAAATTTTTAAGGAATCCTTTCTTCATTTCGCATAATTCAGACAGGATGGGCTACCGGCTCGCAAGCGAACCGTTGCATGTAATTTCAAAAACAGAACTCGTTTCTTCTGCTGTAAGCTTCGGAAGCATTCAATTGTTACCGGATGGACAGCTCATCATATTAATGGCAGATAACCAAACTACCGGGGGCTATCCAAGATTAGGAAATATTATTTCCGCTCATTTACCCATGCTTGCACAAATGAAAGCAGGTGACAAAATACAGTTTAAATTTACCGATCATATAACTGCAGAGAGCTTACTATTAAAACAACAACAACACTTGATGCAATTAGAAATTGCCTGTAAATTGAGACTCGAAAATTATATCCTTGAAAAAGGCCAGAATTGAATAAATGAGTGGTATATAGCCATCGTAAAAGAATATATATGTACACATGAAAACGATCGACATTAATTGTGATATGGGAGAAGGAATCGGCAATGATGAATTGATCATGCCTTATATTTCATCCGCCAATATTGCCTGTGGCTATCATGCCGGTGATGAAAACACTATGAGGCAAACTGTGGAGCTTTGCAAAAAATATAGCGTTGCTGTTGGTGCCCATCCTTCTTATCCTGACAAGAAAAATTTTGGAAGAACAGATATGTTGCTTCATCCAGGCGAAATTTACGAGATGATAGTTAAGCAAATTAATTGCCTGGAAAAAATTGCAGCAGCAGCAGATGTTCCCATTCATCATGTAAAGCCACACGGCGCATTATATAACATGGCTGCAAGAGATAAAGGCCTGGCACCATTTGTTGCCCTTGCTATTATTGATACAAATAACAGGTATCTTTTGTATGGTTTAAGCGGCAGCTATATGGTAAAAGAGGGAAAGAATCTTGGTTTAAAAACTGTAAATGAAGTATTTGCTGACCGAACATATAAGAATGACGGAAGTTTAACTTCCCGAAGCAAACCCGGCGCCCTGATTGAAACTACTGATGCGGCCATTGCGCAGGTATTGCAAATGGTAAAAGAAGGGACCGTAACATCTGTAACAGGAAAAAAAGTGCCGATCATTGCTGAAACAATTTGCATACATGGCGATGGCGAACATGCGGTTGAGTTTGCAAAAGCAATTCATGGTGCGTTAAAAGATAATAATATTGCGATTAAAGCAAGGTCATAACTCCCCTTTAGGGGTTGTGGGTAAAAACTCAGCCATACTTGGTGCGGCTTTCCTGATGGCCACTTCTGCGATCGGCCCCGGTTTTCTTACGCAAACATCTTTATTCACTGAACAACTGCTTACAAGTTTTGGCTTTCTAATTCTTATTTCTATCCTGTTAGACATTGGCACACAAATAAATATTTGGCGGATCGTAACTGTGAGTGAAAACAGGGCCCAGGATATTGCGAATAAAATTTTTCCGGGACTTGGTTTTTTTCTTGCATTCTTAATTGCATTCGGCGGATTGATATTTAATATTGGAAATATTGCCGGTTGCGGTTTGGGTGTAAATGTTCTGACCGGGATCGATCCGAAATATGGCGCCATCATAAGTTGCGTGATTGCACTTGGAATCTTTTGGTATAAAGAAGCTGGAAAATTAATGGATGGTTTTGCGAAATGGCTTGGTATAATAATGATCGGGCTTACAGTGTATGTTGCATTCGCATCACATCCTCCGCTTGGCGAGGCCTTATACAGGACAATTTGGCCGGAAAAAATTGATACAATGAAAATTGTAACATTGGTTGGCGGCACGGTAGGTGGTTATATTTCTTTTGCAGGTGCACATCGTTTGCTTGATGCAGGAATAAAAGGTAGAGATAATTTGAAAGATGTTACAAGAAGTGCCGTGAGCGGAATTCTTGTCACATCATTGATGCGTTTTGTTTTATTTCTTGCAGCTTTGGGAGTTGTTTGGGGTGGAGTAAAATTAGCGGCGGGAAATCCAGCAGCATCAGTTTTTCAATCTGCCGCAGGGGAGCTGGGTTATAAATTTTTTGGCATCGTAATTTGGATCGCCGCAATCACATCGGTAGTTGGGGCTTCATTTACATCAGTTTCGTTTTGGAAGACATTGCACCCGGTTGTTTCAAAAAATGAAAAAATAATTATCAGTTTATTCATAATTGCATCAACGATCATTTTTGTAAGCATTGGCAACCCGGTTAACAGCACTGATAACCCGGTTAAAATATTGGTTTTTGCCGGGGCTGCAAATGGAATTATACTACCTATCGCACTAGCTGTAATTCTTATTGCAGCTACAAAGTCTTCTATTATGAAAGGCTATAAACACCCGGTTTGGATGCAGGTAGTGGGTTGGCTGGTTGTAGTTGCGATGGGTTGGATGAGTATTCTTAGTATCCGGCAACTAATTGACAAATTATAGAAATAAAAAATCCCGCAGTTGCGGGATTAACTATTAGTAAGAAATTTTTTATTCAACAACTTTCACACCTTTCGTCATCACGATCACTTCTTTCTTTGGTTCTTTTATTTTTTCGATCTCTTCTTTGCTTTTGCCCGCATCTTCAGCATAATGTTTCAGCATAGCCACTGAAGTTTCTTTTAATTCAGCTTTACCTTCAACAACAATCGTTCTACCAACAATATCTTTAGGCATTGCAAATTCATGATCTTTTACTTTTATCATTACTGTACTGCCGTCTTCCTTTTGTATTTTGGCCCAGCAACCCATTGCCTGGCACACTTCCACTACCTTGCCCTGGATCTTTCCGTCAAATTTATTATCACTCATTTTTTTGTCAAGCTCATTAACGCTTATTGGCGTCACTCCTGCCTCAGAGTATTTACCATAAACAACGCCTGGTTTTGCTGATTCTGCATCTTGCGCATTTACGATAACCGTTGCAGAGATGGCAACCAGTAAAGAGAATAACTGTTTCATAATTCTAAATATTTTGGACACCAAATATCGGAATTAATTTGGCGGATTTAAAATGGATTTTGACCTGGCCCTATACCAGAAAAATGGGATTTTTAAAAAATATATCCAAATAAATTAGTGTTGATTTACTAAAATCATTAGTTTCGCTGTTCAAATAAATTTTTAACCAAAGACCTTTGAAAACCTAATTTTGATCCATGGCAAAAACAGCAAAAGAAAAAACTACCGATATGTCAACCAACAATGAAAAATTAAAAGCGCTAAAGCTGACCATTGACAAAATCGAGAAAGATTATGGCAAGGGCAGCGTCATGATGATGAATGAAAAAGGGATCAATGAAATGGAAGTTGTATCCACCGGTTCCATTGGACTTGATGTAGCCCTTGGTATAGGTGGGTTACCACGGGGAAGGGTTGTAGAAATTTATGGTCCTGAATCTTCTGGTAAAACAACCATTGCCACCCATGTGATTGCACAGGCCCAGAAAAAAGGAGGCATGTGCGCCATCATTGATGCAGAACATGCTTTTGATAGCGCCTATGCTCAAAAATTAGGGGTGGATGTAGATAACCTTTTAATATCACAGCCCGATTATGGTGAGCAGGCTCTTGAAATTGCCGACCGCCTTATTCTTTCAGGGGCATTGGATGTTGTAGTGATTGATTCGGTAGCAGCCCTTGTTCCTAAAAGTGAATTGGAGGGTGAAATGGGTGATAGTAAAATGGGCCTACATGCAAGATTGATGAGCCAGGCATTGAGAAAGCTTACAGCAACCATTTCCAAAACAAATACGATTTGCATTTTCATTAACCAGTTAAGAGAAAAGATCGGGGTAATGTTTGGAAACCCTGAAACAACAACTGGTGGTAATGCATTAAAGTTCTATGCTTCGGTTCGTTTGGATATTCGTCGCATGGCACAAATAAAAGATGGTGAAGAAGCGGTTGGTAATCGTGTAAAAGTAAAAGTGGTAAAAAATAAAGTGGCTCCGCCTTTCCGCGCCGCAGAATTTGATATCATCTTCGGTGAGGGTATTTCTAAATCAGGAGAGATCGTTGACATGAGTGTTGAGCTCGGTATTGTGCAAAAAAGCGGAAGCTGGTTCAGCTATAATAATGATAAACTTGGCCAGGGCCGTGATACGGTAAAACAATTGCTTATTGATAATCCTGAGCTGGCAAATGAAATTGAAACCAAGATCAGGGAAAAGATAAAAGAAATGCAAGCTGCATAAAGTCTGTTTTAGAATTAAACAAACATGGGTTAGTGAAACCCGTCTTAAAGTTTTAAGATGGGTTTTTTTATTAACATATATCAAGCGAGTTTTTCAATGCCGGATCAAACTTTGCATAAACTGGTTTAGTTTAAATACACGTCAAATATTTTTCAAATATTGCTTAAGCATCCAAAGAATAAAAAAATTTTTAAATGGTCAGCTGTTATAGCTGGAGGGCTGCTGCTCTTAGGTGGAGCTGTATATTTCTATTTCGCCACGCTTACACACGATGATACTGCCAAATTAAAAGTTGATTATACTGTTGAGGCTATCCCATTTATCAAAGAATTTGAAAAAGATTACCAGGCTGCCAATAAAAAATATGCTGAAAAAATAATTTCAGTCAGGGGGCTGGTAACAGCAACTGAACCGGCAGACACAACTATGAATATAAAGATGACAGATACTACAACAGGTTCATATTTAATTTTTGCTTTTCAAGATCAGCATATGGCTGAAGCAAAGAAATTGAAGCCGGGAGACCAGGCTGTTATCAAAGGCTCCTGCAGCGATGGTATTTACAGTGAAATCCTTGGTACTTATTTTGTCAGCTTTAAGCGCAGTACAATAGAAGATAATTAATTCTCTAACTAAATTAAATAAACACTAAAATGAAAAGAACAATTTTATCCCTAATGATCGCTTCAGTTTCAATGATGGTTTTTGCACAAAAGAAAACATCCACATCAGCTATCGTAGCTTTTGATGCATCTACGGCAATTGATGACTTACCAAAAGCAGAAAATAAAACGTCAATCGCGGCAATTGACCTGGCAAAGAATACGGTGCAATTTGAAGCAGCTATTAAAAATTTTGCTTTTGCCAATCCCAAAATACAAGAGCACTTTAACCAGGAAAGTTGGCTGAACTCGGATAAATTTCCAAAAGCTACTTTTAGTGGTGTCATAACAAATCCATCAGCAGTTAACTTTAAAAAAGATGGAACCTATAATGTTACAGTTGAAGGTGATTTGACAATAAAAGGAAAAACGAATAAGGTAACTGCCCCTGTGACAATTGTTGTTGTTGGCAATACATTGAAAACAAGTGCTGTTTTCAATATTAAATTAGCTGACTTTGGTGTAGAAGGTCAGCCAATCACTGCAGGAAAAGTTTCTGCTGAACCAAAGATCAGTGTGTCTGCAGACCTGAATTAATTAGTTGTATCTTTAAAATATTATGCCTTGCCTTAATGGGAAGGCATTTTTATTTAAACAGAAAGTATGAATACAAGAATAATGGAACGCCGTAAGCGTATTGCCCTGGTGGCCCATGACAATAAAAAAACGGAATTGATAGAGTGGGCAATATTTAATAAAGCAACACTTGCTAAACATCGCTTGTATGCCACAGGAACTACAGGCAGTTTGCTGGAAGAAGAACTTGATCAGTCAATAACAAAATTTCAAAGCGGTCCCTTAGGCGGCGATCTGCAGATAGGGGCAAAGATCGCAGAAGGTAAAATCGACGTGCTGATATTTTTCTGGGACCCGATGGAAGCACAACCTCATGATCCCGATATAAAGGCGCTGTTACGTATATCCGCAACCTGGAATATCCCGGTTGCCTGTGACAGGGCCACGGCTGATTTTATTCTTACATCTCCGTTGATGCAGGAAGCTTATGAACCTGTAATTGAAGACTATTCGGTTTATATTAAAAGAAAACTGAAGTAATAAGATAGTAAATTTGTTCCCCTGTATTTTATGCCATTTAAACTACATACACCTTATCCTCCCGCCGGCGACCAGCCGGATGCGATCCATCATTTGACAAAGGGAATTTTGGAAGGAGAAAAATACCAAACCTTACTTGGAGTAACAGGCAGCGGTAAAACATTTACCATCGCCAATGTTATCCAGAATGTTCAAAGACCGACGCTGGTTCTTACACATAATAAAACACTGGTGGCACAGCTTTACGGTGAGTTCAAACAATTCTTTCCTGAAAATGCGGTAGGTTATTTTGTTTCTTATTATGATTACTATCAACCAGAAGCTTATTTACCGGTAAGTGATGTCTATATAGAAAAAGATCTTTCTATCAATGATGAGCTGGATAAGCTTCGCTTACATGCAACATCAGAATTATTAAGCGGTCGCAGGGATATTATTGTTGTTGCATCAGTAAGCTGTATTTATGGTATTGGTAACCCTGATGAATTTGCCAATGGCATCATTCGTATTCATAAAAAGCAAACCATCTCACGACAAGGATTTCTTCATTCGCTTGTTAACATTCTTTACTCAAGAACAACGATCGAGTTCAAGCGGGGAACATTCCGGGTAAAAGGAGATACAGTTGACATCAACCTGCCTTATCTTGATACAGGCTATCGTATTACATTCTTTGGAGATGAAATTGAAGAGATAGAAAGTTTTGATGTAGTGACCGGAAAGCGGATCAGTGTAATGGATAATGCTGCGATCTTTCCTGCTAATCTTTATTTAGCGCCTAAAGATATGATCCAGCAGATCCTGTTCGAGATACAGGATGAAATGAACGCCCAGGTTTCCTATTTTAAAGATTCCGGAAAATATATAGAAGCGCAGCGTTTGAGTGAAAGAGTGAATTATGATGTGGAAATGATCCGAGAGCTTGGTTATTGCAACGGTGTAGAAAACTATTCAAGATTTTTTGACAGGAGAAAACCGGGCACGAGGCCCTTCTGTTTGCTGGATTATTTTCCAAATGATTTTTTGTGTGTGATCGATGAAAGCCACCAAACGATTCCACAGGTAAGTGGCATGTATGGCGGCGACAGAAGCAGGAAACTGATCCTTGTTGATTATGGTTTTCGTTTACCCTCTGCGCTGGATAATCGTCCATTGAATTTTCATGAGTTTGAATCAATGCTGAATCAAACAATTTTTGTGTCTGCAACACCCGATGATTTTGAATTGGAGAAATGCGGTGGTGTAGTGGTGGAACAGGTTGTTCGTCCAACAGGTTTGCTTGATCCGCCCATTGAAATACGTCCAAGTGTAAATCAGATTGATGACCTGCTTGATGAAATTGATAAACGGGTTACAAAAGGCGATCGGGTCCTGGTAACAACTCTCACTAAACGGATGGCTGAAGAGATGGATAAATATCTTCATCGCATTAACATAAAATCAAAATACATACACAGCGAAGTGGATACGCTGGAAAGAGTGGAGATACTTCGTGAATTAAGATTGGGTAAGATTGATGTATTGGTCGGCGTAAATCTTTTACGTGAAGGGTTGGATCTTCCTGAAGTTTCCTTAGTTGCCATTCTCGATGCAGACAAAGAAGGCTTTTTAAGAAATGAAAAAAGCTTAACCCAAACAGCAGGTCGTGCTGCAAGAAATGTAGATGGCCTTGTTATTTTTTATGCGGATAAAATGACGGAGAGCATGCAGAAAACAATTGATGAAACGAACCGCCGCAGGGAAAAACAAATTGAATGGAATATTAAATACGGCGTTACACCAAAAACAATTATAAAAACCACCCAGGATGTTTTTGCACAAACCTCTGTATTGGATATAAAAGGCTATGACCCCGCCAATCCTTATGCTATTGCGCCGGATGAAGACCTGGTTACAATAGCTGCGGAGGACCAGGCCGAATACAAAACAATTCCACAGGCAGAAAAGGCCATTTCAAAAATTAAAAAAGAAATGGAAAAGGCAGCACGAGACCTTGATTTTATGGAAGCAGCAAGGCTTCGGGATGAGATGTTTAGACTTCAAAGGCAATTAGAAGAACTGAAAAAATGAGTACAAACCGCATAAGATTATCAGTAGCAATACGAAAGACTCTCCGGTATATTTGCCCAATTTTTTTTTTTGCTTTTATAAAATTTTAAGTCTCATCATTCGTTTTATAGTTTAGTCGAACGAATCTAAATCCAAATTTATGAAAAGACGCATTCGTAAAATCGTTAACTTTTTCGCATTTAACCTGCTGTTCTTTGCTCTTTACCTGAACTTTATACATAAAGACAGGGCGAATAGTGACATAGCTCCTGCGGTTGTGAGCACTCCAGCTACCAATGCTGCTGCTGCTTATACAGGAACCGTGCTTGTTCAGAATCCTGAAAAATATTTGCATAAGGGAGAGGAAGCAAATAAAAATCAGCAGCAGTAATTATTTACTGAAAAAAAAATTGATGCCTTAACCGGAAAATGATCCGGTTAAGGCATTTTTATTGGCCGCTATGATTTTTTTATCTTAGCGGGATGTCAAAAAAACTTTTTTTGCTCGATGCCCTTGCTTTGGTGTTCAGGGCTTACTATGCACTCATCCGCAATCCCCGGATAACTTCAAAAGGAAAGAATACCAATGCACAGTTTGGTTTTACCAATACGTTGCTTGAGCTGATCAACAACCAGAAGCCGACTCACCTCGCTGTATGTTTCGATACAGAAGCCCCAACTGAAAGACACACGGATTATGTGGATTACAAAGCAAATCGCCAGGAAGCACCTGAAGATCTGCTAGCCGCTTTACCCGATATTAAAAAAATTATCCAGGGATTTAATATTCCTGTTGTTGAACTCGACGGTTATGAAGCTGATGATATAATAGGTACGTTAAGTAAACTGGCGGTAAAAGCAGGTTATGAAGTGTTCATGGTAACATCAGATAAAGATTATGGACAACTGGTAAATGATAAAGTAAAGATTTACAAGCCGGGCTACCAGGGTGGTGACGTCGAGATAATGGGCCCGAAAGAAGTTTGTGGTAAATGGGGAATAAAAGACGTGAGCCAGGTAGTTGATGTATTAGGACTGATGGGTGATGCAGTTGATAATATTCCGGGCATTGCGGGAGTTGGAGAAAAAACAGCCGCAAAGCTTCTTGCAGAATATGAAACGTTGGAAAATGTTTTAAAGAATGCGGGTAATATCAAAGGCAAACTCGGCGAAAAAGTAGCAGCGGGAAAAGATCTTGCTACACTCAGTAAAAAGCTGGCCACGATCATCACTGATGTTCCGGTAGAATTTCACGAAGATAATTTCAGAATAAAAGAAATGAACAAAGACATTCTTAGGGATATTTTTGCAGAGCTGGAATTTAAAACACTGGGCAAAAGAGTTTTGGGCGAAGAATTTGCAATCACTGTTTCCAATAAAGATTTTATAAAAAAAGAACAGCCAGTTGGAGTACAAACCGACCTGTTTGGAAATATAATTGAAAGTGCTGCCCCGGCAATACCTGTTGAACAAGCTTCCTCTAATGGAAATGATTCCCGGGAATCAATATCTGTTAGTAAAAACATTCATAATACACCGCATAAATATGAAGCAGTACAGGATAATGCTGCCATAAAAAAATTAGTGACGGAATTAAAGAAACATGATGAAATATGTTTTGATACGGAAACAACAGGCATCGACGCAAATGAGGCAGAATTAGTAGGGCTGAGTTTTTCTACAAAGCCTGGCGAAGCTTATTATATTCCATGTCCCTCGGATCAAAAACAGACAAAGGAGATACTTGCTTTGTTTGAACCCTTATTTAATGATAAAAGCAAAATATGGATCGGGCAAAATACTAAATACGATATGCTTGTATTAAAATGGTACGACATAGAGTTGAAAGGAAAAATTTTTGATACCATGCTGGCTCATTATGTAATAGAGCCTGATGGAAAACGAAGCATGGATCAATTGAGTGCAAAATACCTGGGCTATGAACCGGTGCATATCGAAGAATTGATCGGCAAAAAAGGAAGAACCCCACAGGGAAGCATGCGGGATGTAGAGCTTGAAAAAATCAAAGAATATGCAGCTGAGGATGCGGATATCACTCTGCAATTGAAACAGATCTTTCTGCCACAATTAAAAGAAAAAGAAGTAGAAAAGGTTTTTTATGAAGTTGAGAATCCGTTGGTAAAAGTTTTAACTGACATGGAATTTGAAGGTGTAAAGATCGATGAAGAATTTCTGATGGATTATTCCAGGGAATTGGAGAAAGATGCTAAAAAAGCAGAAGAAAGCGTTTACCAACAAGCCGGTGTTCGTTTTAATCTTGCTTCGCCAAAGCAATTAGGTGAAGTATTGTTTGATAAACTCAAGCTTGACCCGTCCGCCAAGAAAACAAAAACAGGGCAATACCAAACCGGCGAAGATGTGTTATTGAAACTCGCCGCAAAAGAAAACAAGATCGCTGATGATATTCTTGTTTTCAGAGAAATGACAAAGCTGAAATCAACGTATGTTGATTCATTGCCATTGCTCATCAATAAAAAAACCGGAAGGGTTCATACAACTTATGGGCAGGCGGTAGCGGTAACAGGCCGGCTTGCCAGTAACAATCCTAATCTTCAAAACATACCCGTAAGGACGGACCGTGGAAAAGAAATTCGAAAAGCTTTTATTCCAAGAGACAGTAAACATATTCTTTTATCTGCTGATTATTCCCAGATCGAGTTGAGAATCGTTGCGGCGATCAGCAGCGACAAAAATATGTGTAAGGCATTTAAGGATGGAACAGATATTCATACTGCAACCGCTTCGAGGGTTTATAATGTAGAAGAAAAAGATGTTACTAAAGAAATGCGTTACAAAGCGAAGAGTGTGAACTTTGGTATCATTTACGGGCAAGGTGCATTTGGTCTTGCAGACAATCTTGGTATAGCAAGAAGTGAAGCAAAAGAGATCATTGATAATTATAAAAAACAATTCCCGGGCATCCAGAAATATATGGATGACACGATCAACTTTGCCCGTGAACATGGTTATGTACAAACATTAATGGGACGCAAACGTTGGTTAAGAGATATTAATTCATCCAACTTTACAGTAAGAGGATTTGCAGAACGAAATGCTATCAACTCTCCTATACAGGGAACGGCCGCTGATATGATAAAGCTGGCAATGATAAAGGTCCATGCTGCTATGAAAAAAGAAGGATTTAAAAGCAGGATGATCTTACAAGTGCATGATGAATTGGTTTTTGATGCAACAAAAGATGAAGTAAAAGAGTTAAAACCATTGATCGTTGAGTGTATGCAGGCTGCAATGCCTTTGCCAAATAAGGTCCCGGTTATTGCCGAATGCGGCGAAGGAAAGAATTGGCTGGATGCACACTAGAACCACGATTTATAAGATTTTTGCAGGATTATGAGGAAATAAGGGGTTATGAAAAAGATTTTTTTCATTCATTTCAATGAGGTTGAATTGAAAGAGAAAATTCAACCGCTGAAACAAGCAGGGTATAAAGTAGAATATCATTTCAGTACAGAAACTGTAACCGATTTCAGGGACAACTTACCGGATGTGTTGGTTGTTTGTCTTGATCGGTTGCCTTCTCATGGAAGGCGATACGCTGAATGGCTGTGGGAAACAAAGAAAAGACAGCATATACCAATTGTATTTTGTGGAGGCAAACCGGAAAAAGTATTAACCACAAAAGAGAAGCTGCCAAAAGCGACCTATTGCAGTAATGAAAAATTATTGGTAACACTTGAAAAAATAAAGTAGCTGATGAAATGGGATGATTATTTAAAAATCTTTCAGAATATCAGTTTAAGGTATTTCTATATTGCCGGCATTGCCTTTGTGCTTGGCTATGTCTTGTTACGTAAATGGATCGGCAATAAAAAAATACAGCAAAAATTCCCAGGAGTAAGCGATTATTTCCGGGAGATTTCTTATTCAGTTATTACCATGCTGATGTTTGCTTTTGTCCCTTTTTTTCTTATCAAGAATCCGGATATTGAGCCATATACAACACATTACACAAAGATCGAAGAATATGGCTGGTTCTATTTTTTTGCAGCATTTCCATTAATGTTCATTATGCATGATGCTTACTTCTATTGGACACACAGGCTAATGCATCATCCGAAAATTTTTAGAATATTTCATCTTGTTCATCACCAATCTACCAATCCTTCCCCGTGGGCCGCTTATGCATTTCATCCGCTGGAAGCGATTGTAGAAGTTGGGATTACCGCTGTTTTTCTTTTTACAATTCCAATTCATAATCTTCATTTGCCGATCTTCTTTTTAATGTCCATTATTTATAATGTATACGGACATACCGGTTATGAAATTTATCCAAGAGGTTTTAGTAAAAACTGGTTTGGCAAATGGATCAACACTTCGGTTAATCACAATCTTCATCACCAATATTTCAAAGGGAATTATGGTCTATACTTCCTTTTCTGGGATAGGTTAATGGGAACGATCCGGAGTGATTATGATGAGAGGTTTGAAGAGGTGAAAACAAGATGATCAGAATTACAGAACGATGAAAGGATTGCGACGCAACAGAAGCTCAATCGGAGTTACTTAGCCGGCATCATAAATCCAGATATGAATATCTAATAATTTCATTAATTGGACAAACGGTCATCGTTTGCATTGATCATTTATTAGTTTGGTATTTAAATAAAAAATTATGAGACGACTTCTTGCACTCATTCTAATTGTTATATCTTTTATCCCGTTTGCACAATCGCAGGAAAAAATGGATTTTGAAAAATATAATCCTACATCGACGCTGGTAGTGCCCGAACATAAATTATCGAAGGCAAAATTTCCTTTTATTGATGTACATAACCACCAGGAATCAATGCCATCAATGGATCTTTCTACACTTACAAAAGAAATGGACAAGCTGAATATGGCTGTGATGGTAAACCTGAGTGGACGAAGCGGTAACAGCATCGTACAATCTGAAAAAAATATCAAAGACCATTATCCCAAACGTTTTATCGTATTTGCAAATGTTGATTTCAGTGGTGTTGGCCAGGATGGCTGGGCTGAAAAAGCCGCAAAACAATTGGAAGAAGATGTAAGAAATGGAGCGAATGGTTTAAAAGTTTTTAAAAATCTTGGTTTATCAGCCCGGGATATAAATGGCAAACTTATTCCTATTGATGATCCGCGTCTTGATCCGGTCTGGGATAAAGCAGGTGAATTAAAAATCCCTGTTCTCATTCATACTGCTGATCCAAAGCCTTTCTGGGATCCAATGGATGAAAAAAATGAAAGATGGCTTGAATTGGCAACACATGACCGTCGGAAAAGAAGTGATACTAACCCTGCACCATGGCAGCAATTGATCGATGAGCAACACCGAATGTTCAAAAAGCATCCAAAGACAATATTTATCAATGCGCATTTTGGCTGGTATGCCAATGATCTTGCGCAGCTTGGAAAACTACTGGATGAAACCCCAAATATGAATATTGAATTTGGCGCAGTGATCGCCGAGTTAGGCCGGCAACCAAGAGCGGCTAAGAAATTCTTTGAAAAATACCAGGACCGAATTTTATTTGGCAAAGACAGCTGGGCGCCGGAAGAATATGCTACCTATTTCCGTGTACTCGAAACAGAAGATGAGTATTTTCCGTATCATAAAAAATATCATGCTTTCTGGGCTATGTATGGTATGGGTTTACCGGATGCTATTCTTAAAAAAGTGTATTATAAAAATGCGCTTCGTATAATTCCTAACATTGATAAATCACAGTTCCCCGATTAAATGAAAAAAGATATTTCAAACAGAGAGGACTTGTTTAAACTCCTTACTCTTTTTTACAATAAACTGTTAGTAGATAAATCTATCAACTATTTATTTACCGATGTTGCTAAAATTGACCTGCCCCATCATCTTGATATTTTGGTAAATTTCTGGGATAGTGTTTTGTTTCAAAATGATGTGTACCGTAAAAATGCGATGCAGCCACATTTGATATTACACCAGCAGTCGCCACTACAAAAACATCATTTTGAAACATGGCTAAAGTATTTTAACGAATCGGTAGATGAGCTGTTTGAGGGAGAAAAAGCGTTTCTTGCCAAAGAAAGAGCGTTAAGTATCGCTACCGTAATGCAAATAAAGATCAGCCAGTTGAGTTAGATTTTCTATATCGTGAAGCAAAACATTATTTATTCCATAAAATTTCGCCACGCTTTTTTTTAATTTTTTTCTACCTGTTATTTGTGTAATCCGACGGGCGGCTACATCATTGAAGCAAATGAATGCTTATGCAGCGACTATCATTTGCTTTAGATCCCCGGTATTTCCAGGTCATATTCCAGGCCATCTTTCTTAGTTATGGAATTCTTTTCCTTCATTGGAATGCCGATTGGCAACATTATATCCTCAGCATCGGAGGATGTTTGTTATTTCAATATACAGCCGATTCGTTTAGGGCAAAAAAACTTTTACGCCCTGATGAGTTTGACCGATGGGGCTTTAGTGTACTTATCAGCGCCATGAGCTTGTGTCTATTATTAAAAACAAATGATTGGTATGTGAGCCTGCTTGCGGCTTTTTTAACTGTTGCTTCAAAGTATGTTCTGCGTTTTAACAAGAAACATATTTTTAATCCTTCAGCGTTTGGAATTGTTGCAACAATTCTTCTTACAAAAGATGCATGGTTGAGTCCTGGTCAATGGGGAAGCAACGCGGTTATCTTTTTCGGCGTGATCACTTTCGGAACAATTGTAGTGACAAGAGTACAAAAGCTGGATATTAGTCTTGCATTCCTGTTAACCTTTATTGGTTTACTTTACTGGCGGCAGGTTTATGTACTTGGCTGGCCAATGGATCATTTCATTCATTCATTTAGTACAGGCAGTCTGTTGCTTTTTACTTTTTTCATGATCAGTGATCCAAGAACATCACCTAATCATCCTGTTGCAAGAATTATCTGGGCAATACTTATTGCAGCTGTTTCATTTTATCTGGCTGCGTTCAAATGGAAATACAATACTATAATCTGGGTACTTGTGGCAGCAGCTCCATTAGTGCCATTGCTTGATAGAATTTTTAAAGCAAAAGAATTTCGCTGGACCTCATCAATTGTACAATTCAATTTCATTAATAAATTAAAACAAGTAGTCATGAAGCCAATACTGAAAAAAGGAGCTGCAATGATCTTATTGTCAGCCATGATAACCCATGAAGCTGCTGCCTTCTGTGGGTTTTATGTAAGTAAAGCAGATGGTACATTAAAAAACAAAACATCACAGGTTATTCTTGTGAGAGATGGCAACCGGAATGTAATAACCATGTACAACGATTTTAAAGGAAACCTGAAAGATTTTGCGATGGTAGTTCCGGTTCCGGTTGTATTGCAAAAAAAAGATATTAAAGTAGTAGATCAGGCAATTTTTAATACGTTGAATGAATACAGCAAGCCAAGATTGGTAGAATATTATGATCAAAATCCCTGTGCCCAGTATGAATATGATAAAGCATTGCAGGGAAAAGCACCCGGCATAATGAGTGAGGTTGTAGTAACTGGTTATGGGAACGCAAAAAGAAAAGACCTAGGAGTAAAAATTGAAGCAAAATATCTCGTTGGCGAATATGATATTCTTATTCTGTCTGCAAAAGAGTCTTCCGGTTTAAAAACATGGTTAGAAGAAAATGAATATAAAATTCCCGCAGGCGCCGATGAGGTATTAGCACCCTACATAAAAAGCAATTTGAAATTTTTTGTCGTGAAAGTAAATGAAGCTGAAAAGAAAAAGCTTCCTGGAAATTTCTTACGTCCCATCCAGATCAGTTTTACATCTCCAAAATTTATGTTACCAATTCGTCTTGGTATGGCCAATGCTGACGGCGACCAGGATATGGTCGTGTATGCATTTACGAAAAAAGGCAGAATAGAAACTACTAATTACAGAACTTTATCTCTGCCGACAGGGAAAAATATCCCGCTGTTCGTAAAAAATAACTTTGCAAATTTCTATGCTAATCTTTTCCAGAACCAATGGGATAAAGAAGGTAAAGCGCTCGCCATGTTAGAATATGCATGGGATGTGAGCCCAAAGAATTATGTGAAATGCGATCCTTGCGTGGCAACGGCGCCTTCAACACAAGACCTGGTACAGGCAGGTGTTTGGTGGCTTAATCGCGACTGGACAAATTATGACGATGTGTGGGATGATGACAATTATTCAGACAACGTTTATTTCACAAGATTGCACGTACGTTATAACAGAAAATCATTTCCGCAGGACCTTTTGTTCCAGGTTACGCCAAATACAGATAACTACCAGGCAAGATATGTGATCACACATCCCGCCACCGGCGATTTCAATTGTGAAGCAGGAAAAAAATATTTGAAAGAATTAAAACAACGTAGGGCCAATGAACTGGAAATGCTTACTTACCTGACAGGAAAAGATTATAGTGATTGGGATGTAGTATCCGAACAACCGGAAGAAAAGTATGTGCCGAAGGAAGCATCATATGCATCTATTGCACCTTCAATTCAAAACAAGCCTAAGAGGGACAAAGAAATTCTGTTTGCAACATTTGGGATAGCGGGGTTGATCTTTCTCGCTGGTATGAGGCGAAAAGAAAAGAATGGTTAATAGCTGAATAGTAAGAGCTTGCTGAGACAAGCTCTTACTATTTATTTTAAGTACCAGTTGTTATAACGCATTAATGCTTCAATGAAATAATAATCACCATATGTAAGTGGCACGTCGATTTCTGATTTTGCCGGCAAATGGCCGATGCCATGTTTCAAAATAAATCCTCCATTAGTGCCCTCGCTTGCACGATAGGTTGCAGAAAGATTTTTAAGAATAGTTACGGCTGTGTTTAAATAGTTGTCTTTTTGCTTCCCGTCAGAATATTTTGCCAATTCTAATAGTGCAGAACACATAATAGACGCGGCAGATGCATCACGATAAGTGTTCGGGATATCAATCGCATCATAATCCCAATAAGGGATTTTATCTGCAGGCATGTTTTTATGGCCCAATAAAAAGTCAGCGATGTTCTGTGCAAAAGAAAGATATTCTGTTTTTTTTGTTTCCCTATACATCATGGTAAAACCATACAAACCCCATGATTGACCCCGTGCCCATGCAGATTCATCGAATGCACCCTGCGCCGTGTATCCTTTTATCTTTTTACCCGTGATCGTATCATAGTCAATGACATGATAGGAGCTATAATCGCCCCGGTAATGATTTTTCATAGTTGTATTTGCATGTGTAATCGCTATTTTATAAAAAGATGAATCGCCGCTAAGTTTTGTGATCTCACATAAAAATTCAAGATTCATCATGTTATCAACGATAACCGGGAATTGCCAGCGGCTACTGTTCCATGATTTGATACAACCAATTAAAGAATTAAACCTTGTTGATAAAGATCTTGCGCCATCGCTCATTATATTTCTATAAGAGTCATCTTTTGTAAGCCGGTACCCATTACCATAACTGCAATAAAGCATAAACCCAAGATCATGAGTACCTGTATTATTTTTTTCTTTCTCCAATAAAGCCGTGCTCCGGATTGCTTCCGCTTTCAGGTCTTCATCTTTTGTGTATTCATATAAATACCATAGAGTACCCGCATAAAACCCACTGCACCACCAATCAGTCCCGGAAACAATGAGTTCATTTTTTACAGAATCATAACTGCGGGGCAGCTTATCAACAGGCAATAGTTTTTGCATATGTTTATATTGCTTTACAGCCAACTGCAGGTTTTCATCAACAAGTTTTTGCATTTCCTTTTTTGATGATTGTGGTGAAGCCTGTAAAAAAATAAAGAGGAACGATATTATTGTAAATATTTTATAGTCATTTATTCTTTTCATTCAGTTGATATTTATTTTGCGTTTGCAAACAATCTTTCTTTCATTTTTTTATCGTGGCCATAGACATCATCACGGAAATTTAATTTTCCTTCCCTGTCAACCCAGGCTGTAAAATATCCAATAAAAACAGGAATAGATTCTTTTATGTTATAGAATTGTTCTTTACCGGCATTCATCGCTTTTGTTATTTTCACTGAATCCCAATTTGCATCATTGCGTAAAATAAATTGTGCAAGCTTTTTTGGTTCACTTACTCTGATGCATCCATGGCTGAAAGTTCTCTTCTCTTCACTAAAAAGGCTTTTTGATGGAGTATCATGCAGATAAATGCTGTAATTATTGGGAAACAAAAATTTAACCTGCCCGAGTGAATTCCAGGGTCCCGGTTTTTGTCTTACACTATTGCCATTCCATTCCATGTGATGTTGTGCTAAATAATTTTTATTTCTAGCTATACCTGGTAATACTTCTTTTTTCAATATTGAGGATGGAACATTCCAGTACGGACTAAATACCAAATGCTTTAATTACCGGTAAAGATTACCGTATTATTTGCCGTAGTGCCAACCACCACATTTGTACTCCAGCTATATTGTCCTTTATCATATACATGCAATCGAAACTCTGGTATATTCACCAGCAGGTAATCGGTGGACGGTTCAGCAGGCACCCAACGAATACGTTCCATGTTTATCAAAATCTGTTGTACCCGTTCTTCGATCGGCCGGTTCATTTCATTCAAGAGTGTAGCTGTGATAATACCATCTTCTTTGAATCCATAACGCTTTTCAAAACTTTTTACTCCCTTTTCTAATTCCTTTGTAAAAAATGCAGTGGTGTCTTCCTTGATCAGGTCGCCTGTTAGAAATAATCTTTTTTTAATAATGGGGATCAACGTGGAGCTATCATTCAGTTTATAGTTTTTCTTATCTGCTTTTATAAAAGACCAGCTGCTGTTTTTTTCGATCTCATAATATTTAAGAAGATAGTTCTTTAATAAATCATACTGCCGGTTTACGGGTTCGAGTTCTTTTAAGTTTTTACCCTTCCTGGACAATACAGAATCGAGCAAAGCAGAAGCGTCAATTTTTTTTCGTGGGATAAACCAATCTAATTCCTGCGCATCAAGCTGGCTGCTACCCTGGTAAGCTCTCCTGGTATATCGAAAAAACTGTGCTGTTAAGAGCAACTCTGCGTTTAATACAATGCTATCATTTATATTATAATTAAAATTTCCATTTGACAATGAATCATATAACTGCTCCAAAGAAGGGTTTTTTAAAGCGGTATCCTGTGAATAATTGATATAATCATTATAAGCGTCATGAAAGGAGAATGCATAGTCCGCCAACCCTTCCCTAAAAAACCAGGCGAATTGGTAATTCCGGCCATTATAAAAATTCCTCATTCTCTTCTTTAGGGAATCATGAAATTGTTGTTTGGAAATAAATCTTTCCATCTGTGTGCTATCAAAAAATATTTCGCTGTATGAAGTCTCCAATTTGATTGATGTGTCCCTGGGTGTCATTTGAGCATGAACCTCATTCCCGCCAGTTTTGCAGCTATAAACTGCTGTAATCACTATCGTACTGAAAAGAATTATCGATTTCATCTGTAACCCCGTTTTATATGTAAATTAATTCAAATACAAGACGTATTGGGTGACCGAATAAAAATAAACCGAAAGATTTTACTTGCCATTTTCGGGTTATCTTGCACTCCCAAATTTTAAATTTTTATGGAGTATAGTAAACTTGTTGCTGTTACCGGGCTTCCCGGGTTATTTGAACTGATCAGCAGCCGTGGAGATGGTGCTGTTGTCCGTTCGCTTGATGACAATAAGACCCAATTCATTTCCGGACGTGTTCATAATTTTTCTCACCTCGAAAGCATTGAGGTTTACACACAAAGAGAAAATGTGAACCTGGTAGATGTTTTTAATGTGATGGAGAAAGATGGTGGTTCTTTACCAGATGCAAAAGATAATGATGCTGTAAAAAAATATTTCGAAAAAGTTTATCCGGAGATGGATTTTGAAAGAGTTTACAGCAGCGATATGAAGAAAATGGTCAAATGGTTTGAGTCATTGAAAAAACATAATGTAGAAATAAAGCTTTCTGAGCTGCCTGAAGAAACAGAAGAGGCTGTTGAAGAAGTAAAAGAAGAACCAGTCGTTGAAAAGAAACCGAAAAAACGAGCTACTAAAAAGAAATCCGAATAAACAGATGAACGATAGCTTGCCAATGTGCGAATGAAAGTGGTCTTTAATTTGCACATTGGCCCCGATAGCTATCGTGACAAATTTTCACCTTATGTACTCTGCCAATATAAAAAAACTTCCCCGTCATTTTTTACCGAAAGATTTTACGGTTACTACCTGGGAAAACCTTGAGCCTTTTTTTATTGATCTTCTTGAAAGACAAATAAACTCAAAAGAAGACCTGGAGCAGTGGTTAAAAGACATTAGTGAACTTGAAGCTGTTTTAAGCGAAGATGGCTGCTGGCGACAAATAAAAATGACCTGTGATACTGAAAATAAAGAACTGGAAGAGGCATTTACTTTTTTCATGATGGAGATCCAGCCGAAGGCCCAACCTTATGCTGACAAACTGAATAAAAAACTTATCAGCAGCCCCTTTACTAAAGAACTCGATCAGCAAAAATTTTTTACTTACCTGCGCACAGTGAAAAAGAACATTGATCTTTTCCGCGAAGAGAACATCCCCATACTTGCTGAAATGAATGTGATGCAGCAACAATACGGAGTTATTGCGGGTAAAATGACAATTGAAGTTGACGGCAAAGAATATACATTACAACAAGCATCGAAATTTCTTGAAAGTAATGACAGGAAATTAAGAGAGTCCGTATACAGAAAAGTTGGAGAAAGACGATTAAAGGATAAAGACAGTTTAAACAAATTATTTTCCTCCCTTGTGGAAAAGCGTCATCGTATTG
>Ga0157299_10000001_pt1 | contig 50180 bp, 77 predicted proteins | sample NitcycUS058202B2_FD_108402 | JGI IMG/M metagenome (GOLD analysis project Ga0157299, IMG submission 108402) | Soil microbial communities from Arlington Agricultural Research Station in Wisconsin, USA - Nitrogen cycling UWRJ-S058-202B-2 | ecosystem: Environmental > Terrestrial > Soil >... | reverse complement strand
GATCATGAACAAGATCAAGTTCTCATACAAGGTCGGCATGTTCAGTTCCTTTCATGGCTTCCAACAAAAGATCCTGCACCGACCGCTTCGTGTCGATGCGCTTGAGAACAGTCTCGTCGACGGTGCGGCGCGCGACGATGTTGTAGACGAAGAAAGGGCGGTCGAACCCGGCCTGCAGTTGGCGCATCGGGCCGATGCGTTCGACGATCTGCAGCCGCTGCTCGAAGTCCCACCAGTGGGCGAAGTACACCATGATGTTGCTGTGGTACTGCAGCCCGTCGACGCCATGTCCCATGCTTGCTGCGTGGCCGAACCACAGGCGTCCCTCACCGGCCATCGCTCGACGCATGCCTTCTTTCGTCGACAGGTCCAGGCCGTCAGGGAACCGCTTCTTCAGCCTCACGAGATCCGGCTTGAACTGATACGCCACCAGCACCGGCATGCCGCTCGCTTCCTCGACGATCGACTCCAGCGCGTCAAGCTTCTCGTCGTGCACCTCGACCCACTTCGTCTCTTCGTTGTTGGTGTAGATGAAGCCGTTCGCGAGTTGCAAGCACTTCATCGTCTTGGCCGCGGCACCGAACGCTTCGACGCCGAGATTCTGGATCTCGGTGTACATCTTCTTCTCCATCTCGCGGTAGTGCTTGCGGGCCTTCTCCGGCAACTCGACCTCGATGGTGCGCACGATCGGCTCCTTCAAGTCGAACCAGTCCTTCGGGTTCAGACTCAGGCAGACATCCTTCAGCAGGCCCTCGATCTCGGTTTGCGAGTGCGGGAACACGATGCGCTCCACGTACACCTTCCCTGGACTCACTGCGTCTTTCACGCGCTTGTAGCCGAACCACCGATTCTGGAACGCGTCGAAGGACTTGCCCAAGCGATGCCCGGCGTCGAGGAACCATGTCTGCCCCCACAGATCGACGAGCCCGTTGGGCGACGGCGTGCCGGTGAGATTGATCCAGCGGCCGACGTGGCTGAACGCGATCTTCGACAGCTTGTTCGCGCGTTTGGCGCCTTGCTTGATGCGCAGGCCCTTGAGCCGCGTCGACTCGTCGGCCACGACCATATCCCACGGCCACTCGTCGCTGAAGATCGCGGTGAGCTGCTGCACCAAGTCGTAGTTCACGCACTGGATGTCAACCGTCTCGAGCACCTTCAGCCGTGCAGCAACCGCCGCCGGCCGCAACGTGAGTGCGAGCGCCTTGGCCGCCTTCGTCGCGTCCTCCTTGCACTTCTCGTCACGCTTGAGCAATTTCAGATAGTTGCCGCGCGCACGCAGGAACTCGCGCTCGGCGGGCGTCCACTCCAGGAATGCGATGCGCATGCCGGCGAACTGCCGCCACTTCTTCGCCTCGTTCGGCCAGGTGTCGCGGGCGACACGCAGCGGCGCCAGCACCAGTGCCTTCTTCATCAGGCCGGCCAGCAGGAACGCGTCGAAGATGAACAACACGGCCGATGTCTTGCCGCCGCCCATGAAGCACCAGACGGCGCAACGCGCGACGTGGAGCATGAACCGGATCATGATCCACTGGTGCGGTCGGGGCTCGAAGTCCCTCACCGCAAACGCTCCCACCGCACGATGAGCCCACCGACTCGGAACCAACCCCATCGACCAGCGAAACACCACGTCACCCAACGACCGCGGAGTTTGAACCGGCTAAACATGTGACGCCAGTATGGGCGCCAGGCCCGAAGCTGCATGCGAGCGCGTTTCATCAGAACAGCTTCGCAAGTTCACCGCCCGCGACGCGAGCGCGCCACATCGCCTTCCCGATGTGGCTGACCTCAGCCCACCGCGGACCCATCGGCATGCGCTGGTTCTGGCCATACTTGACCGCGCACTGCTTGTGCGCGGTCCGTTGCGCGCCTTCCATGCAGCGCACGAGGTCGATCCGGGTGGCGTTCAGCGTCGACTGCCCACAGCACCAACACAGTGACGGATCCCTGCTTGGGCGTTGCTCGAGGTACAGCAGCTCGGCCTCGGTCTCCAGTTGTTCAGGTGTCATTCAGGAATCCATGCATCAAGTTGGGACCAGGTGCTGATGACCAGCACCACGAAACCGGCGGCGCGCAGGCGCACGTGCTCGCGCAGCTGACCGTCGTTGGGCACACCACCCGGCGCTTTCGTCTCGATCAGCACGTGCGCGCCGTTGTGGTCGCCGATCAGGTACGCCGCGAGCAGCGAGCCCAGCGGCGCCAGCACCAGCACGTCGGGGCAGTGCGAGCGGCCCAGGTAGGCGACGGCGCGCTGCTCGCCGCCAAGCGCCTCGACGCGACGCTTGAGCTCGGCTCGGATGTCGCGTTCAGGCACGGTATCTCTCGTTGCGCTCGTTCGTGTTCTCGACCCGGGTAAGCGGCCTATGATGGTCGGGGTGGATGCAGCCGGGCGTGTAGCACAGGTGGTCGATGGTCTCGTCGTCAGGGTCCAACGCCGGCCGCTCGACCAGCATGATCGGACCGAGCGGATCGTCGTCCAGATCGAACTCGTTGTACTGCCCGCGCATCAGCTCTTCCATCTCGCGGTGTGCGCGCCGGTTCGCCGGCGACCGCTTGCCCGGCACGCGCTTCGTGATGAAGCCGTAGCCCTTGCGATCGGTCTTACCCGTCCACAGCCAGCATGCCTGGTCGTTCTCGGGCTCGGCGGTGTTCGCGATCAGGCGCGTGAAGAGGCTGTCGTACTTCATGGCTTCGACTGCAGGAAGTTCTCGGCCATCGTGGACTTCGCGTCGTCGATGATCGACGGGCCGTTGGGACCGAGGCCGGCGGCCTGCTTGCGGTACGAATCACCACGGCGCGCGCCGCCATGCTCGAAGGCTTCGACCTCGACCTCCTGGGTGTGGAAGACGTGGCGACACCAGCGGCAGTCGCGCCGCCGGCGGCCACTGTCGGCGCGCACCTGGGTGACCAGGGTCGGGCCGCCGCACTTGGTGCACTTCACCTACTTCACCTTGACGCAGCTGATTGAAGCACCGTTGTAGAACGGTTGGTAGCAGACAACGCCGTGTTCATCCGGTCCGAACGAACGAACGCCTTTCATCGGAGGCGCCGGTGAGAGTACGTCCTCGCGAACTCCACACCCCGCCAGCATCGCACCGGCGATGGCCAGCGCGAAAATCGCCAGGTACACAGCCCACGCACGCAGCGACGAGCGCGGCGGTTCGACATCGATGCGGCGTGCTGTGTACGGGCCGAATGCCTGCTCCAGGCTACGCGGGTACTTGCGCGATGATTCCATTTCGTGCCTCGTCAGTTGTTGCGGGGAAGGAAATGTAGCACGTGATGCACAGGGTGGCTACCCCTCAACCTCGAAGCCGTCGGCGTCCGGGCCGTTCTCGTCGCAGACGTGCTTGCGGTTGCGCTCGTTGAACAGCGCGTGGCTGGGCACGCCGTCCGAGCGGATGATCGACTGCCAGTGCAAGCCGGTCTCACCGCAGCGACGGCACGTGATGCGGTCGCTGGGTTCGTGATCTTCGGGGTGTTGCATCTTGTGCTCCTCGACGCAGTTGTTGTGGCACGCGAACAGGCATTCGAGCGGAACTTCACCCGTCACCTGTGCGATCTTGCAGATGGGTGTGGGCATGGTGGCCTCACTTGAACAGCAGGCACAAGGCCCAAACGGCCATGCCCGCGTTGACGCTGGCGTTCGCGGTCTCAATCCACGATGCACCACTGCCGTTCCACGCTTTCACGAATTCACCAAGCACGGACAACGTGCAGAGAATTGCCGCGGCCCAGAGAAAAGCATTCATCGTTTACTCCTTGCGATATCGGATGTCCTCGAAGCCAGCGGCCGCGAGTGGCAAACCTTCATTCCAACCCAAACTGCTGCACATGAGTTGGCCCAGGTGCTCGGCGTTGAACTTCGGATCGTTGGCGCACTCGGTCACGTCCTCGTCGTGCACGTGCAGCACGATCTCGTAGCCGAAGTCCTCGATCATCGGGAAGCACTCGGCAAGCTGGTCGCAGGCGACGGCCTGCACCACGTTCTCGAAAACCTTCGAGCCGTGCGTGTACACGCGACCCCACTGCCGGGTGTATACGTTCGGACCGACAAACGAAATCTTGCCCGCGTGCGGATTGGCGACCATTTTCGACGGGTCGCGCTCCGACGGGATCTTCGCGGGTTCGATACGCGGCTCGGGGTAGCACAAGCAACGCCCCGACGGCAGACCAACGCGCAGCCAGCCGCCTTTGCGTCGCACCTTCAGCTTGCGGCACTTCACCGTCACGCCTGGGTTGGTGATCGCAAAGCGCACAGCGTATTCGATCTCGTCCCAGTACGAGCTGATCTCTGGATGTGCCTTGCGCCACAGCCGCTTGATCGCATCGCACGTGGTGAAGACCTTCTTCGTGAGATTGAACGTCGCTTTATTTTTCTCGGTCTCGATCTGTTCGTTGAGGGTCACGAGTTCGGCGTCGCAGTCAGCAAGGTGCTGTTCCAACGTTGGCATCGGTACGAAGTCAGGAGCGTCTGGTCCTTGCTCGCGCCGCAGAGCCAGCTTTTCGAGCCGCTTCTTGAACTTCTCCTCGACCTTGTCGCGAGTCCACACCCAGAAATTCTCGGCTTCGTCCAGCGCCCAGCGTGGAATGGTCTCGTAGACCTGCTCGGTCATCTCGTCCAGCTTGATACCGTAGGTGGCCGCCCCAGTCAGCCAGGCGCCGACGCCACCACCGTACTGGAACATGAGTTCCTCGACCTTGCCGATCTGGCGTTCGTCGCCTTTCGGTGGCACGCTCTCTGGCAGCACGTTGAACGAGTTGGCGTACGACAGGATGTAGAGGTCGTGGCCCTTGCGGATCGGCTTGCCCTTCTCGTCTTCGCCGATGATGGTGTCGTAGTCGCGGAACGCCTGGATCTTCCAGTTCTCGCCGGCCAGCCACGCGGCGACGCGCCCTTCGATGTTGGCCAAGTCGGCAATGACCAGCTTCTTGCCTGGTGGCGCGACGATCGCGCCGCGGATCGAGCTGCTGATCGCGGCCATGATGTTGCCGAGCACCAGGTCGATGACCTCGACATCGTCCAGCTTCAGTGCGTCGATCGCGAACTCGATCAGTTTGTGAGGGAACGCAGGTCTGGGCAGGTTCCCCGGTTGGAAGCCGCGGTGCGCCCACCGACCGGTGCGGCCGGCGCCGTAGATCTGCATGCAGCCGCGCATGCGACCGTCGTCGCACACCATGCGCAGCAACGTCTTGAACTTCGACACCGAGTTCATCGACGCCTGCAGCCGGATCTTCAGCAGCTCGCGCACCGCGTCCGGCAGGTCGGGGTCGTCGACGCGGCGCTCCAGCGTGTCGGCGCGCATGTCCGGCAGCTCCACGCCGTGCGCCGCCAGGATGTAGGCGAGCAGCACGTCGCGCTGCGTCGTCGACGCCACCTCGTCGTTGGTGATCTCCTTCGTGCGCTTGGCCATCACGGCCTTCGCCTTCTCCGACCCCGTCACCGCGGCCTGCGCCAGCTCGGTGTCCACCTGGAAGCCGCGCGCGTTGATGCGCCAGTCGATCAGGACGCGCTCGACCTGCTTGGGGGTGTGGTAGTTCCACTGCGGTAGCTTGCGACGGGCCTCGCGCATCGTCGTGATGTCGCCGCCGGCGTACTGGATGAAACGCATCCACTCCGCGGGGTGCGTGTCGCGCGTCGCGCGGTCGGTGCCGAACTTCGCGACGAAGGCTTCGTTCTGCGGGATGCAGAACAAGCGCACCAGCGCCTTGCCGTCCTTCATCTTCTTCTTGTCCTCGGCCATCCCGAGGATGTCGCCGAGCTTCTCGAGCGCGCCGGGCAGCGCGTGCGCGAACGCCAGCACCATCGTGTCGCGACGGCGGCGTGGCGGGATCAGATCCGTCATGTACGGCATCTGGTTGTCGATGACAGGGAAGTCGAACTGGCCGCCGTTGTGAAACCAGATGAGCGTCTCCTGGTCCTGGAGCAAGTCCATCAGCTCGCCGGGAACATCGCCACCCCAGTGGATAGGTCGCATCTCCCATACGCCGCTGAGCTCGTCTTCCCACCACAGCTCGTCGTGGACCCGATCCCACACGTAGATGGTGCCGTCGCCATCGGCAAACGCCCAGATCATTACCTCGCAGGCACGCGCGTACTTGTGCGAGCCCTCGGTCTTCAGGTTGACGCGGCTGAACGTCTCGAGGTCGTGGAAGGTGTCGCGCACATCAGTCCTTGGCTTCGGGTCCGAACGCGACCCATGCCAACGCGACGTTCGACATGAGCCAGACCAGCAGCACCGTGGACATCCACGCGGAGACGTCCGGCTCATACCAGCTCCTGTACAGAAGCCCTCCGACCATGCCCAGGTTGAGGATGATCGCGAGCACCGCGATGAGGCCTTGCACCAACTTGTTCATTGGGATCTCCTTCTCTTTGGTGGGCAGCGGTAACGACGCAAGGTCTCACGCTTCAGGACTACAGCAATCCACGTGACCGCTGCCCACCAAAGAGCCCCTCGCGGGGCTCGGACTGATCAGCCCAGGTCGTCGTCATCCGCGCCTTCGGAGACGGCCTCGAAGTCGTCAGCCGTCGGCTTGGCACCGCCGCCGAACGCGTCGCCGCGATTCAGCGTCTGGACCGTCAGCAGCTCGGCACGGATGGCCTTGCCGTTGTCGTTGTCCTGGCACCAGAAGCCGATCTTCATGTTGACGTGGCAGCCCGCGTAGATGCGGCCGGCCTTGCCGGGGCGCATCTGGTTCAGCGCCACCTCGGGCAGCTCGGGGTCTTCCTTGCGCTGCTTCTGGTACTCGGTGAGTTGCGACTCGGTGAAGATGATCGGCGACAGGTCGGTGTCGAGCACCAGCGGGCGGCCTTGCTTCTGCGGCCGGTGCGCGGTCAGCGCGAAGTGACCGGCATAGCCGTCGTAGTCGGGCTTCTTCTTGCCGTCGATGATGCACGTGGTCTGCTTGTCGGAGATCACCGCCTCGTAGACCGCGGCGCCCTTCTTGCCCCACTTGGCCTCGGCCACGGCGCGCATCTTCGCTTCGATCTCCTTCAGCACCGGCGCGTTGTAGGGGATCAGCGCGGTCGCCGACCAGCGGAAGCGCTTGTTGCCCTGGTAGTCCTCGGGATCTTCCAGCACCAGAAACGCGCTGCGCACGTCCTTGAGCACCAGTTGGTTGGGTTGCAATGCCATTTCTCTCTTTCCTTTCAGTTGCGGGGTTGGGAATCAGAATTCGTTGGGTTCGGGCAGCATCGCCAGCTTACCGGCGGCACTGGTGATAGCGGTGCGGACGACCTCCAAGCTGGAGCGAAACGGCACCAGTTTTTGGTGTGCACTCGAGTACTGTGTGGGAAATCCATACGCCGCGTGCACATCGAAACTGAACGCATCCACCGCAGCGATGAGATCGCGGGCGCGTTGCAGAAGTTGTTCACGCGTCAGCCGCATTTGCTTGCACTTCGCGATCCGTTCGGCGGCCATGCGATCGAACTCCTCGGCCTCCTCGGGCGTGACGGTGTTCTCGAAACCGGGGGTGTCATTGGTGCTCATGGTGCCTCTCAAAAAAGTTCTTCGTCTTCGGTGGGGATCGCGTCGAACCCGTCGTTCGACGGCTTCTCCACGACGTAGGGTTTCTTGATCTGCGACTTCAGCCGTACGGTGGGCTTCGGGTCGTTCTGCGTCACGTGCGCGGCGATGCGCTTCCAGCGCGTCTCGCCCAGGATCGGCGGCGCGCCGTCCTTGCCGGGCTCGGTCAGCTTCTCGAGCTGCGTCGGCGACTTCAGCGAGTAGTTGTAGATGTGGTCGCGCGAGATGCGCATCTGCTTGTTGAGCAGCGTTTCGACCTCCTCTTCGTCCTTGAACTTGCGCACACCTTTGCGCCCGGTGTCCAGGCCGAAGTCCGGCATGTCCTCGCCGGCGAGCAGCACACGCTCGACCTCGGCGCGCACCGCGGTGATCATGTCGTCGACGAACGGCGCGAGCTTCATCAGCTTGTTGAGCTGCTCCAGGCGCTCCTCGCGGCCGTTGTGGTTGTCGATCAGGTCGAGGGTCTCGTGCAGCTGGTCGGCCGGCGGCACGGCCTCGCCGCTGATGATCTCGTCGAAGCCTTCCATCATGAAGTTCTCGAGCACGCGATTCGCGGACGGGCACGTGGGCTTGGCGCGGCAGAACGCACACTCGACGTCGTTCGGCGCCTGGTTCAGGTACACCTTGTTCCACTGCTCGATCGGCACCACGCCGTAGTCACGGCGCGCGTTCTCGACGCTGCAGGCCCGCGACCGCAGCTCGGTGGCGAACGCTTCGAGTTCCTCGAGCGGCATCACATACTCGGTCTGGCCGTCGACGCGCGGCTGGTACACGACCAAGCGGATCGTCTTGATGCCCTTCTCGCGCGCCCACTCGAACGCGTCCTGCTTGGATTGAACGACGGGGCGCATCAGAACAGCTCCTCTTCCTGTTGGCCGTCTTCATCACGCAACTTGGCCAGCGCGCCGAGGGCGTAGCACATCAGTTGCGAGTTCTTCTTCACGTCGACCGGCGTGTACCCGGTCTTCAGGTCGTCGACGATCAGCTCGTACGTCGCGTTGCCGAGATCGTCCAGCACGATCAGGTCGGCCGTGCCGAACTGGTCGTCAACGCCGCAGAACTCGCTGAAGTTCACGCGCTGCTCGACCCACATGCGCTTGCCGCGGCCCATGAACCGGCACGAGTCGACGTAGCCCTGCACCAGCTCGGCCATGTCCGCGGTGAAGCGCACCTTGCGCACTTCCTTCTCCTGCGGCAGCGACACCACGATGTAGTCGCCGATGATCGGGTCCGCGTCGTGGCCATGGATCAGACACTGCGCGGCCACGTCGTGCATCGCGGTGCCGTCGTCGGAGTAGGTCGTCGGCGTGTTCGGGATCGGCTCCTCGAGGGTGAGGCTGCCGGGGCACGCGAACCACTTCTTGCTGCCGCTCGGTGACAGCCTGGCGTGCGCCTCCTCGTGGAACGCCTGAGCCAGTGACGTGGCGAGGATGGTCTGCTTCACTTGGCGTCCGCCTTCTTGTACGCGTCGGTGAACCCGATCGTCGAGCAGACCTCACCGACGCCGGTGCCCGGCGGCAGCGCTTCGATCAGCGCCCGGCGCACCGCGTCGCGCACGAGGAGCTCGTGCTGCTTAGTGTTGTCGCCGATGCTGATGACGACCGCGAAGGTCATCGTGTACTGGACGGGCCATCCCGGCTCGTTGATGTTGATCTTGCTCAAAACAGATCCTCCTCGTCGATGTTCAGGTCGGCCGCCGGGATGAACTCGCCGCTGTCGAGCGCGAGGCCGGGGGCGTTGTGCGCGACGACGTGCATTTCGGGCGTGATCGTCACGGCGTTCGGATCGCTGGCGAGGCCACGCCACTCGAAGCAGTCAGCATCATCGTTCGTCTGGTACCCACTGACGAGGTGCTCGCGCGACGCGCTGTCGGCCGACCGACAACCGCAATACCAAAGTCCGTCAGCGAAACGAGACGCATCGATTTCGTTGTCGTCGCCGTAGTACCGACGCTCGTACACGCCATCGCGCGCCGGCGCCACGGTCCCCGGGAACCAGGGCGTCTTGTCTGCTTCGTCGAACTTCATTCGCTCAGCTCCTTGATTGCGTTGAAGACTTCGTTCCACGCGATGCACACGAGATGGGCAACGAAGATCACGAACATCGCGGTGACGATCGCAGCGACTGCCAGTGGCACGATGTAGACGGGGATCAGCACCGCCCACCACGACCAGTCGAGCAGGCCGATGAGCTTGGCGGTGATGAACACGATGGCCATCACGCCGAGGCCCGTGACGCCGTTTTTGATTTCTTCGTTCATGTCGTCCTCTTTGGTGACCCGCCGGAATCCTCGGGCTTCCAGACCCGACTTGCTCAGCTGGAACTGAACGGCGCATCGCACGCTTGCTTTGCGCCTGCCAGCAAGTCACCAAAGAGCCCCTCGTGGGGCTCTGACTCGCATCGACCGGGCGATCAGCCCAGGTCGTCGGCCGGCTCGGCCAGCGCTGCCAGGTCGACGGCGAAGCCCTCGAACTGGGCCGGCTTCAGGTTCTTGCCGGTGGTGACTTCGTACTTCTTCAGCAGCTCGACCAGCTTGGCGCGGCGGTCGGCGTAGCCGGCGCTGTCCTGCTTGCCCAGGTACGCGGCGATCTTCTCGCCCAGGCCCGACTTCTCGTAGGTGACTTCAGCCGCGGCGGGTGCCGGGGAAGGAGATGCGGGGGTGGGAGCGGACGCAGCCGAGTCCGCCTTCGTGGAATCCGCAGGCGGCGAAGAAGCTGCAGGCTTCTCCGTCGAAGCAGACTTTTTTGCCTGCTTCGTCTCCGTCGGAGCAGGGGCCGGCGTGCTGGCTGCGGTGCCGGTCTTGGGTTCGAGGCCCTCGATCGTGCCTTTGATCGATTCGACCAAGCCGGCGACCGAGTCGGACTCGGCGTAGACCGTGATGCCAGCAACGATGAACGTCGCGTTGAGTTTCAGAGACATAGTGCTCAGAGCCTTTCAAGTTGTGCCACGAGATCCTTGTGGCGGGTGAGAAGATCGCGCCTCTTCGAGAGGGAGTGCACCAGCAGGTCGCTGAAGGTGCCATACGCGTGAGCGTCCGCTGCCTGCAGCGCAACATACCGGCTGACGATGAGGTTGTCCTGCTCCTCGTCTTCGTCGAGCACTTGGCGCTGCAGCTTCTGAATCTTGGCTTTCAGCCGCCTCTTCTTCAGCCAGCGCCACATGCCGCACTCCATCTGTGTTTGCGTGGAGAAAACTGTAGCACGTGATACAGACTTGTGCAAGCAGTTCGACAAACTATTTTTCACGACGGGGCGCCAGCCTACCACAACTTGCAGTGAAGTGCAGCACCTGCTACATTGGTCGGCATGGAACCCAAACCGCAACACATCAGCGCCCTGACGCCGGCCGAGCTGAAGAAGCTTGCGCCGCTGGCCAAGACCACCTACGGCGCGCTGCGCCAAGTGGCCTCCGGTCGTCGTCAGATGTCGGCCGACATGGCCAGCTCGGTCGAGCGCGCAGCCGCGCGCATCGGCCTCAACCTCCCGCGCGAGTTGCACGCCTCGGCATGCTCTCGGTGCGAGTTCGCGCGGCTGTGCCGCAAGGGGATGAAGTGATGAGCAACGAATTGAGGAACCGGATCTACAAGAACGTGCTGGAGATCCTGCCGTCTGTGTGCGTCTGCTATCTCGAGGACATCGTCGACGCAGCTCTTGCTGCCACCAGTGCGCCGGCCGAGCCGATGTTCGACTACCTGTCGCAAACTTGGGTGACCGCGGTCGCCAAGGAATGCGGCGTGAAGGTCGATCGGCTTTCGTGCCTATTCGACTTCGTCGAGCGCGTTCAGCGAGCTACGCGCCTCGCCACCAGTGCGCCCAGCGAGCCGGCCGAGTTCGAGGACGAGTGCGCGGCGAACATGAACGGCCACAGGTTTGGACCACATGGGATGCGCGGCGAGCGCCAGTGCGAATGGTGTGGGGCCGCCGCACCCCAGCCAGCGCCTGCCGTGCCAGTGGCGGCGTGGGGCGCGCTGTTCGACCCGGTGTACCAAGCCCTGAAGGACAAAGATTGCCTCGGCGCGTCGCTTGCGCTGGAACGGGTGCTGTCCGCCATCGAAAGGCCCCAGCCAGCGCCTGCCGTGGCGCCCGACGAGTACCGGCGCGGATGGGATGATGCCATCGCTGCGCACAAGCTGCCCTACGGCGCCGAGGTCCGTCAGGATCACGACTGGCGTCCGCGCGAGATGAAGGAAGCACAAGGCGAGGTGACGCTGCCGCTAGCCGAGTTCAAACGGCTGGTCGCTGCGCAGCCCGAGGCGCCTGCCGAGCCGAGAGTCAGCCTCGTCGGGCACATTTCGCGTCCCGAGTTCACGGACAAGACTTTCACGCACGGCATCGCCACCCCTCCCGCTGAAGTGGAAGAGCGCCGGGAGCTGAGCGACGCCGAGATTGCTGGCGTTGCTGCTGCATTCAACGGAAAGCGTATCGCCGGGGGGCCGCTTGGTGGGGCACTAGCGCTGTTCAGTGCGGACATGAATGCTTTCGCCCGCGCCATCCTCGCGAAGTCGAAGGAGAAAGCATCGTGAGCCTCTACTACATGCGAGACGACCACTCGTTTGTCGGTCTGCCCGACCATGTCGATGGTGCAATGATGCGACTTCGGCAGGAGTTTTCCGACGGCTGCACTTATGGCATGTGCTGTACAAAGCTGGGGCCGATGCGAAACAAGAATGAGCATGCCCGAGGAGATTGGGCGGAGTTTGCACCGCGCGCCAGAGCATGGCTGGTCAAAGCTCTTGAGCCATCTGAGGCAGATGTCGAGTACGCATCGTGGATGGCTCGACTGATCGACAGCGCGCCGATCGCGAAGGGCGGTGCATCGTGAGCGCGCAGCACACGCCGGGGCCGTGGAAGGTAGAAGCGACCGGTGAGCGGTTCATCGTCTACCGGCTTTCACACTGGAACACCGGATGGCGCGAGTACCTCACAGCGCGAGACGGCGTTTCGTCTCGGCCGAGCCGCTTCAAGACAGAAGCGGCAGCCCGCGCAGCCATCGCCACCACCAAGCAGGGGCCCCAATGAGCGCACCAATCGCCTACCCGTACCCGAAGCTCAAGCACTGCGCAATCGAGATCTTCTTCGACAACGGCATGTTCCCGCGCATGTCGCCCGGCGACGATCAAGCAGCGGGCAGCCATGCCGTCGCGGCGATGGTCGCGAAGCATGGGTCAGCAGCCGTCAAGGCCGTCGAGGATGAGCTTGCGAAGTTCAACGACGACGAGCTGCTGCTGATCTGCGTAGATCCTGAAAACCGGCCGCCAATCTCGCAAGCATGCGATTCGATGCTCGACGACATCTTCGATGACGGACAGGAGCCCCGCTCATGAACTACCTCGCAATCGCCCTCGTGCTGTACCTGATCCCGACGATCTTGTATGCGGCGTTCCTGTGGCGTCAAGGCGCCCTCACAGGCTGTGCTTTTCTGTTTGGGGTTGCCGCAGCCATCCTCTTCGGCCTCACGTGGCCCTACGCCCTGTACACGCTGGTGCGGGCTCGGTTGATTCTCAACTCGAAGGACGATCATGAGCACTGATCCGAGAGTCTCAAGCATGTCTGATCTCGCACGAGACATCAGCATTTCTATCGAAGCTGGCTTGCAGGCACTGAGGGCCAAAGACGCCGAAATCGCCCGCCTCACTGCTGAGCTGGAGGAGGCGAGGAAGGATGCGGGGCGGTATCGGTGGCTGCGCAGCAAGCAGCCGGACCATCAGTGGCAAGTGATCGGAACTCGCATCGTCGAGTTCGGTCCGCCGGGAAGCGGAAAGATTTTCTCCGGCGACAGCACGTTCACAAATTCGATGACCGGTGTCTCGCTCGATGACGCCATCGACGCAGCCATGACCAAGGAGAAGCCGTGAACACACCGAAGCTGATGAAGGGCGGTCGCTACAACTGGAAGAACCAGCCCGAGCGGTTGGTGTACCTCGGCAAGAACTGGAGCGGCAACGGCTTCTGGCACCAGTTCGAGAAAGTCGATGCGCCGGGCATCGTCTGGTGCGAGGTGCTCGACGACGAGCTGAAGTACTTCGAGGAGACCCCGCATGGGCGCCCTGAGTGACGACGGCCGCGACGATGCGCAGGACACCTCCGCTGAATGGCCGCCGCGGTTCGTGTACGAGGCGTGGCAAGACCGCTACGTGTTCGCCGGCCAGCGCAGTGCGCGGACTCGCGAGAACCTAGTGCCTCGCCAGCCGATCGAAGAATGCCAGCGGCTCGTCGAGCGGCTCAATGCGATGCCAGATCGGCATGGCGCGTACCGTCTCGCGCGGGCGCATCCGTGGTACGCCGAGAACGAGAGCAACCGCTGCGCGGTGTGGTCGGTATGAGCGCGGCGTATTGGGTCAACCTGTGTTGACTTCTGGCACCACCAAACTGAAAGGAATCACGCAATGAAACTCACGAGCTTCGCAAGCAAGATTGAAGTCACAGGTGAGGCCGCCGACGGTTCACGACACGCACTGGTCGTGCTCCAGGCCGCGGACAATCTCGCGGACTTCGGCTACTCGATCCTGGTCAAGCTGCCGGATGTGAAGGCTGACCCGCAGGAGGTCGCCGACCTCAAGCTGCAGCTCGAAGGCAACGCCGGCGTGATGAAGTCGATGTCCGACGAGATCGATCAGTGGAAGAAGCGCTTCGACGCGCTGCTCTTCCAGAAAGGCGGTGCCGCATGATCGAAGTGCGCATCGACCGCGACCTCTACCGGACGCGGTTCAACGAGAACGACGTGCTGCTGGGCATCCACACGCTGGAGCAGCTGCGCGAGGCCGGCATCCCGGCCGAGGGCATCCTGTTCGTGCGCGGCGTGAGTTCCGGCCGCCTCGAGATCGAGCCCGAGGATGAGCTCATCGGCAACGACATGATCTACAGGTGGTATCCATGAACAAGGCCGAAGAAATCCAAGCGGCATTCAAACTCGTCTGCAAGAAGTGCGGAAGCGAGAACGTCGTAGTAGACGTAGAGGAAGGTGTCGACTACGGAGGTGAAACCGGCTATTCGCCAGGTCACATCACCATCGGTTGCAACGACTGCAAGCAGAACGACATCTACATCCCCATCTAAGGACACCCATGAGCGATAACCATCCCGAAACGCTGCTGGGCGCAGTGGAGGAACTCAACAACTGGTTGGTGTGCTGGCCCATCGCCACACCCGATGACATGGCGCAGAACTTCCCCTACATGCAGGGCGTGGCCGAGTGGGCCGTCCAGCAGGTGGCGAAGCCGATCGACATGGTGCTGCACTGCCCGGCCTGCGGTCAGCAGCACATCGACGCGCCTCGGCTTGCGGGGGACGCTGACGCTCCACCACACCCGACAGAAGGCATGTCGCACGAGGAGGCCCAACCGTTCATCGACGCGTTGGCCGACTACGAAGCGAGTTGGACCAACCCACCCCACCGCTCGCACCTGTGCCACCACTGCGGCCACATCTGGCGGCCGGCGGACGTGCCTACCAACGGTGTCGCGCAGATCAAGACGCGCGGCAAGAACGACTCGGAGATCATGTCATGAAGCAATCTGAACTCGCGAAACTGAAGCGCACCACGTGGTTCAACCGGACGACCAAACCGCTTCGGCCTGGTGTGTACGAGCGCCGATATTGGGGTGGGACGGTGATGTTTTCCGAGTGGACCGGGTACAACTGGCTGTTCGCTGATGTCACACCGAAGCGTGCTGCGCGCCGTAGCGACGTAAGCGGCATGCGCCTCCCGTGGCGCGGGCTTGCGCAAGATCCGTCGACGCGATGAGCAGCCGCGTCACCTCCAAGCAGCGCGTCGGCAACGGCACGCTGGCGTCGTACAGCGAGATGAAGGGCTGCATCGGGAAGATGCGACACGAGAGCGAGCGCCAGGCCAAGCGCTCGATCGAGAAGCGCTGCGCGCATGCCGAGGTCCAGCTCTACACCTACAAGTGCAAGCACTGCAAGGGCTGGCACCTCACGCACCGGCCGCCGGGCATCTCCGTCGGCGGGCGCCCCAACGCTGACGGGTTCGAGTACGTTGAGGGCGTGTAAACGCTACACTGAACACCCGATTCGGCCTATAGTTGGCACCCCGCCAACCAACATCCAGGCCATGGCTCTCAAACGAGACTACAAGTCAGCGGTCACTCAGTACCGCAGGGGCTACAGCATTGAGCAGGTAGCCAAGTCTCACGGCGTGAGCCGCCAGGCGATGTACCACATCCTCAAGCGCCGCGGCGTGGTGTTCCGCCCGCGCAGCGCTCCTCGCAAGGAGATCAGGTCATGAGCCTCGAGTCCTTCACCAACGGGAACTTGGCGTACGAGCTACGCGTGCTCGCCACCTGGAGAGTCGCTCCGCCCGTCCACTTCTGGCACCTGCAGACGCACATCCAAGACGCGGTCTTCCGCGCGAAGGACTTGCACGAGCAGTGGGGCCAACTGCGGCCGATGCAGCGCCGCATGTTCCTGCTGTTCATCGCCTGCGCGATCGAGGGAGGTGACCTGTGAGTGGCAAATCCAAAGCACGCCGCGAGGCGAAGGCCGCCGACCGGGCCGCGCGCAGCAACCAGCGTGCCCAGGCTGACCTGCAGCGACGCTGGCACCTGACGCTCAAGCAGCAACGCGAGATCGACAGCGTGTACGCCATGGCTGCGGTCAAGAGACAGCGGGCGGTGGTGGCTGCCAAGGCGCGCATCGCTGACGCGCTGCATGACCAGTTCGTCAGGACAGCGAACACCGAAGGCGTCACCATGGAAGTCAACAACCCCGAGGTCTACGAGCCGCACTGCGTCATGGCGTGGCGCGAGCAGATGGCCGGGATGGACGACATGGGCGGCATCGACACGGCGCTTGCGCGGGGTGACGGCACGTGACGCACTGGGCCTACTACAACGAGCTCGACTCCTACGCGGCCCAGTGGCTGCGCAACCTCGTGGCCGCCGGCCACATCGCACCGGGATACGTTGATGAACGCAGCATCGCAGACGTTCGACCATACGACCTTCAAGGCTTCACTCAGTGCCATTTCTTTGCCGGCCTTGGTGTGTGGTCGCACGCCCTCCGACGAGCTGGTTGGCGTGATGAGAGACGCGTTTGGACTGGATCGTGTCCTTGCCAGCCTTTCTCCGATGCAGGTCAAGGCCGCGGGCTTGCTGACGAGCGGCATCTGTGGCCCTTCTGGTACCACCTCATCGACCAGTGCCACCCTCCAGTCGTCCTTGGAGAGCAGGTTGCGAGCAAGGACGCAATGCCTTGGCTCGACCTTGTTCAAGATGACCTGGAAGGCATGGGTTACGCCTTCGGGGCGATCCCGTTTCCGGCTGCGAGCGTCGGTGCTCCGCACATCCGAGACCGCCTGTACTTCGTGGCCCTCGCCGATGGCCAACGCACGAGAGTCGACGCCGAAGCGGTACCTGCGCGGCAATCCGAATCTGGCTGGAGCTGCGGTGCTCGCGAGCTGGCCCACGACCGCGGTCAGCGACTCGCTGCGGCACCCGTCGGAGGACTTCGCGACATCGAACATCACGCTCAACCACGCAGCGGTGCTCGCGAGCTGGCCAACGGCGGCGGCGCGCGACTGGAAGTCGGGCGACTCCAACTTGCACGGCAAGAACTCGAGACCGCTGAACGAGGTGGCGATGCTGGCGGGCTGGGGCACGCCGACGGCGAGCGAGCCGGGCGGGTCGGGGGAAGCCTACGTGGCGAGGTCTATCGCCAAGACGGGCAACAGCGCGCCGACGATGTTGGCGCATCAGGCGCAACTCGCGAACTGGTCGATGGGCGACGTGATCAGCAGCGGATGGCGGGGGCCCGCCCGACTGACGGCTTCTGGCGAGATGCGGATTGGATCTTCCTCCGGGACGGCAAGTGGCGGCCAGTTGAACCCGGCACACAGCCGCTGGCTCATGGGGCTACCAGCCGAGTGGGACGACTGCGCGCCTACGGCAACGCGATCGTCGCGCCGCAAGCCGTCGAGTGGATCAGCGTCGTGATGGAGTGCCTGCCATGACCCACGACACCACCAACCCTCTCATCGACGCGCTGCAGCCTCTCGTCGATCGCGTGCGCACCGACGCCACCGCGGTGCGCCGTCCCGGCCAGCCGGCCGCGTGGACCACGCAGCCGTTGACGCGCGATCGCCTGGCCCAGCACCTCAATGGCGGCCCGGCGCGCGGCGTGTGCCCGATCAAGGCGGGGGAGTCCGTCACGCTGGTCGGGTTGCTCGACTTCGACAGCCACAAGGGCGACGTCACCTGGCCGGCCATGTCGCTGGTGGTGGGCGCCGTCGTCGACCAGCTGGTGCTCGCCTGGGGCATGGAGCCGATCCTGTTCCGCAGCTCCGGCGGCAACGGCGTGCACCTGTACCTGCTGTGGGACGAGCCCCAGGACGCGTACAGCGTGCGCCAGTTCCTCAAGCGCGTGCTGTTGGACTGCGGCTTGCGCGACGGCACGGGCGGCGTGCAGGACCGCGCCGTCGAGGTGTTCCCGAAGCAGGACCACGTCCCGCACGAAGTGATGCGCAAGGGCGAGCTCAAGCCGGCATACGGCAGCATGTTCGTCCTCCCCCTGGCCGCCAAGTCCGAGCTGCTGGTACTCGACGACCTGTCGGCGATGCTGGTGGGCGTAAGCGCCGATCGCGTGGCGCGGTGCTGGGCCAGCTCACCGGCTGTGCCGGTGGCCGAGCGACCCGTCGTCGACCGCGCCGCGCGCGAGCCCGGCCTGCCCGAGGCCGAGCTGCCGGTGCTGTGGGCCGCGCTCGACGCCGTCGACAACACCGGTGACGGCCTCGAGTACGACCGCTGGCGCGACCTCATCTACGCCGTGCACTGGGCCACGGGCGGCAGCCAGGAGGGCCTGGACCGGGTGGAGGCGTGGAGCTCGCGCAGCGCCAAGCACGTGCCGGGCTACGCCGAGGCGAAGGTGTGGTCGTACGCCGACCAGCACCGCGCCGGCGGCATCACCGCGGCCACCCTGTTCAAGGCCGCTGCCCAGGCCGGCTGGGTGAACCCGGCGACGCATGCCGAGCCCGACGACGATGGCTTCGAGCCTGAGGGAGCGGCTGCGGTGCGGCTGGAGGTGCAGGAGCAGCACAAAACGGCAGGAGGTGCAGGTCAGGCAGCCCTGCCAAGCCGCGATCTGGCAGCGCCTGCGGCCAGGGTGGTGGCGAGCCGCCCCGACAGCTGGGAGCAGCCCACGTACAGCCGCGAGAAGAAGACCGGCGTCGTCATCGCGAGTGTCGAGAACGCCGTCAAGGCGATCCGCGACGAGTGGGAGGTGGGGATGCAGGTCGCGCACGACACGTTCCGCGACGAGATCATGGTGGCGCCCGCCGGGGCACAGAACCAGTGGCGCAACATCACCGACGCCGACATCGTGCGGCTGCGGATCAAGCTCGAGCAGAAGAGGTTCAAGTCGGCCCCGAAGGAGCTGGCCCGCGACGCGATGGTGCTGGTGGCCGACGAGAACCAGTTCGACAGCGCCCGGTTGTGGCTGGATGGCGTGTCCACGTGCTGGGATGGCGTGCGGCGCGTGGACACGTTCCTGCGCGATTTCTTCGGTTGCACCGACACGCCGTATACCCGGGCGGTGTCGCGCTACATCTGGACCGCGATGGCCGGGCGGGTGATCTCGCCTGGCTGCCAGGCGGACATGGCCCCGATCCTGGAAGGTGACCAGGGCCTGCGCAAGACCAGCGCGCTCGCGGCCATGGTCCCCGACCGCATGTTCTTCACCGAGATCGACCTGAGCAAGGACGACGACACGCTGGCGCGCTTGCTGCGCGGGTCGCTCGTGGGGGAGATCAGCGAGCTGCGCGGGCTGCAGACGAAGGACCAGGAGTCGATCAAGGCCTGGATCAGCCGGCGCTACGAGAAGTGGGTGCCCAAGTTCAAGGAATTCAGCACGGTGTTCCCGCGGCGCTGCGTGCTGTTCGGCACGACCAACCGCACCGACCTCCTGGTGGATGAGACAGGTAACAGGCGGTGGCTGCCGGTGCACGTGACACGGGCGGACGTGGAGGGCATCGACGCGGCCCGGGAGCAACTGTGGGCGGAAGGCGCCGCTCTCTTCGACGGCCTGGTGCCGGGGTGGGGCGGTGGGGTGGCGTGGAGGGACGCCGAGGAGCTTGCCAAGGCCGAGCACGAGGGCTACAGGCGCACAGACGAGTGGGAGGCGCCGATCCAGGCGTGGCTGGACGGAAATGACGCGCTGGATGACTCAGGTGCCGCTTCCGCTGGGGCGGGGCGGGGCGAATCACCTTTCGCGGTTCTGGATGTCCTGTGCGGGGCGCTGGGCATGTCCGTGAAGGAGGTGGACATGAAGGCGCAGACGCGGTGCGGGGCGGTGCTGCGCAGCTTGGGGTACGAGAAAAAGGACACGCGAGTCGGTAAGACCGTCCTGAAAAGGTGGGCGAGAAGGCAGTAGCCCCTGTAGCTCCTGTGAGTTGGACAGGGGCTACACGAGAAAGTTGGCTCAGATCAACAACTTAGCGTCGTGTAGCCCCTGTTGCCCCTAGTTCCTATACTCTCTCTTTATCAATTTGTTGTTTGAATAGCGTGCACGCGCTGCGCGTCGGCGCGCGAGGGGCGCGAGCGTGTGTGCGTGCGTGGCGCCTTTATAGGAAAACAGGGGAAACATGGGGCGACAGAGGCTACACTGCACAAAAAAGAGGCACTGTCTTGTAGGACAGTGCCTCTGAAGGCGCCCCGGGAGGGGCATCACAAGGAATCGGTAAATAATTACGAGTCTTATGGTTCCTGTTGAATCACCCAGTCGACGCGAGCCAGCAGGCGGTCGTATCGGGCGATTTCCTGTTCGAGGGCCTCGATGTCCTCGGGGTAGGCCAAGGGCTCAGGGTGCAGGCCGATCTCGTGGTTGGCGTGCGCGATGGCGCCGGCCAAGGCGTCGCGGACGGTTTGGAGGTTGTGTCCGGTGAATTGCATGGTTCACTCCTCGAACAGGCGATGGTAGGTCTGCAGCTTGACCAAGCGCGGCACCAGTTCGTCGGTCCCGCTGTACTCGCTATTGGTCCAGGACTCAAGATCGGTGACCGTCTCGCGCAGCGCAGCTTGCAGTTCGTGGATTGCGATGAGGGCTTGCTCCATCAGCGCGGGGTCGGTGGTGCGACCGTGGATGCGCATCACCCTGATGCGGGCGGACAGGCGCGTAGAGACGGTGTGCGGAGTGGGTTGGTTCATTTTGACGGGTCCTATGGCCGGTGTTGAATCGGGGGTTGGTACTGAGGGTGCATCACGCGCATGAGGGTCCTGGCCAGCAGACGCGTGATGGGGTACAGGGCGCTCGCGGATTGCGTGATGGGGGTGGCCTTGCCGGTGCTGCTGATGTAGCAGCCCGGACGCCACGGCGTGCGGTCGATGGGGCGTTGCGGCATGGTCAGGCTCACCAAGTAGGCGCGAGGGACCTTGGCACCCGCCTTGAGAAGTGCGAGAGTGGTACGGGCTACGCCGGTCTTGCTGGCGGCGTCGTTCAATGCGCTGACAGGGAACCGTGTCCCCTCATCGGTGATGTAGTGGTTCGGCGCCCAGGACTTGCGTTCGGAGCCACGATTGGGTTTGCGGGGTTTTTGCATGGCTATGCCTTTTGGAACTTGAGGCAGCCGAACAAGGGGCCGGTGCGCAGGTCGGCGCACAGTCCTGTATCGTCGCTCGCATCGGCGAGCAAAACCGCGTCATCGTCGGCCGGACGGTTGTCGTTGTCCCAGTCGTTGTCCCGGTCAAGGCGGTCGCAGATGCCGGATGGGCTCCAGAACTTGCAGTCTTTGCAGTGCATGGTGCAGTCTCCTAGATCCACAGCACGCCCACAAGGCGCACCGTAGCGGGTTGATCGGGCGTGGTGCGCTCAATGAGCACAATGTGCACGCCATCGGTTCGGGTCGGCCAGAATTGCAGCATGGTCAGACCCTCGCCTTGAGTGTGTTGGCGTCCGTGCGCGCGGGCAATGACGCTTCGCGCACGCGGATGAAACCGTCACGCACGCCGGCTTTGACGACAACCGAGCGTGCAGGCACGTGCAGGGTTTCGCCGGCACGGTAGGTGCCGTGCGTGCGCTTGAGGCGGACCACGGCGTTATACAGGCCGGTCAGGTCATGCGCGGGGGTCGGTGCCCAGCCGATGAACGTCACCGGGATGAGCGATGCAGGCAGGCCCGCTTCGTAGTACATGGTCATGGTGTCAGGCTCCAGACCCGTCAATGATGGCGCGCAGGTCGTCCACGCACTCGCAGACCAGCTCGGCGCGGATCACGCGACGATACTCGTCGGTGGCGTCAAGTACGCAGCCCACAGAAGAAAGAACAACACGTTTGCCGCTGCGCTCATCGTGCACCGTGATGGTTGCGCACTCGCAGGTATCGCATTTCTCGTTGTGGAAATTCTCATCATCGTGCCACTCACATACCACCGTCGACACCTTGTGAGCTTCGAGATAGAGGGCTTCGTTTTCGGCGAGGATGATTGCGCCACGCGTGCGCCCCTGTTCAGGTGTTTCTTCTGAGGCGCGATAGCACCATCCCGCGTTGTCGAAAAAGAACTGCTGTTCGGTGGTCAGCGATTGAGTGGGTTGCATGGTGTGTGATCCTTGTGATCGGGTCGGAATGCCCGCGCATGCCCCCGCGTGCGGGGCATGGGCTGGCAGTCGTCAGCGGTAGAAAAAGGTGACGCCCTTGAACTCGACTTCGCTGTAATCCATCTTGAGCTCGCGTGCAGCACGCTCCCAGTCGATGCAGTTGTTCGGCCAGGATGAGCTCTCATCGATCGCGCCAATATCAGTGGCCAGCTGTTGCGCGTAATCCTCGAAATGCGATTCGCGGATGAGGGTCACGGGATACCAAGAGCCTTCCCACTGTTCATCCCCGCCGTAGCCCTTCAGGTCGTCCAGCAGGCTTTCGAGTTCTTCGAGTTCTTCGCTGTTGTCCAGATTCCACTCGTCAAGCGCGGTTTGAGCATCATGCTTCGCGTCAGCGAGTTCGAGCGTGCCGTCGAGGGCTTCGTCCGCTTCTTCGAGCGCGGTATCGAGCGTGTCGCGTTCATTGCGCAGTTCTTCCACGCGCGCAATCACATCGCGCACGTCGATGATGTCGTCAGTGTGGTTGATAGAGTCAGCCATGGTGTGATCCTTGTGATGTGGTGTGGGTGGCTCAGTGCGTGAGCCACAGCAGCAAGCGCGCAAGCACCGTCAGGTGCTGCGGCCGCTTGCAGCGCGAGGGCTGCGCCCAGCTGGGCGTCGGCGGGGTTTCCGCGAGGATGGGATTGGCTTGGTGTTCGGACATTTGGTAGCTCCTGTTGGTGAGTGAAAGGTCAGGTGTTCGCTTTGATGTTGGCGCCCGTGGTGTTCAGCAAACGCGCGAACACAAAAGCCTTGAAGCCTGTGTCAGCTTGGCGCCAGGACTTGTCAAACCGCAGGCCGGTGATACGAAGAAACGGTGCAATCAAGGTAGCAGTGATTTCGCGCATGGTGTGGGCTCCTGTTGGTGTGTAGCACTTGCTGCACATGCCTCAATCATCGTCGGACTTGCCCCATTCCTCAAGCTCTATTTACAAGTCTTACATGTGTTCGACCTGCGCACATCGATATAACTCAAAGGCATATGAAAGACCCTTTGTCATGCTTCTTTCTCGATTCAGAAGCTGTATACTTCGTTTACAGGTGCTGTATACTAAGTACACAGCTGCACAAAAATGAGGCATACAATGGCTAAGTTGCGAGCACTCACTACCATGCAGGACCCCACGGTTGCTGGGTTCTTGATCGAGTTCCCCTCAGGACTGAAAAAGGAAGTCATCTGGCAATCGGCAGTGCCAGCGCCCGATCCGCTGCGCGCCGCGAAGGAATTCACGGCCGGCTTGCTGGACCAGCTGCTGCAGGAGGGCAAAACCGATGACGCGAACCGCACGAACTGGCCGAGCGTCACTGCTGCAGTGCAGCATTTCGTGATCGAGTTCAACGCCAGGCGCATGGAAGCGCTGCGCGCGCTCGAGACTTCCGCCCCGAATTCCGCCCTGACGCACTGAGCTACCTATGTAGTGCGTTGGGTGCTAAACCCATTTCACCCCGCAACGACAGGAGAACGACCCATGAAAGCCACCCCGACGACTCACCAGCAGTACGCCGTGCCGCCGACCCGCTTCCGGGCGCAAGCCACGGGCTGTGGCAATGCACGATCGACCAGCGAGGCGACCGGCGCGGCCCGGGCTGCTGAGGTGGTGCAGGGCATGCCCGATGCGCAGCGCAAGGCCCTCGCGCCGTCACAAGGCTACCCCACCCCCGGGGCAGCCCGCGATTGAGCATAGGGGGCACACCCCCTTGAATATGCACACCCCAGAGAACCCCGATTTCCAAATCGAGATCCCCGACCCGCGATCCGCAGTGGATTGCAGGTTGTGGATCCCGATCGGGGAATTTAAGGTGTGGGGGTGGGGACTCGCGATTCGTGCACCACGATTCGTCGACCTCCTGAAAAATTTTTGATTTTTGAAAATCGAAAATCGCCTATGACGTCCGCCCAACGGGAACTCATCGACGCGGCGCGCCAGGAGGAATTCGCGCAGCACATCGCGAACGGCCTGACCTCGCGAGAGGCCCTGACGCAGATGGGCCTGTCGCACGCACCGAACAACTACCTGAAGCTGGCCAAGGCGCCCGGCATGGTCGAGCGGGTGCGCACGCTGGTCGCGCAGCGCCTGCAGGCCGCCGGAGTCACGGCGGAGCGCACGAAGCGGGAGATCGCGCGCGTGGCCTACGCCGACGTGCGGCGTATCTTCAACAAGCAAGGGCAGCTTCTGCCGATCCACGAGATCGACGACGACACGGCCGCGGCGATCACGAGCATCACGGTGCAGACGAAGAACGTGGGGTCGTTGAAGGAGCCCGACTACGTCGACGTGATCAAGATCAAGTTCGCCTCGAAGATGGACGCGCTGGGCCTGCTGGCCAAGCACTTCAAGCTGGTGAACGACGAGGGCGACGGCATGAACGCGCTGGCGTCGGCGCTGGCCGACCGGCTGAACGCCGCCAAGCGGCGTGAGCCGTTGCAGCCGGTCGAGGAGGTGCCGGTGCGCCGGGTGCTGGTGGGGCCGGAGGATGCGTTCGACGAGGGCGCCGGCGAGCCGTTCGAGGACGTTTTCGACATCGACGCCGAACCCGCCACGGCCGAAGAGACCACGGCCGATGACGACCTGTTCTGATGCGCCGGCAGCACACGACAGAAACGGAGCGCCGCGACCGGGAGGCGGTGGGCGCCGTCCGGGATCCACGCTTCAACGCGCTGCGCAACAACGTGGTGCCGAGCAAGCGCACGTGCGCCAACATCTGGAAGGACGGCACCCGCCTCGACCAGATCCCTGTGAGAGAGGCTGAGCTGATGGCAACGCGAGTGAAGAACACGCCCATCGACGAGCTGATGGACGGCCTGGCGCGCTACCGCCACGACCCGCTCGGCTTCGTGATGTGGGCGTTCCCGTGGGGCGAGCCGAACACGTCGCTCGAGGACATGACGGGGCCCGAGGACTGGCAGACCGCGCAGCTCACGCGCATCGGCGACAGGCTGCGCGCAGGCGCCGCCGAGACGGGCGACGTGATCCAGGAGGACGTGTCGTCGGGCCACGGCATCGGGAAGTCGGCGATGGTGTCGTGGATGATGCTGTGGGCGGTCAGCACGTGCGCCGACACGCGCGGCGTGGTGACGGCGAACACGGAGAGCCAGCTGCGCACGAAGACATGGGCCGAGCTCGGCAAGTGGTACGGCCTGTTCATCGCGCGCTCGCTGTTCACGTTCACGGCGACGGCGCTGCACATCGCCGACGACCCGGTGCGCGAGAAGAGCTGGCGCCTGGACGCGATCCCGTGGTCGAAGGAGAAGTCCGAGGCGTTCGCCGGCCTGCACAACCAGGGCAAGCGCCTGCTGGTGGTCTTCGACGAGGCGTCGGCGATCGACGACCTCATCTGGGAGGTCACCGAGGGGGCGCTCACCGACGCGAACACCGAGATCATCTGGCTGCGCTACGGCAACCCGACGAAGACGTCCGGTGCGTTCTTCAAGCGTTGCTCGCAGCCGGGCAAGCGCTGGTCGGCCGAGAGCGGCCTGATCGAGGTGAGCGACCGCCGCAGCAACACGTACTCGCGGGTGGACAGCCGCACGGTGAGCTTCTCCAACAAGAAGCAGATCCAGACATGGATCATCGAGTACGGCGAGGACAGCGACTTCGTGCGGGTGCGCGTGAAGGGAGAGTTCCCGCGCGCGGGCTTCTCGAACTTCATCTCGGCCGAGCTCGTGTTCAACGCGCGCCGGCGCGTCGTCGGGCTCACCGCGTACCAGGCGTACCCGAAGATCCTGTCGGTGGACCCGGCGCGCTTCGGCGACGACTTCAGCGTGATCACGCTGCGCCAGGGCATCAAGGTGCACTACCAGATCGCGCTGTCGGGCTTCGACGGCGTGGACCTGGGCGGGCGCATTTTCGAGCTGGTGCGCCAGGAGAAGACGATCAGCTGCATCGTGTACGACGCGATCGGCAACGGCGCCGACCTGGACAGCACGCTGCGGCGCATGAACGGGCTGCCCACGCTGATCCCGCTGCAGTGGGGCCAGCCCGCCAAGGACGACAAGGCGTACTCGAACCAGCGCGCCGAGTGCTGGGGCCGCATGCGCGAGTGGCTCGAGACGGGGCAGATCCCGGACAACGACGACCTGGCCGAGGAGTTGACCGCGCTCGACTACTTCTATGACGCCAAGTTCCGCATCCAGCTGCAAGCGAAGAAGGACCTGAAGAAGGCCGGCGTGAAATCGCCTGACCGCGCCGACTCGCTGGCCATCAGCTTTGCGCCCGACCTGATCGAGCGCAAGTTCACGAACGCGAAAGTGCGCCCGGTGCAGCGGCGCACGGTGGTGTGGTCGCGGTCCGCCTGAACGAGGGGTTGCGTTTAGCGCATCATCTGCTACAGTGGAGGCTCTCGGCTTTCGACACTGACTCCCCATCCACCACCTGGAGACCCCGATGAAATCCTTCCTCCGATCGAGCGTGATGTTCCTGCTGGGCATGGCCCTCGCCTTCTGTGGCTTCTGCACCGGCATCGCGACCACGGCGCGCCTCGCGGTCGTCGAGACCTATCGCTGGGTCAAGGACACGTTCAAGCACGTGGTCGACCGCCTGCTGGCCAAGCTGCACGCCAACCGGCTGCTGAAGCGCCCGGCCGTACTGCTGGTGGCTGCCAAGTCCTTCGTGCTGCGCAAGATCCGCCGGGAGGCGCCGCGAATCGAGAACAGCTGGCGCATGTGCCCCAGCACCTGATTCCCGTTGCGGGGTAGCTCAGCCCGGAAGAGCAGCAGGTTCATACCCTGAAGGTCGGGAGTTCAAATCTCCAACCCGCAACCACTTTCTCTTGGGCTGCGCGCCGGAGCGCAGGAAGGCCCTGCAAGCCATCCCTGGTCGGTTCGACACCGACGCGGTCCACCACACCATGACGACTGCGAGTCGAGTTGACGGCGCCTGATCAGCGGCAAGTCGAACCGAGGAACGCAACCGGCCCCATCAGGCCGGCCGAGTTCAGTCAAGCGAGGGTACGGTTACCGGCGAGTGAGACGTCGGCCCGGCTCGCAGTCGTGATGGTGAATGCGTAGGCTGATGCGCAGTGCCCTGGCGTGCGGGCACGGACGAAATAGGTCACGCTTGCCGGTAACGGCGTAACGAGTGCAAAGCCGGAGATCAGCGCCGGCCACCATCTTCAATCTGGGTGTAGCTCAGTCCGGCCAGAGTCCTCGCCCTGGAAGCGAGTTGTCGCAGGTTCAAATCCTGCCACCCAGACCATGAACTCCGCCAGCCGTAGCACGGGCTGGTGGAGCACCAGCGGCCGAGCATGCAGGCGACTGGTGGACGTGCGCATGATCGTGTCGGCACGGCGCCGGCGGCCCGCCCGAGTAAGCCTGGGGCCACCCGTCGGCTCCGCGCACCGACGCAGGACGACTGGTAACCTGCCCTGAGGCCCCGCAAGGGGTCTCTTGCATTTCAGGCACCCCTTTTGCATTCGCACCCAGCGAGTGCATAATCCGGCCCCATGGCCGTCAATCCACCCGCCCCAGCAGCTCAATCCGCTCCGGCGCCGCGCGCAGGTGGCGTCAGCCCCTTGATCCGCCAGCTCGGCCTGGCGGACCTCGCCAAGCGCGACGCGCCGGACAAGCTCCCCGAGCCCGAGGTCGTCATCGAGGACGAGAACGTCCCCGAGCTGGTCGGGCACGTGCGCCTCGCGTGGCAGAAGAACAAGCTGGCCAAGGTCGTGATCGACCGCAAGCTGCTCGCGTGCCTGCGCGCCCGCCGGCAGATGTACAGCGCCGCCGAGGTGCAGCAGGTCCAGCAGTCCGGTGGCGGCATGAACCTGGTGTTCACCGACCTCACCGAGACGAAGTGCCGGGCCGCGTCGGCGTGGCTGCGCGACATCCTGCTGCCGGCCGGCGAGCAGCCGTGGGGTGTGGACCCGACGCCGCTGCCCGACCTACCGCAGCCGCTGCGCAACCAGGTGGTGCAGAAGGCGCTCGCCGAGGCCCAGCAGGTGCTGCAGCAGACCGCGCAGGCCGGCGGCGGGGTGATGGCCCCCCAGGAGTTCCGCGACCTCACCAAGGACATCGGCATCAAGATCCGCGCCGAGGTCGAGGAGGAGTACCAGCGGTCGGCGAAGCTGCGCGCCAAGCGCATGGAGAAGGTCATCGCCGACCGACTCGCCGAGGGCAACTACCAAACGGCGATGGACGGCTTCATCGAGGACTTCGTGACCTATCCGGCCGCGATCCTGAAGGGCCCCACCTACAAGCGCCACCGCCGGCTGTCGTGGAACGCGGACTTCACCCCCAAGGTGACGAACGATCCGATCCCGTGGTGGGAGCGGGTGAGTCCGTTCGACTGCTTCCCGGCCTCGAACACGACCTCGCCGCAGAAGGGCGACTTCATCGAGCGCATCCGCTTCCACCGCAGCGACCTGTACGACCTGAAGGGCCTGCCCGGCTACCAGGACGAGCAGATCGACAAGGCGCTGATGGACTACAGCGCCGGCCGGCTCGACAACTGGATGTGGACCGAGGCCGAGCGTCAGCGCCTGGAGCAGGAGACGATGTTCATGTGGCTGTCGCCGCAGGGTACGATCGACGCGCTCAACTACTGGGGTAGTGTTCCCGGCTGGAAGCTCATGACCTGGGGCGTCTCCGGCAAGGACGGCGCGCCGCTGGACGAGACCTGCGAGTACGAGTGCAACGTGTTGCTGTGTGGCAGCTACGTGCTGTACGCCACGCTGAACTCGGACCCGCTGCACGAGCGCCCGTACTGGAAGGCTTGCTACGACGAGATCCCGGGCGCCTTCTGGGGCCGCTCGATCCCTGATCTCGCGTCGGTGAGCCAGCGCATGTGCAACCAGTTCGCCAGCGCCATGGCCGACAACATGTCGATGGCCAGCGGCCCGATGGTCTGGGTGCACGCCGATCGGTTCGCCGATGGCGAGCAGACCATGGAAATCTTCCCGTGGAAAATCTGGCAGCTCAAGAGCGACCCGCAGGCCGCCGGCCAAGCCGCGCCCGGCATCGGCTTCTTCCAGGCCGCGGACAACTCGGGCTCGCTCATGGCGAACTACGAGAAGTGGGAGATCAAGGCGGATGACGCCACCGGCATCCCGCGCTACACCTACGGCAACGAGCGCGCCGGCGGCAGCGCCGACACGGCCAGCGGCCTGGGCATGCTGATGGCGAACGCGGCCAAGGGCCTGCGCCGCGCGATCAGCAACGTCGACCTGAACGCGGTCAGCCGCACGATCGGCAAGACGTTCATCAACGAAATGATCTACAACCCCGACACGAGCATCAAGGGCGACTGCGTCGTGGTGCCGCGCGGCGCCGCGGCGATCCTGATCAAGCAGGCCGCGCAGGCCAACCGCCTGCAGTTCCTGCAGCTGACGGCGAACCCCATCGACGCCCAGATCATCACGGCCAAGTACCGCGCGGTCATCCTGCGCGAGACCGCGGCCGCGCTCGAGTTGCCGGCCGAATGCGTGCCCACCGACGAGGAGCTCGACGCGAGCCAGAAGGCGCAGGCCGCCGCGCAGCAGGAGGCCATGCAGGCCCAGCAGCAGCTCGAGATGACCAAGATCGCGGCGCAAGGCAAAGCGGACCTGGAGGTCCAGCTCGCGCGCGAGCAGGCGATCAGCCAGCGCGAGGGCGAGGCCCAGCGCAACCAGGTGTTGGCCAACGTGGTCCAGGAGGCCGTCGCCAAGGCGATGGGCACCAAGGAGCCCGCGTCGGCGGAATCAGCCGAGGCATGAGTTGGGTAAGTTTCACTAACTCCCAACGCATTCCAACCTGAAAGATATGCAATCGCGGCGGTGACCCCCTAGAATCCGCCGCATGACGCTCACCCCGGACCAGCTGCAGTTCCTGGCGCGGTTCTCGAAATCCCCGGAAGGCAAGTTCCTGGTGAGCATGTACGAGGCCGAACTGGCCGAGGTTGATGGCAAGTTGCGCAGAGCCACGGAGGCGGACATCTACCGTCTTCAGGGCCGAGCCAGCCAGCTCGACGAGATGATCGGGCGCATCAAGACCGCGGAAAGCAAGGCCAACTCCCAACGCCCCGTGCACGCACCCCGGCCGTTTGGAGCCTGATCAGGAACCGCGCGTTCGCCTCCTGGAAACCCGAATCCCGTGGCCGCCGTCAGGCGCCGTGGCTCGAGGAACGAACACATGCAGGCTTCAACAGCCAAGAACGAAACCCGTCTTCCCCGCGCGGTGTTGCGCATCAGTGAGGCCGTCCAGGCCCACATCGATGAGCGAAATGCCCAGCGTGGCACGAAGCCAGATCCCGTGGTACCGGACGCGTCGGCCCAGCCGCCGCAGACGGCCACGCCCCCTGCTGACCTGACGCCAGGCCCACAGGTGCCCGAAAGCGATCCTCGCGAGAGCAACCCCGTGTACTGGAAGCAGCGCTTCCTGAGCACGGAAGGGCGGCTCAAGGCGGCGGTCGCAACGCACCGCGAAGAGGTCGAGGCGCTTCACCAGCAGGTGTCCGAGTTGACGGAGCAGATCCGCAACCTGCAAGCCAGCGCACCGGCGCCGAAGACCGACCTGGGTGAGTTGCTCACCCCGGAGCAGGTCGAGACGCTGGGCGAAGACCAGGCCCAAGTGATCGTCGAGACGGTCATGAAGGCGGCACGCAAGCAGGTCGACACGGCCATCGCAGCAGCTGTCAAGCCGCTGAAGGACCGCGAGACCCGCCAGCAGACCGCTGACATGGAGGCGCGCAAGCGCGAGTTCGTGGAGAAGCTCACCGAGCTGGTCCCGGACTACCCCGAGATCGACGTGTCGCCGGGCTGGCTCGCGTGGCTCGAGCAGGAGGATTCGGCGTCCGGCTACGTGCGTCAGGAGCTGATGAACGGGCATATCGCCAAGGGCAACGCCCAGGCGGTCGCCAAGTTCTTCAACGCCTACAAGGCCACGCTGCCCAAGACGCCCGCTCCGCCGGTGGCGGCCGCAGGCAGCGGCGCAGGTCCGAGCGGCGACGCTCTTCCGGCGCCGACGCACGGTCTCACACGGCCCAGCCCGGCCGAGATCACCGCTTTCTACACGCGGTGCTCGACCAAGCGGCCCGGCCAACCCGGATACGTGACGGATCAGGAACGGATGGAGTTCGAGAAGCGGTTGAAGCTCGTCGCGGCCCCGCGCTGAAATCGTGGGGCCAACAGCCCAACGAATTTAGGAGAGCTCCATGGCAGGCGTTCCACAAGCATCCGGCGTGCCGGACTACGGCCCCACCGGCACGATCGACTACATCCCGGAGATTTACTCGGGGAAGCTGGTCGAGAAGTTCTACAAGTCGACCGTCTTCGGCGAGATCGCCACGACCGACTACGAGGGTGAGATCGCGGGCTTCGGCTCGAACGTGATCATCCGCACCGTCCCCGACGTCGTGGTCTCGGACTACGTCGTCGGCGCAGGCCTGTCGGCGCAGTACCCGGGTTCCAACTCGGTCACGCTGTCGATCGACCAGGCGAAGTCGTTCGCGGTCGCGCTGAACCTGGTGAACATGCGCCAGTCCAGCGTCGACATGGCGGACGTGTTCGCCAACGACGGCTCGATCCAGCTGCGCATCGCGGCCGACGCCGACATGCTCGAGACGATCCCGGCCGAGGTGTCCGCCGACAACAGCGGCACCCGCGCCGGCGCCGACTCGGACAGCATCAACCTGGGCGACTCGACCACCCCGGTCTCGCTGACCAAGACCACCGTCGTCGACTTCATCGTCGACTGCGGCACGGTGCTCGACGAGCAGAACGTGCCGGACGAAGGCCGCTGGCTGGTGGCCCCGCCGTGGGTGATGGCGCTGATCAAGCAGTCGGACCTGAAGATCGCGTCCCTGACCGGCGACAGCGTGTCGATCGCGCGCAACGGCAAGGTCGGCGAGATCGACCGGTTCACGCTGTACCAGTCGCGCAACCTGCTGCGCCAGACCTCGCCGGGCCCGGCCACGTACCTGATGTTCGGCCACTCGGCCGGCCTGACGTTCGCGGCCCAGATCGTCGAGTGCCAGATGATCGACAATCCGAACGACTTCGGCTACGTGATTCGCGGCCTGATGGTGTTCGGCTACCAGGTCATCGGCCCGAACTACGTCGGCACCGCCGTCGTGCGCCGCGGCTGATCGTGAAGGTGGGCTTCGGCCCACCTGACCGCAACCCCTGCAACCTGAAAGGAAGCACCATGAAGACGAGTTCCCCCTACGGCCCGGGCATGCCCGTGAAGATGACGCCGGAGACGGTGTCGAGCGAACTGAGCAAGGACGGTGGCAAGGCCAAGGCCCGCTACCCGAGCGGCACCCTGGGCAACCAGCCCGGCGGTGGCGGCAAGACGAGCGGTCCGTTCAAGCGCGCGCTGACGCCGGGCACCAGCCCCGACGGCTCCTGAGCCGTTGACCCCGTGACCGGCGCCTTCGGGCGCCGGTTTTTCGCCACCCCACCACCGAGGTTCACATGCCCATCAACGAAGCCCAAGAGTCGCGGATGATTGCCGAGCGCGCCGCGCGGAACAAGCAGAACACGAAAATCCCGTTCCTGATCAACATCAAGGACGGTCGCCTGATTCCGAACGTGCCGATGCTGGGCGGGCGCCCGGCGGAAAAGGCACCGAGCGGCCAGGTGATCCCGGCGCGACTGCCGCACCCGAACTACCGCCCGTACACCGGCAGCCTGAAGGCGTCGGAAGAAGAGCGCATGAAGTGGATCGAGTCGTCGGGCTTCAAGATCCAGACGGTGAACGACACCAGCGAGCCCGCGGCCCCCGCGCGTCGCGGTGTGGTGCTGGCGGATGTCGAGCCCTTCGACATCGGCACGGCCACCGTCAACGAGCTCATCGAGTTCGCGCAGCAGGAGTACAACAAGACCCTGAGCCCGGCCGGCGGCCTGAAGGCGCTGCGCGCCCAGGTGGGCGAGCTGGCGCGTGCCGCCGGCGCCGTGACCGAACGCCCGCTGGCCTGATCCATGACGATCACCGCGGCCACCATCCTCGACAGCGTCCGCAAGACCACGCTGGATGGCGCGGCGCGCGCGTACAGCAACGACGAGCTGCTGATGTTCCTGACCGAGGCGCTGCGTTCGACGGCCGGCGAGAAGCTCGACTTCTACACGAAGTGCGAGTTCGTCACCCTCGTCGCCGGCGAGCTGCAGCAGATCCCGGCGGACGGCGTCGGCGTGCTCAACGTCATCCGCAACAGCGTGGCCAACGGGGGCCGCGTCATCACGCAGGTTCAGCGCGACCTGCTGAACGAGGCCAGCCGCTTCTGGCCGGCGGGCACCCGCCAAGCGCAGGTCGAGCACTTCACGACCGACCCTCGCGACCCGTTGCGCTACCAGGTGTTCCCACCGAACAACGGCGCGGGCAGTGTCGAGCTGCTGTACGGCGCGTGCCCGCCGGAGGTGACTAGCGTCGACCAGGAGATGGTCGTGCTCGACGTCTACGAGGGCGCGCTGGTCAACTACGTCCTGGCCAAGTGCTACGGCGTGAGCAGCAAGAAGCAGGACCTGGCGAAGTTCAACGGCTACATGGGCCAGTACCGCCAGACGATGGGCCTGAAGACCAAGTCGCAGTACGCGCTCGCGCCGCGCGTCGCCGAGAACGGAGACGCGCAATGACCACCTTCGTCGACGTGTTCGATCAGATGGCCAACGTCGCGCAGATCGTGCGCGGCTGCCCTGACGTGACGTTGCGCCGCGCCTACGTGCGCGCAATGCGCGACTGGTGCGCGCAGACGCAGTGGCTGCGCATCACGGCCGCAGGCGCCACCGAGGCCAACACGGTGCTCTACGACCTGGGCGATGACCCGCTGCTCGAGATCATCGGCCTGTACGCGATCGGAGGCTCGGACCCGGCGCTCAGCCCGCCGAACTCGTGGCCGATCCAGATGAGCAACCCAGCGGACTGGAACCCGCTCATCAGCCCCGGGCAGCCGCTGCGCGCGGCGTACACGCCCGAAGGCCAGGTGGCGCTGAACCCGACGCCCAACGGCATCTACAACATCACATACAACGCGATCGTGCAGCCGAAGGACGGTGCCGTGCAGGTACCGTCGCAGCCGCTGAAGAAGTACAGCACCACGTTCGAGGCCGGCGCGCTCGCGTACCTGCTGGGCATGAAGGACACGCCCTGGTTCAACCAGCCGGAGTCCGTGAAGAAGCAGCGCGAGTTCGGTGCCGGCATCGCCAACGGCAAGGCCGAGGTTCAGCGCAACTACAACACCGGCGCACAGCGTGCTCGCTCGCGACCATTCGGCGTCGCGTGGAATGCGTTCAACCGACCAGGAGGCTTCTGATGAGCTTCGGTTTTTCACCGCTGTCCGCGAACTGGCCTGTCCCCACTCCGGACGACTTCCCCACCTTCATCCAGTTCCAGTTCAACGGGGTGAATCTCGGGGGTCCCGATGCGGACACCGTGAACTTCGTCTCGGGCGGCTCCGGCCAACCGTTCTCCGTCACGCGCGGGGAAGGAGAGAGCGCGAACGTGATCACTGTCGTGATCCCCGTGGTGTGAGATGCGCATTGCAATCAACTCTTTCCGGGGCGAGGCGCCCCGTGTCACCCCCCGTGCGCTGCCAGACAATGCCGCACAGGACGCGACGAACTCGCGCCTGCTGACGGGCGACCTGGAGGCGTGGCGCCAGTTCGCGCTCGAGCACGATCTCGCCAACTCGACCAGCCCGGTCGAGACGATCTACAAGTTGAAGGACGTGTGGTTGTCGTGGTCTGCGGACGTGAACGCAGCGCGCGGCGCGGTCGCTGGCGATACCACCTACAGGACCTTCCTGACCGGGCCTGATGTCTACGAGCGGCCGCAGTTCACGAACTACGAGATGGCCACCAGCGGTGCGGAGCCCTACCCCAGCACCACAAGGCCGCTGGGCGTGCCGGGTCCGAATGCAGCTCCGACGGTGGTGGCCGGTATCGACCCGAACCCGACCACGTTCAACGTCGACATCCTCGACTCGGGCGATCAGTTCGCGACGAACTGGACGGGTGCGCCGAGCCAGTTTGCGCACGGTGGCGCGACGATCGTGCAGCAAAGCGCAGTCGTCGGGCATCCGGCACCGAGCTACGAGACGTTGTTCGATGACAACCCGGGCGCACCGTCGTACCTGTACCGGAACTTCGGTGTCGAGAAGTGCACTGTGGTGCGCGAGTCGTTCGACTTCTACATGACCTCGGGCAGCGGCAACGATTTCCAGATGAACGCGGGGATCATGCGCACGCTGGCGGGCGCCGGTGTGGTGGTCGGACTGGCTCAGTCGTCTCCCGGACAGGGTGTGCTCAGCATCGGATCGGCGCAAGGGTGGACCATCATCGGGCAGTCGTCGTTGGTCGCGAGCAGTCCGGTGCCGATCAGCTTCAGTACGTGGTACACGTGCGAGGTCCAGATGCTGACGAACAGCGACGGCACGCAGACCGTCACCGCAACGTTGTCACTCGGCTCGGTGCAGTTGGCAGCCGTCACTGCGACCGGTACGTTCCTGAACGGCGACTACTGCGGTTTCTACAGCGAGACCAACAACAACGACGGGGTCGATCGCTACCGTACGTACTACGACAACATCCTGGTGCAAGGCTCGGGTGCGACCGGCTACATCGCGGCGAACGTTGCGACGAACTACGTCTACACCTACGTCAACGACCTGGGGCAGGAATCGGCGCCGAGTTTCGCCAGCGCCACGGTGCTGCGTCCCGATGGCATCGCGATCACCGTCACGACCGCGACGGTGCTGCCAAGTGGTTTCGACGACTACGGGATCGCGACGAAGCGCATCTACCGCGCCGTCAGCGGGGCCACCGGAACGTCGTACCAGTTCGTCGCCGAGATCCCGCTCGCGCAGGCCGACTACGTCGACTCGATCCCGGATACCGAACTCGGTGAAGTGCTGCAGTCGGAACTGTGGGCGCTCCCTCCGGACGACCTGCACGGACTGGTGGCACTGCCAAACGGCGTGCTGGCTGGGTTCAGCAAGAACCAGTTGTGCCTGTCGGCGCAGAACTACCCGCACGCGTGGCCGGTGGAGTATCGCCTGAACGTCGATACCGACATCGTGGCAATCGGCGTGATCGACACCACGGTGGTCATCGGCACGCAGAACTTCATCTACCTGGCGATCGGCACGGACCCCGCCGCGTACAGCATGACGAAGCTCGAGGTACCGCAGGCTTGCGTGGCCAAGCGTTCGCTCGCGTATCTCACCGGCATCGGTGTTGTGTTCGCGTCGCCGGATGGGCTCATCGCAGTCGCCGGCAACGGCAACGTGCGCAACCTCACGAGCGGCATTTTCACGCGCAAGCAATGGCAAGCGCTGAAGCCAGAGACGATCACGGCGGTGGCACACGATGACGTCTACCACTTCTTCTATCGCCTGACGCCTATCCCTGCGGCTGTGGGGTTGCTGATGCATTGCGACAACTTGGATGACGGAACTGTCTTCTTGGACAGCAGTGGCTCCAGCAAAGTGATCGTCAGCGTGCCAGATGCATCGCAGCAGGCACCCAGCATCAAATTCGGCCCGGCGTGCGGGGTCAGTTCAGGTGGTCGCGTGACTATCGGTCCGTATTCAGACCTCGGATTCACGGGCGACTTTGGCATCGACATGTGGAGTCAGAACTCGAACGGTACTGCGTTCACCAAGCGCACGTTCTTCAGCAACAGGCTGGCCGGGGGTGCCGGCATGGGCTTCGAGTTCTGCCAGGACAGCAACCTGTTGCACTACCGGTCCAGTGATGGCACCACGGTCGTAGGGACCACAGTGATTCCTGACAACGTGACGGCGCACATCGCTTTCGAGCGCATGGATGGGGTCATCCATGCGTACGTGAATGGCGTGCCTGAATTCACCGTTGTCGACGCACGTGATTTCAGCGCCAACACGACGCTGTGCTTCTTCGACAACTTCGGTACCGGCAACACGTTTAACGGGAAGCTGGACGAGATCCGTGTTGTGACGGACAGCGCCCCCTACGGCGGTGCAGGCTTCACTCCGCCAACGCAGCCGTATCCGGATCCGGGATCCGTCGTGCTGCCGCCTGAATTCGGCTACGCGCTTGACATGAAGCCAGACGGTTTCGGGCTCATCGAGTTGAGCTACCACGCGTCGGCGTGCTTCGCTGATCCACTGACGGACTACCTGTATCTGGTGCTCGATTCGTTGACCGAGCCCACGGACGTATACCTGCCATTGCCCAGCACGGCACCAACCGATGTCGACGGGCTGAGCATCTACACGTTCGACTCGCCGGATGGTGATGGCCAGATGGTCTATCGGTGGCTCGGCAAACTGAACCTGCTGGCCCACCCAGCGGTGTTCAAGTACGGCCAGGTTCGTGCCGACGACTACGACAACCTGGTGCTTCGGCTGTACGCAGACGGGGTGCTGCTGATGGAGGAGGTGATCTCCGACGAGACGCCGTTCACGCTCCCGCAGGACAACGACTACACGACGTTCGAGATCGAGTTCCTGGGCACCTCGCGTGTGCGCACGGTTCAGGTCGCTGAAGACATCGAGGAGTTCGACTGATGGCTACGAACAAGCTGTCGTCCATTCCGGTCGTCAAGTCCGTCGATGTGCGCGACATCAACAACGCGCTCAACGCAGTGCGCGAGTGCGTCCGTGAACTCAACGCAGCGATCGGCACGGTAGGAACTCAGGCCAACCAGACGACGTACAACGCTGCGCAAGGCAACGCCACGATCGCAGCGATGCAGGCCCAGATCGCTGCGTTGCAGGCCCAGCTCAATGCGCTCGAAGCGAGCGTCATCGGCCCGACCGCCGTGTACCGTGCTGACGCCGCGATTTCCGTGCGCGACTCGGTGTATCCAACGACCAACGGTGGTGTGTCGCCGGTCGACACGCAGGACCCGACAGCGGTGTTCGCCGCGATCGGCGTGGCGGCCACCAGTGCAGCGCTCGGCGCCCCGGTGACGGTGCGCCTGTCGGGGTCGATGCAGGTCATCGGGGCCGGCTTCGAGGCCGGGCGCGCGGTGTACGCACAGAACGGTGGCGGCCTCACGCAGCACCCGAGCTACGCTGACGTGGCGGTGCCCGTCGGAGTCGCCACCGGCACGGAGCAGTTCGACGTGCGCGCTGCCTGGCCGACGTTGCTGGTGCAGCCCCTGTACGCCGCCGGCTACGAGGACTTCTTGCCTGCGTCGTGGAAGCTGATGCGGGATGCGTTCGAGCTCGCACAGTCGTTCGATGCACAGCACGATGGTGTGCTGTCGAAGATCGGTACGAATACAGTGTCGACGGCGTTGCCGTTTGGCGACCTTCTGGCTTTCGCTGCGAGGCATGGATGATTCGACTCAACACCACCACGCGATCCCTCCAGGCGATCCTCGCTGGTGCGATCACGACGAACCAACTGCCGGTCACGGTTGGCTACAGCGATGGCACGTCGGCCGTGTACACCGGTGCAGCGCAGTTGACGCTCACGAACAGCGCCGTCGCGGTCACGATCTGTGCGGCGCCGGCCAGCGGCGCGGTACGGGACATCGACTACATCGCGATCAGCAACACGGATACCGCAGCAGCCACGGTCACGGTGCGGCTCAACGACAGCGGCACGCTGTACGAGCAGGTCAAGACGACGCTGCAGCCAGGTCGTCAACTCGTCTACACACACGCCAGTGGCTGGAACGTCGGCCCGACCGATGCGACCCCGCTGCCTGCTGATCCGACCGCGTCGGTAGGCTTGACTGCGGTCAACGGCACGGCGGCGACGTACATGCGCAGCGACGCTGCGCCACCGCTGGATCAATCGATTGCTCCGACATGGTCTGGCAACCACCGGTTCAACGCAAAAGTGTCTTTTGCGATTGCGCCTTCTGCGTGGGACTTGACTGCAGGTACTGGCGGGGCCGCATGGGATCTTGGTAGCACTGGCGGTATGTTCAGTGTTGCGGGTATCTCCGGGCTTGGGACGGAGGTAGTCCATAACTCGTACTACGATGGTACGAACTGGAAATACAAAACCACATCGGCAACAGCGCGTGGCAGGTATTTGGGCAGCCAATACCAAGTCCTTACCGCGCTCAGTGGCACCGCAGGTACCAATATCACTTGGACATCAACGTTGGTGGCCAACCCTACCGGTATCGGGTTTGGCACCACACCTGTTTTCACGATGGATCTGAAAGGATCAGCTGCGGTATACAGCCTTGAGTCGACGACAGGGACCAATGCGGTCTATGCGCGCTTTATCAACACCGGCGGGACATTTTTCCTTGGGACGGACGACTCGACAGGTTCGGCGTTCAACACCGGCCTCGCCTACGCGGGCGTGATAATCCGAACAGGGTCTAATCCGATTGTCACGATGATTAACGGCGTGACACAAATCGTCGTCGACGCCACAAAAGCCCAGTTTCGAGGCAAGCTTTACCCGAGTACACCGCCGGGCGCTTTGCAAACAGCCGGCGCAATCTATGTGTGCACGGGTGCGCCGAGTAATGCAGATGGTGCCAACGGAGACTTTGTGTTCCGTACAGATGGTGGTGTGGGAACTACGCTCTATATCAAAACTGGTGGTGCTTGGGTGGGCCGAGCATGATCTCCAACACCGACTTCATGTTCGCGGCGCCCAGTGTCATCGGCACGGTGTGCGACGGTTTGCCGCCGTCGATCGCGACAGCTTCCGAGGTGGTAGAGATTCAGGCAAAATGCGCGGCAAAGCAGGCCCTTTGCCTCGTATGCGACGACGCCATGGTGGTGGTTGAGCTTCGAGCACGCGCACCGGACCTGGAGCTTTTTGTCTGGATCGTCGTCGGCTTTCGCCGCGGCGCATTCGAGCGGCAACTCGCCGCGGTACTTGCGATCGGCCGAGAACTCGGCGCGCAGACCGTGGCCTTCCAGTCGCGTCGCCGGGGATGGCGGCGTCTTCTGGGTCCGGAATGGACGCCCCGAGGAACGAATGAATTCGTGAGGGCTGTCCAATGAGCAAAGGTGGAGGTGAAGTCGAGGAAACCCCGCAACAGCGGGCGCTGGCCGAGTTCGCCTCGAACCAGATGTTCGACTACGAGAAGCGCTGGCTGCCGGTGCAGAAGAACCTGATCGCGCAGGCCGAGGAGATGGGCAAGGCCGACTCCAGCGTGCGCAACCGCGCCGAGGGGCGTGCCGCCGCAGACACGTCCGCCAGGTTCGGCGCCGCCGAAGGCGCGCTCGAGAGACAGTTGTCCAACAACGGCACGTTCGGATCGTCGCGCTCGAAGCTGGCGATCACGGGCCTGGGCGACGACGCTGCGAAGTCCAAGGGGCTGGGCATCACGATGGCAGACCAGCAGGTCGATGACGCCTACACGCAGGCCCTGGGCTCCTTGGCGGCAACAGGCCGCGGTGAGCGCGCCGCCGTCGGCGACTCGTTGGCGCAGCAGGCGTCGACCAGCGCCCGGCAGGCGACCGCTGACGCCGAGGCCGCGCTGACTGAGCGTGCCGGACAGGCGCAGGTCGTCGGCCAGCTCGCGGGCTTCGGCCTGCAGTCCGGCATGGGCAAGTTCGGGCAGGGCGGAGGCTTCACCGGCACGAACGACTTCTCCGGGGTCAACGGCAGCAACGCGATGAACACGTTCCTGACTCGCGGTAGCGGAGGCGATTGATGGGCTACGCAGCAGATACCTATGCACGCCTGACGCGCGACCGGTGGGCGCAGTACGTCAACACGTTCGTGCCGATCGAGAACCAGCTGATCGAATACGCGACGAGCCCGGACACGGTCACGAACGCGATGTCGACGGCGAGCCAGAACGTGCAGGGCGCGTTCGATGCGCAGCAAGGCGCCGTCGGCCGCCGGCTGCAGGGGCTCGGGCTGGAGCTGAGCCCGGACGAGCAGGCCGCGCAGGCCCGCTCGTCGTCGCTCGCGCGCGGACCCGCCGACGTGCAGGCGCAGAACCTGGCGGCCGACACGACACGTCAGCTCCAGCAGCAGATCCTGGGCAATCCCGCCCCGGACATCACGCGGATGGGGGGTTGACATGGCAGGGTACGGTGTGGGTGCGACGCTCGCCTCTCTCGGCACCGCAGCGAAGAACGACGCGATGAACTCGCTCGGCCAAGCCGCGAACCAGGAGACGCAGCGCGAGGCGACGAACAAGCAGATCGATGCGCAGCGCAAGCAGGGCAACCAGCAGCTGACGGCAACAGCCGGCGCGCTGGGCGGCTTCGCGTTGGGCGGCCCCGTCGGCGCGATGATCGGCGGCGCCGTGGGCGCGATCGCCGGTGGCCTTTTCGACTGAAGGAAACAGCATGCCAAGCGTCACCGGTGGTCTGGCGGCAGGTCTCGAGTCGGGGTTCCGACTCGGCATGGATGCGGACGCCGCAACCGAGCGCAAGCGCGAGCGGCAAGTCGACGAGTCGCTGCGCCAGCGCGCGGACACCCGTGCCGCGGAAGACCTGAAAATCCGACAGGGTCGCGAGGCGCGACTGGAGCAACGGCAAGGACTGCGCGAGAACCTGGACCTGCTGGACCGGCAGGAGAAGGTGGTGCGCGGCCGCCAGAACGAGATCGTCGGGCTCAGCACCGCGGCGCAGACCGCGAACCAGCCGATCCCGATGGATCTGGCGAATGAGTACGGCAAAAACGCGGAGACGCTCGCGAAGATCCGGCAGCAGTCGCTGGACTTCTTCTCGCGCGCGCAGGCCGGGCAGCTCGACCCGCTGGCCGCGCCGCCGGCTGAGCTGTACACGAACCTCGTGGCCGCCACCGGCATGCCGCTGACCGAGCTGAAGAACGTGCCCAAGTACGCGGACGACGTGCAGGCCGGCCTGAAGACGGGCAACCAGGGCCTGGTGGTGCAGGGCATGAACGGGCTGATGGCGCCGCAGCTGCGCCGTGGTGTCGGCTCGCCGAGCCCGCACGGCGGAACGATCACCCGCAAGGAGATCATCGGCCTGGACCCTGCCGTCGACGCGGATCACAACCCGCTGCCCGGCAAGTTCATGCCGCGCCTGCGCGTGTACGTGAAGACCGATGGCGGCGAGAAGTACTACGACGCGCCGATGACGCGCGACGGCTCGGGCGACGATGACGACCAGGTCGCCGTGATCGACGTGAAGAACGGCATGGACTGGATGGGCAACCTGGGCACGCTGGCCGCGACGCTGCAGCGCCCGGACGTCGCTGCGCGCGTCGAGCAGGGCGAGAAGGAAGCCGGCGAGAAGACCAAGAAGTACTTGGCCGAGCTCACCGCGATCAGCCGCCCGAAGAAGAAAATGACCACGCGCGAGAAGGTGGACCTGGGCGACCGGGTGCTCGATCGCGAGGTGGACGACCAGGGTAACGTGGTGTCCGAGAAGGAATTGAAGAAGGGCGCCGCCCCGCGTGTCTTCAACCCGAACACCGGAGCCAGCGGTACGCGCGGCGCGCTGCAAGCCAGGCTCGACGCGCTCGACGAGGACCACGACGCGGGCGACATCACCGACGAGCAGTACCGCGAAGACCGCCGCGCGATCCTGGCCGGCATCAAGCCGCCGACCGCCAAGGGGCCGACCGCGCGCGACGTGGCGGACGACGAGCGCGCCGCAGTGAATGCGGTGGCGCAAAAGCTCGGGCTGACCTACGACGCGAACGCCAAGGACTTCCGCAACGCGGACGGCACCGCGCCGACCGCGGCCCAGAAGGAGAAGCTCGGCGCGGCACGCACGGCGATCACCACGGCCGCGCGTGACGCCGCGGCGAAAGGCAAGCGCGCCGATGCCACCGCGCTGGGCACTGCAGCCGAAGGTGCCACGCCGAAGAAGGTGGTCAAGTTCTCGGAGCTGAAATGAACGTCGAACTCCCAGACGGTACGGTGGTTGAGGATGTCCCGGACGGGATCTCTCGGCGCGACCTCGCCACCAAGCTGAAGGCCAACGGCATGAACGTGCCGGACGAGTGGCTCGCGCCCAAGAAGGTGGGGTTCGTCGACTCGGCGCTGCGCACGGCTGGTTCAGCCGCGCAGAAGGCGGTGGGCATGTTCGACATGGCCGCCGCCGGGCTCGCGCGCGTGTTCGGCGACGAGGCCGACGTTGAGAAGACGCTCGACATCTACAAGGCCCGACAGGAGGGCATGGGTCAGGCGTATGGCACCGGGCCGGATGAAGAACTCAACGGCGCCGGCGCGCTGGCCGGTGGCATCCTGTCGGCGCCGATCGAGATGGCAGGCGGCTTCGGGTTGCAGCACGGCATCGAGCGTGCCGGGCAAGTCGTGGAGCGCGGCGGCACCCTGGGCGAGGCGGCCACGGCCGGCGGCGTCTCGGGCGGCGTGCACGCCGCGCTGAACCTGCTGCCGGTGAAGGCCGGCGGCGCGGTGGGCCGCGCAGTCGAGAGCCGCGTCGGAGCCGCGCTCGGCGGCGCTGCAACCGGCGGCGCCGTTGCGGCCGGCGCTGGTGTGGCGGGCCGTGCCGCCGAGAACGCGGCGCTCCCTGAGGGCGACCAGTACAAGGACATGGAGCAGCCCGCGGGTGACATGCGGTCGATCTTGACCGACGCCGGCATGGGCGCGGCGTTCGGCGCGATCCCAGGCGTGCACGCCAGCGTGTCGAAGGCCAAGGCGAAGGCGGCCGAGAAGGCGTCGGCGTTCCCGGCCGACAAGATGACCGAGGTCGGCGACGGTGAGTACCGCGCACCCAACGGCTCGACCATCACCAAGGAGATGTGGGACGCAAGCAGCCAACGCGTGCGCGATGGCTGGCTGGTGCCCGAGGAGAAGATCCCCGCCGGCGAGGCCACGGAGAAGTCCGGCACGCTGCCGGACGCCGAGCGCCTGGCCGAGATCGAGCGCCTGAAGGAAAGCGCCACCTCCGACGCGGCGAAGGCCGCGCTGGACGAGGAGGCGAAGAAGCTGACCAAGCGCGCCGAGGCGAAGGCCAAGCGCGACCAAGCGCTGTCCGATGCGCAGGAGCTGCGCCGCGTCGCCAACGAGACCACCGACGCCGAGCTGCAGCAGTCGCTGCGCGCGAAGGCCGACAAGCTCGAGGCGGCCGAGAAGCTGCCGGTGGGTCAGGTCAAGGAAGGCGAACCGGAGGTCAAGGATGAAACGCCCAAGAAGCCGCTGCCGGTGGGCGAAGTGCGCGAAGGCCAGCCGGAGATCGAGGCCAAGCAACCGGAGAAGCCGCTGCCGGTGGGCGAGGCACGCGAGTTTCCATCCGGTGTCGAAGCGGCACCCGAGGTGATCCCTGCCGGCGAGGCCAAGCCGCTGTTCGAGGACAGCGGCCGGCCGCTGGCCGGCGAGTCGCAGCCCCGCGGTGAGCTGCCGCGTGGCGAGGCGACCGAGCTGACGGGCGAGGCTGCAGCTGCCGCGCGCGGCGAGCCGGTGGCCAAGCCCGACGTGGCCGAGCTCACCGGTGAGGCAGCGGCCGCGGCGCGCGGTGAGAAGATCCCGGCCGGTGAGGTGCGCGAGGTGCTGCCGGAACCGGACGTGATCGAGACGCCGGCCAAGATCCCGACCGGCGAGGCGCGCGAGGTCACCGGTTCGGGCGTCGAGCCCGCGCCGGAGAAGATCCCGGCCGGCGAGGCCAAGGAGCTGTACGCGGACAAGAGCCGCGGCGAGACGCTGGCCAGCCTGGACTTCCCGAAGCTGGACGAGGCGTTCATGCACGAGCAGACCCGCGCCCAGCAGGCGCGCGAGCCGGCCGAGCCAGCCGTGCTGGAGCGCGGTCGCCGGCAAGCACGTGTGGCGCTGGAGAAGGGCGCCGCTGATGGCACGCTCGGCAAGGACGAGGCGTCGCTGGCCTTGTGGGCGCTCGACAAGAACCCGAACCTGGCGCGCGGCCTGCGCATCGAAACCCCCAAGGGTGAGAAGGGCGACAACGCGCGCGGCGTCTACGAGTCGGCGAACCGGGTGGTGAAGCTCTTCCAGGGCAAGGGCAGCCCAGATCGGGCCGCGCACGAGATCCTGCACCACAGCGAGCGCATGATGCCCGAGGTGGTGCAGCGCGGCATCCGTCGCGAGTGGCGCCGCGCCGTCGAGGCCGAGATGAAGAAGGCCAAGCCGGCTGAACGTGCCGCGCTGAAGACGATCCTGGACGGGATCACCGGCGGCCGCGCCGCGTTCGAGGAGATGAAGGACGCGTTCAAGAGCGGCGCCCTGGACGTCGCGAAGCACTACCACCTGACGAACCCGTCCGAGTTCTGGGCGGTCAACGCCGCGCGCCTGCTGACCGAGCGGCACGCCGGCCGCAACGCCTGGCGCACCGACGCCGTGCGTTGGCTGAAGGAAATGGTCGAGCACATCAAGGGCGTCGTCGGCCTGCGCTCCGACGCGCCGGTGCTGAAGGCGCTGGACCACGTGCTGAATGCCGAGAAGAACCGCGGCACCGAGCAGTCGACGGGCACGCTCAAGACTGCCGAGGCCAAGGCCACGATCGCGGCCGAGGAGAAGCTGTTCAGCGTCGAGCAGGGCAAGCGCAAGCTGGACGACGAGACGAAGTCCGAGGTCGCCGTGCGCAAGCTGTTCGACCGGTTCAACCGGGTGGCCAAGCTGCAGAAGACCGAAGCACCGAAGTCCGAGGATGCCGACATCGTGGGTGCCGACGTGCTGTACAGCGGCCGGGCGCAGCACCGCGGTGACACGCTCGAGCGCGAGGTCATCAAGCCGCTGGGCAAGGCGCTGCAGGACGCCAAGAAGGCGGGCGTCAGCGTGCGCGACGCCGACGATTACCTGATGGCGCTGCACGCGCCGGAGCGCAACAAGGTGATCGCCGCGCGCAACCCGAAGATGCAGGACGGCGGCTCAGGTCTGACGAACGCCCAGGCCAGGGCTATCGTCGAGGGGTTCACTCCCGAGCAGCGCAAGCACCTGGACGCGGTCGCCGCGATCGTGCACGACCTGAACAAGCGCAAGCTGGACGCGATGGTCGAAGACGGCCTGATCGAGCCGAAGGTGCGCGACACGCTCAACGCGCAGTACAAGAACTACGTGCCGCTGAAGACGCTTGACGAGGAGGCCGAGTTCACGGGCGTCGGGCGCGGCTACGAGATGCGCGCCAACGACATCACCACCGCACTCGGCCGCTCGACGAAGGCGTCCAGCCCGATTGCCGCCAGCGTGATGGACGCAAGTCGCGCGATCATGCGTGGCGAGAAGGCGCGCGTCGACCGCGCGATCTGGGAGTACGCCAAGGATCCCAAGGCGCAGGACTTCATCCAGCCGTACGACGAGAAGAACCCGCCGGCCGAGGTGCTGGGCCGCAAGATCGGCCCGGACGGCAAGGTCAAGGGCATCGTCGACGCGCAGAAGGTGCAGGACCTGACGCTCAGCCTGGTGGTCGACGGCAAGCAGCAACGGGTGTTCGTGCCCGACGAGCTGCTGCGCGACCAGCTGCGCAAGGTGGCCACGGCCAACGACCCCGGGCCGGTGCTGGCTGCGATCGGCCGCGGCACGGGCACCGTCGGTCGCATGCTGACCGAGTTCAACCCAGCGTTCACGGTCCCCAACGCCGTGAAGGACGCGATCACCGTCGGCATCCGCGCTGGCGCGCACGACAAGGTCAGCGCGGCCAAGGTCGTCGCCGGCATCCCGTCGGCGTGGAAGGCCATCACCCAGTACAAGCGCGGCAAGAACACGCCCGACGCCAAGCTGTACGAGGAGTTCCTGCAGACCGGCGGCAAGACCGGCGCCTACGGCATCCAGCAGCTCAGCGACACGATGCGCAAGCTCGAGAAGGCAGGCGCCGAGCTGGGCTACGAGGACCAGAAGGGCGGCTACGGCCGGCGCTTGAAGAACGCGCTGGGCTCAGCCGCGCACCTGATCAGCAGCGGCAACGAGGTGATGGAGTACGCCTCGCGCTTCGCGCTGTACAAGGAGATGCGCGCCGCCGGCGAGACGCCGCGCGCCGCCGCACGCGCCGCCAAGGAGATCACGGTCAACTTCAACCGCTCGGGCGAGTACGGCCGCACGCTCAACAGCGTGCTGGTGTTCGCGAACGCAGCGCTGCAGGGCCTGCGCAACACCGCGGTGTACTCGAAGAGCCCGGTGGTGCGTCGGGGTATGCTCGCGATGGTGGCGCTCGGCGCCGCCGCGCAGGCGTACAACGAGCAGGTCGGCGGGACGAACGAGGAAACCGGTGAGCCCAACATCAACTCGCAGAATGACCCAGTCGCCGACAAGAACCTGGTGGTACTGGCTCCTGGCTCGAAGAGCGGCGCGAAGATTCCGTTGCCTCCGGAGTACGCCGTCCTCTTTGCGATCGGCCGCCGCCTGTGGCGCGCTGCCTCCCAGAAGGACGTGGGACGGGAAGCAGCCGGAATCGCTGGAGCTGTCCTAGACGCCACGCTGCCGGTGCGCATGCCGGAGGCTGACAGTAGCGCGCTGGCCGTCGGCAAAGCGGTGGTGCCCACGCTCGCGTCGCCGTTCGCCGACCTGTGGACGAAGCAGAACTACTTCGGTCAGCCGATCGTGCCCGAGCAGGTCGGCGACCACAGCCCGGCGCCGTACTACGCGAAGAGCCGCGCCAGTACTTCGGACATCGCCAAGGGGATCTCGCAGCTGGCCAACGCGGCGACCGGTGGCGACGCTGTGACGCCTGGCGCGTCGCAGAAGGTGCTCGGCCCGATCATCGCGCCGGAGGGCATCGAGCACATCGTCGGCTTCTTCACCGGCGGCATGGGTCAGCTCGCGATGCAGTCGAAGAACATCGCCGACAGTGTCGTCAAGGACAAGCCGGTCGACGTGAACAAGCTGCCGATCGCCAACCGTTTCGTATTCGAGGAACCGAAGAGTTACACCAGCCGGCGCTACAAGGAACTTGCGCCACAATTCGAGTACGCGCGTGACTACCAGAAGGCAGGCACGCCGGACAAGATCGACCCCAAGGTGGCGCGTGCGCTACCGGAGTTCGAGGCTGCAGAGCGTGAGCTGCGGGGGTTGTTCAAAGAGCTGCGCGCCGCCGGTGCTGCAGGTCAGGACGCCGAGCCGATCCAGGCTCGCATCAAGGCCGTGCAGGCGCGCGTCATCAAGTCGTACAACGGGCAACCATCATGAACGCAATCAAGACCTACTTCAAGAACCTCTTGGCCGCCATCCTCGGCAAGGGCGGCGTGACCACGCAAGGCGCGCCGACGGATCCGGGCAAGCCGAAGTGAAACGGCTCGCCGGCTTCCTGCTGGCGCTCGGCCTGCTCAAGCACTACGCGTGGCCGCTCTTTGCCGCAGCATGGCAGACCAGCATCTGGACGATGGCCGGCGCAGTGACAACGAGCGCGCTGGTGCTGGTGCTCACCGTCGTGTGCGTCGGCCAGTTCGACATGCCGCGCCGCGTGGCGCAGGCCGCCGTGCTGGTGGCCCTGTGGTGGATCGGCGAGGAGCTGGTGGTGTTCATCTGCGAGGTGCTCTACCTGGTGCGCCCGATGGTGGCCATCGGCGACGAGCGATGTACGGCGCAACTCGGCGTGAACGTGAGCACATACGGACTGCTCATCGTCGCGCTGCTCACGTTGCGGCTCGGACCTGGAAGGTATGACAGTTCACAGGCTGCAACAGATGGAGACAATCATGAGCAGTGAAACCGAGCTCGTGGCACTCAAGGTCCACGTCGACTACATGCGCGAAGCCGTGGACAAGATCGTCGAGAAAGTGGAGGGCCTGCCGACCGCCGAGCAGTTCCAGGCACTCAAGTCGAAGATCGACAAGATCGAAGCGCAGCAGGCCGAGCAGACCAAGCTGATGGACACGCTCGTCACGCTCGAGCGGTTCGCGAAGTGGTTCACCGTCATCGCCACGGCCGTGGGCGCAGCCTACGCGACTTGGCGCGCAGTCAGGGGAGGTTGACATGCTACTCACCGACGTCGTTCGTTCCGCCATCGACCCGGCGCTGCAGGTCCTGCCGCGCAAGTTCGACAGTCGCGAAGCCCGCGTCCTGATGCTCACGATCGGGCTGCAGGAGAGCCGGTTCGAGTATCGCCGGCAGATGGGCAACGGCCCGGCCCGCGGCTTCTGGCAGTTCGAGGAGGGCACGCGCGCCTCGCGCGGTGGAGTGTGGGGCGTGTACCTGCACAGCGCGTCGGCGGACTTGCTGCGCCAGCTCTGCCACGAGCGCGATGTACCTTTCGACCCACATGCGATCTGGGCGGCGCTGGAGCAGGACGACGTGCTGGCGGCCGGCGTGGCGCGGCTGATGCTGTTCACGAACCCGAAGCCGCTGCCGGCTGTGGGCGATGCCGACGGCGGCTGGGCCTACTACCTGAACACCTGGCGGCCTGGTAAGCCCCACCCAGAGACCTGGCCGGCGCTGTACGCGCAGGCGCTGGCAGTCGTCAAAGGAGCGTGAGCATGGACCCGATCACCATCGCGATGGGCCTGGCGCAATTCGCGCCCACCCTGATCAAGTGGATCACCGGCAGCGACAAGGCCGAGGCGGCCGCGGGCAAGGTCGTCGAGATCGCGCAGGCCGTCACCGGCACCACGTCCGGCGACGCGGCGCTGAAGGCGATCCAGGCGGATCCGAACCTCGCGTTGCAGTTTCGCCAGAGTGTCCTGGCCAGCGAGACCGAACTGGACAAGGCGTTCCTGGCCGACCGCCAGAACGCGCGCGAGCGCGACATCGAGCTGCACAAGGCCGGCTACCGCAACACGCGCGCCGACATCATGGTGGCGTTGGACGCCGCAGGTCTTGTGGCCTGCTTGGTGGTTCTCGCGATTTACCGCACGCAGCTGCCCGGTGAGGTGGTGGGGATTCTGTCGACCATCGCTGGCATCTTCGGTACGTGCCTGCGGGACGCGCACCAGTTCGAGTTCGGCAGCAGCCGCAGCTCGCAGACCAAGGACGGCACGATCGCCGACATGGCGAAGAAGTAGCGCTACTCGCGCCCCTCGAGCTTCTTTTCCTTGGCCTGCACCTTCGCGAACTGCTTGCGCGCCGGCGCGGGCAGCTTCTTGGCCAGCTTGTTCTCGGTTTTCTCGATCGCCTTCTCGGCGCGGTCGATGGACTTGGAGCCCTTCATCGGCTTCTTGGCCATGGTGCACTCCTTCAGGTGGTGGGCTACTTGCGCATGCCCTTGAGGGTCTCGGCCAGGCGGGCGCGCTGGCCAACCTTGCCGCTCTTCTTCGCCGCGGCCTTCAGCTTGCTGGCGGGAATCTTCTTGCCTTGCGGCACGCCCAGGTCGGCGTGAAGGGCGCCCGGCTTCTTGATGGCGCTGGCGATCCAGTTCTTGGCCATGATGAGCTCCAGG